>OLIS01002714.1_pt1 | contig 11047 bp, 10 predicted proteins | sample 1601351 | NCBI WGS metagenome assembly OLIS01 (sample SAMEA2452122, study PRJEB22498) | human gut metagenome | biome: human feces; feature: human gut; material: feces | place: Australia | collected 2012
TGGTCATCAATACACCAAAGACCAAGAACTCATGCCGTGAGATACCGATGAACAAGGAACTGCTGGCGATGGTAAAACCTCTGAAAAAGGTGGTAAACACAGACTTCTATGTACTGACCAATGAGAAGAAACCGACAGAGCCACGTACCTACCGCAACTATTATCATCGGTTGATGGCGCATCTTGACATGCCTCGACTAAAGTATCACGGGCTGCGCCACAGCTTTGCAACACGCTGCATTGAAAGCAACTGCGACTACAAGACAGTAAGTGTATTGCTCGGTCATGCCAACATTACAACAACCCTTAATCTCTATGTTCACCCGAACATGGAGCAGAAGAAAAAGTGCATCACCAAGATGATCAAGTCTCTTAGAAAATAGGGAACACAAAAGACATAAACTATAAACGGTAAAAGGATGTGGTGACTTCAAATCACCCCATCCTCCGCCTATTTGTTGATATATAATGCGACAAAACAGACAAGCAAAATGACTGTATAAAGGAAACTCGGCAAGAATATCCAAAACTAAGTCTTTACCAAACCATTTGACAACCACACGCCTTCATTCCTTGACATCAAACAAGTCCTATACACAAACAAACTGAATAATCTCGCAAACAACTTGTAAAGGTATTAGTAATTGTGGCGTCATGCCCCATCTGCACCAAGTGCAAACGAGCATGTGCACTTGTCAGCACACGTTCTATGCACGCCATATTTTAATTATGTAAAAAGTGTCTGCACTCTGCACTTTTTGCATATTCTGTATTGATAATCAATCACTTAAGCAGTGTATACACATCTACACTCCGTCTGCACTGGCATCTGCACGCACCTTGTTCCCATGCCACCATCTACGTTCAAACACACTGCTTGCACCTCCCTTCATTCGTTCACGAACAGAGACACGAACCGTCATAGGGGGAGAGATTTTTCATACGGAGCAAGAGTCCTTTCTAACTCCCGTAAATGTATTTTCGCCCTCCCATAACAATGCTTGCGGCTATCCTGTCCCCATTTCACTACGCCAGCATAAAGGCTCGCATCAAAGTGCAGACAGTGCAGACAAGTGCAGACAGGAGTGTAGACAAGTGCAGACGGTGTCTACACGCCTAATTATTTAATTTTCAACACATTACAAACAATAGTGCAGAGTGTAGACAAAATTGCTTTTTTCCTCTGTATAGCACGAACTCAGCAATAAGTATTCAGCGGGAATACGTATATTGGGGGTTACATTGTTGTATATTCTAAAGAGTGCATACCCTTCTGACACAGTTTCCATTTTTATTTTGCTTAGTAATGTTTTATTTGCTATCTTTGCTACATAGCATGGAAGTAGAGCCAGTATATAGGAAGTTGGCCAGTCGTAAGACTGAGGGCAGCAGTTCGAATCTGTCGCTTCCATGCTTTTTTGTTTATTCTGTTATATTTATTTTGATTTATGCTTTAAGGCACTACTATTCGGGGGGGAGTTTCTTGTCAAGTACTTGGCTTGGCGTATAATCTATTCTTGTTTCGGACCAGCGCGTTAATATGTTTTAGCCTTGTAGGCATTTCTTCTCCGATATTTCGTAACTTTGCACAGATTATGTGTTGGCGGAATTTGTTGACGTGAACCAAAATGAATGCACGTTCGATTTCGTACCAACAGACACACTATACATATAAGGTATTGAAATAGCATGTCATCACTACACAATAAGAAAGCAGCTTACCACACACTTGGCTGCAAACTCAATTTTGCCGAAACATCGTCACTTCGCGACCAACTGGAACGCGAAGGGGTGCAAACCATACAAAAGGGCGAACATGCAGACATCTGCATTGTAAACACTTGCTCCGTAACCGATGTGGCCGACCACAAATGCCGACAGGCCATACACCGCTTTACACGCGAACACCCGGGTGCCTTTGTGGTGGTGATGGGTTGCTACGCCCAACTCAAGGCCGACGAAATCGCCACCTTTGACGGGGTGGACCTTGTGCTTGGCATGGAACAAAAAGGCGATGTGCTGCGTTACATTGAGGAACGTATGGCACAAAAGGAGGCTCTGAATGGCGGCGACGCCTGCCACGAGGCTATCAGTGTGCCTACCAAGGACATTCGCACCTTTGTGCCATCATGCTCGCGCGGTGACCGCACACGCTATTTTCTGAAAGTGCAAGACGGCTGCAACTATTACTGCACCTACTGCACCATTCCCATTGCACGCGGCCGCTCACGCAACGGCAGCATTGCATCGCTCGTTAAACAGGCCGAGCAGGTGGCCGCCGAAGGAGGCAAGGAAATAGTGCTGACGGGGGTCAACACGGGCGACTTTGGCCGCTCGACGGGCGAAACTTTTCTGCAACTTATCAAGGCTCTCGACCAGGTGGTGGGCATTGAGCGCTACCGTATATCGAGCATAGAGCCAAACTTGCTCACCGACGAGATTATTGAGTTCTGCGCACAGTCGCGCGCCTTCATGCCCCACTTTCACATACCGCTACAATGCGGCTCTGACACAGTGCTGAAACTGATGCACCGCCACTACGACACGGCCCTGTTTGCACAAAAAATAGCACGCATCAAGCACATCATGCCCGACGCTTTCATAGGGGTGGACGTTATTGTTGGTATGCGCGGCGAGACGGACGAGTGTTTTGAAGAGTCGTACAACTTTATCAAGTCGCTCAACATCTCGCAACTGCACGTGTTCAGCTACAGCGAGCGCCCAGGCACCAAAGCACTGGAAATACCCTACGTTGTGTCGGCACAGACGAAACACGAGCGCAGCCAGCGTCTGCTTGCGCTGTCGGAGGAGAAACGACGTGCGCATTATGCCCAATTTATTGGCACCACACGCCCTGTGCTGTGGGAGCACGCACGCGACAACGAACCCATGCAGGGCTTTACCGACAACTACATACGCGTGAAGCAAGCTACCGGCGACCATGCCAAAGATAACCATGTTATTTTGGCCAAACTGGGCGATTTTACAGCCGACGGCGAATGCTTGACTGAAGTGTTGGACCAAACAACATCTGCTCATGATTAAGACTGACAAAATAGCCATCGTCATACTTAACTGGAACGGACGCGACATGATGCGCCAATTTTTACCCTCGGTTGTAAAGCACTCCAAAGACGAGGGTTGTGTGATTGTGGCCGACAATGGTTCGACCGATGGCTCGCTCGATATGCTGAAGGAGGAATTTCCCGAAGTTGAATTACTGCCATTGCCGCAAAATTATGGCTTTGCCGAAGGCTACAACAAGGCGCTCGACCTGGTGGAAGCTCCCTACTACTTGTTGTTAAACTCTGATGTGGAGGTGCCCGAAGGTTGGTTGCGCCCCATGCTCAACTATATGGAGCTGCACCCTGAGGTGGCTGCCTGCCAGCCCAAACTGTTGAGTCAGAAGGACAAGCAATACTTTGAATATGCCGGAGCTGCTGGCGGATTTATGGACCGCTATGGTTACCCATTTTGCCGCGGCCGCATATTTGCCGATGTTGAACGCGACGAGGGGCAGTACGACACCATAGCACACCTGCTTTGGGCCACTGGCGCAGCCCTGATGGTGCGCAGCAAGGATTGGAAGGAGAGCGGCGGACTTGACGGCCGTTTCTTTGCCCACATGGAGGAAATTGACCTGTGCTGGCGACTGCGATCGCGTGGCAGAGGCATTGTGTGCGTGCCGCAGAGTGTGGCCTACCACGTGGGAGGGGCATCGCTTGCCGCGGGCAATCCGCGCAAGACCTTTCTCAACTTCCGCAACAATCTGCTGATGCTCTACAAAAATTTGCCAGCCGACGAGCTAAAGCCTGTCATGCGTGTGCGCAAATGGCTTGACATGGTGGCGGCCTTCAAATTTTTGATTACAGGCGATGTGGCCAACTTCAAGGCAGTATACAAGGCACGCAGTGAGTTTAGGCGCATGCTGCCTGACTTTGAGAAAGACCGCCAACACAACCTGCAGTTGGCCGTCGATGGCGGACACGGACTGCCCGAACGTATTGACCAAAGCCTGCTGCTTTTGTACTACGCGAAAGGCATTAAAAGGTTCAGCGCTTTGCATTTTTGATATTATTTCATATATTTGCAAACAAAATAACAGTATAGTTGAAACGCTTACGCTACATATTATCCACTCTCATGGTATGCTCACTTGCAATTTGTATGGCAGCATGCCAGTTTGACCGTAACCTTATTAAGGAGAATGCTGGCAAGGACTTGCACATCATTCGTTACGACCGCATGGTGGACGACTATGTCAATACGGGCAATGTGGCTTTGTGGCAACGAATGAACACGGAGTTTCCACGCGAGACCCGTGCATTGATTGAGGACGTGCTGCACCTCGGGCGCGCCGACAATGAGGACATTGATGACAGCTTGATAGCATACTACAAAGACCCCATTTTGGTGCAGTTGCGCATGGACATATCGCGCAAGTTTGAGGACCTCTCAGTTTACGAAAAAGCTTTGTCTCGTGCCTTCAAGCGCCTTGAAGCCGAAGACAAGAATTTTGTAACACCCAAGATTTACGCTCAAAACTCGGCCTTTAACCAAAGCATTGTGGTGGGCGACAGCCTTATTGGCATCAGCCTCGACAAATACATGGGGGCTGATTACCCTGCATACAAAAAGTATTTTTACGAAAATCAGCGCGCCACAATGGAACCCTCGCGCATTGTGCAGGACTGCTTATACTTTTACCTCAACCAACAGTTTCCACCTACGAGACTGCGCATACGCCACACTTTGGGGCAGTGGCTTATACACCAAGGCAAAATTGCCTGGGTGGTGGCACAGCTCACTAATAAGAGTGCTATCGACATAGCAGCCTGCCAACCGGCCACCAAGGCATGGTACAAGCTGAACGAAAGGCGCGTGTGGAACACGCTGCGCAACGAAAAAATATGGAACAGCTATGACTCGTTGTTGCTGCACTCTATTTTGTATTCAAGCGATGCACACCCTTATTTTGTCAACCCGCACTCGCGTGGCGTGGGATTGTGGATTGGTATGCGCATTGTAGATGGCTACATGAAACATCACCCTGAAATGTCATTTGACGCACTGCTCCGTTATAACAACTATGATTTGATCAAGAAGGAGAGTAATTATTGACTCAAGTTTCGGATTTAGCCCGCCCGTGTTAAATCCGAAACTTCAATTATTGAAATATACACTATGGCTTCATTGTACCTTATACCCGTAACCTTGGGTGATACGCCCTTGTCGCAGGTGCTGCCTGCCTATAACAAGGACATCATTCTTGGGTTGCGGCATTTTATTGTGGAAGAGGTGCGCACAGCACGCCGTTTTTTGAAACAAGTTGACCGCGACATTGATATTGACAGTTTGACGTTCTACCCCATGGGCAAGCATGCCGATGCGACGCTGTTCTCGAAATACCTTGACCCGCTGCGCAAAGGCGAGTCGGTTGGTGTTATAAGTGAGGCTGGCTGCCCCGCAGTGGCCGACCCCGGAGCTGACGTGGTGGCCATAGCCCAACGTGAGGGACTGCATGTGGTGCCATTGGTCGGCCCTTCGTCCATTCTGTTGGCAGTGATGGGTTCGGGATTTAACGGACAGAGTTTTGCCTTTCATGGCTATCTGCCCATTGCACCTGGCGACCGTGCCAAAAGGTTGAAACAACTCGAAAGCCGCTCTGCTGCTGAACACCAAACACAGCTGTTCATTGAAACGCCCTATCGCAACCATAAGATGATTGCCGACATCTTGTCTACCTGCAACCCGCGCACACGACTGTGCATTGCTTCGGGGCTTACTACCACACAAGAGTTTCTGCAATCGAAAACGGTGAAAGAGTGGAAACAGACTCCCCCACCCGACTTGAACAAGATTCCAACCATCTTTGCCATTTACGCTGGTTAACGCTGGCATTTTGTTTGCCGCAAGGCCCGCGTGCTAATTTGGACAATAAATACGAAAGTGTCCGGTAAAATGTGCTGTTGCACATTTTACCGGACACTTGCCATTTACGCGATATGCTAAAGGTGCTTAGAGCACAACTTTAACTACCTGGCCATCGGCCACAACCACATAGGTGCCATGGGGCAGCGCAGTGCTGTTGTTAACCTGTTGGCCAGCTGCATTATAGATGCTGTATTGGTTGGCATTCTCAACAACTATACCGCCAAACTTGGTATACACCTTTGCGGCAGAAGTTTGGTTGTTGTTAATTGAAGTTACCTCACCAAAGTTCTTGACAGAGCTGTCGCCCTGACCAGTCAGTTCGGCCACCTTGCCATTCAGCACCTCTACGTCGTAAGCCACATCGTTGGCTGTAAGGTACGGATAGTCGAGTTCGCTTTGTGCCAAGGCAATGGCTTGCTTGAGAGCCTCAGCCTTTTCACCCTGCAAAGTGGCGAGCACCTGCTGTGCACTGCTGACAGCCTGCTGCAATCTGTCGGTCTCAGCCGAAGCGGGAAGCGGCACCAGGCGGAAGGTGAAGGCGTTCTTTGCCACCTTGTTGGCTATGGTGAGCGCTGAACCAGCTGCATTGGGTGCAACGAACGAAAGCGTGCTGCCGCTCTTAGCATCGGTGGTGCTGCCGACATGAATGGCCAGGTGCGAATCGAGCGTCCATTCGTCCTCGTCGAGGAACAAGACAAACTTTGATGCTTCGGCTGTAGTAGCAGACTTTACAGCGTTTCCGTCAACCGTTACATTGGCGCCTGATTGCGGCAGCGTGAGGGTGGCAACGCCTTCATCATTTGTACTAATGAGCAAGCGCGAGCCTTGGTAGGTGTAATCTGTGCTCAACGAGGCATTGCCGTTGGCATCGAACGACACGAAACGTCCCTCGCTATTGTAGTTGTAGTCGGGGAATACGCTAACTGCCTGAATGCAATAGTAACCATTGGCAACGGCATTAGCCAATGAAACGGGCTTAGCCTCAACCAACTTGACACGTACCGTGCTGGTCTTGTCTTGGAAAGTCATGGTGCCGTCTGCATTATAGCCATAGCACTTCTCAGCGTTTTCGAAGGGAACCATGTAATATGAGTTGTCATCAGCCTTCTCAAAGGTCCACTTTTGGTTGTCGCCACCGCTTGTTTGCCACTGCAAGAGCTTGTGATAGTTTGCATTGTTTGATGCAGAGGGGTTGTCGATGTTGACATTGCCTACCGAACTCTTTATGGTCCAATAATTTCCCGAACGGTTTATTTGCCATATCTGTCCTTCGTCCTTTACATCAAAAGGCTGCATGGTCAATATGGTGTTATTGGCCGTTGAACCATTGTTGCTTAATGCTGCCGAAGTGTCGAATGTGCAAATTTGGTAGTAGTTGCCGCTGGTTATGCCATCAATGGTGGGCTCTACACACTTGACCAACTTGACACGTGTGTCGGCACCTTTGTCCTGAAATGTAAAGTTACCATTGGCATCAAGCGCATAACATTTCCCGGCGTCTTCGTGCGGGATCATGTAATATGAGTCATCGTCTGCTGCCTCAAAAGTCCACTTCTGGTTGTCGCCACCATTTGTTTGCCACAAACAGAGTTTGTTCTCGAATTTGTCGTGTGCCTCGGAAGGATTATCTATATTAAATGCCCCCATTGCCGAGGTTATGCCCCAATAGTCGCCGTTTTGGGTCAGCACCCACACCTGGCCTTCTTCGGTGTCGCTCAAGTTGGTGAGTGTAAGCCTGACATCGTTTTTGGCCACTTCGCCACAGCTCAATGCTTTTGTGCCATCAAGCGTTACTATTTTGTACTTTTGACCGCTCACAATGTTGTCGGCCTGCACATTAAATGCGAATGCCAACAATGCGAAGAGCGTTAGAAATATCTTTTTCATAAATCTGATGTTGTATCGTTAGTAATGTATGTGCGGCCCTTTTACTGCAAGTCGATGTATTCGGTAGGCATTGAGAAGGTGATGCCGCGATGCTGAAGGTCGAGCATCAAGGGGCGTGAACGCTTTAAGAAGCCCTTCCACGAACGGTTCTTTTGTGCGCTCCAACCAGCCTCAGCCAATATCAGCGAACGTGGGTAGGCCTGGTAGAATATGCGCTCTGGCGAATTGATAGATTCGCTCCACAGAGTGCCGGCCACGCCAAAGAGATTATTCTTTTCAAATTCCTCACCTTTGCCCCAACCTGGGTCGAACTGGTAAACAGTCTCGAACGTGCGCACGGGCATACCCCAGTTTACCTCGGGCATATCGCCACTTGCCATGGGATAGTCGAAATAGCAATAGTCGCCAGGGCACATCATGATTTTGGCATTATTGTCGATAGCCGCCTGCACTGCAGGTTCTGTCAGACCATTACGCCAAGCAAATGTGACACAGCCCTCTTGTATCTTCTTAAAGTCGGTTTCGTACCAGAACATGGGTACCTTGTCGTACTTGGTGCGCAAGGTGTCAATAACACGGTCGAACATGTACTTTTGCAGTTTCCAGTTTTCCGAACGGTCGGTAGTGGTGATGCCGAGCTCTTTCTTGAGTTTCTTGTCCTTCTCGCAAGTGGTCCAACAGTCGAGGGCGGGGTTACCGGCCTCATCGCCACCAAGGTGGACATATTTGCATGGGAACACGTCGGCCAACTCGCGGAACACGTTGCCAAGGAACTCATAAGTAAATTCGTTGCCCGGGCAGAGCAGTTCGTTAGACACACCACAAGTGGTGCGGATAGGCACTTGCTTTCCACCACAAGTAAGTTCGGGGAAAGCATGAATGGCAGCCACTTCGTGTCCCGGCATCTCGATTTCGGGCACAACCATGACATGATATTGTGCACAGTACTTGACGAAGTCCTTCATCTGCTCTTGTGTGTAGTAGCCCGAAATGGGTATCAGCATGTCGTCCATGCCCACACGCGAGGTGCTTTTCTCGATAAGTTGCGGATACTTCTTTATTTCAATGCGCCATGCTTGGTCATCGACCAAGTGGAGGTGAATACTGTTAAGTTTGTAACGTGCCATTTCGGGCACAATCTCCTTCAAGCGTTCGTAAGGAACGAATATGCGGCAAGGGTCAACCATCAACTCGCGTACATGGGTGCGCGGTGCATCTTCGATGGTGATAGGGTTGGTTTCGATGCAACGGGCCGAGGCATTGTCATCTATCATGAGTTGCTCCATGGTCATGATGCCATAGAACACACCCGCGGCCGTTTTGCCAGCAATGTTTACGCCGTTCTCGTCGATTGAAAGCGTGTAAGCCTCGTCGTCGTTGAGCGAGGTGTCGATAGAGAGCGTTATTTGTGCTGTGCCATTGTCGTTAAGAGTGGTTATGCCTGCACGGTCGGCAAGAATGCGCAGCAAGTGCGCCTTTTCGTTGGCCAACTCGTCGGGGCAGTTGATTTGTCCAACATTCTGCCATACAAGCGGCTGGCCCTGTGCTGAGGCCATTTTCAAAGGGATTGGCACCAAATTTTGTGCGGTGGCAACTGTTGGAGCCACCCAACTTGCTGCACAAAGCAGTGCGATGGAAAGAAATATCTTTTTCATAAATATTGTGTCTGATTGAGGGTTAGTAATTTACTTTGAATGTACGATTGTTAACCTTGACAAGGTAAGCGCCTCTTACCTGTAAGGGCAAAGCAATTTCACCCTCGCCCTGCAATGACTGCAAGAGCTGGCCTTGTGCATTATACATCTGCACACGGCTGCCCTGAGGCAAATGCTTGAGCCATACCTTGCTGCCTTCGACAGTGGCAGTAACTTTGGCTAATGCCTGCTGGGTGCTGACTGTGGTGACAGTACCGATGTTGAAGTTTTTCCACACCTCGGCCGATTTATAAGCCTCTTCGCTACCCTCGGGCACCAGCAAGTCTACATTGGCGCAGTCAACCCCGGCAAAGGCTGTGGCATCGGCTGCCGCGGGAGTTTCGGCATAAACCTTTATGGTTTTTAGTCCGGTACAACCGGCAAACGCACATGCTTTGAGTTCGGTGAGTTCGGCAGGCAGAATGACGCTTTCTATGCCACTGCAACCTGAAAATGCGCCTTTGCCAAAATACAAGATGCTGCCCGGAATGCTTACCTCGCCACGCAAACCGCTACAATTCATGAAAGCGGCATCGCCTAACTGCTGCAAGGCTCTCGGCATGCTGATGTGTGTGAGGCCCTTGCACTCGGCAAAAGCTGAGGCGCCTATGCGGGTTACCAACTTGTCGAGATTGATGTCGCCCGAAAGGCTGGTGCAATTAAAGAAGGTGTTGTTGCCTATCGACTGCAAAGTAGAAGGCAACTTGATGCCCTCGAGACTGGTGCAACGCGAGAAAACACCATCGCGCAACACAACAAGGGTTGAAGGTATGCTGACAGTGCCCGCCAAACTTGTGCAACCCTCGAAAGCATAAGAGCCAATGTTTACCAACTGACCCGAGCCAGCGAACTGAATGCCTTGTAACGACTTGCAGCCTGCAAAACAGCTGGCACCAATGCTGGTTGTTGTTCTCGAAAATGTAAGTGTGCCTGCCAAAGAGTCGCAAGCGAAGAATGCCTGCGAGCCAATGGTTGAAAGGTTGTTGGGCAACACAAGGCTCCGCAAGTGATGGCGCGAATGGAGCGCATTTTTAGGAATGTTCGGACAGTTGGCCGCCGACAGATCGAGCGTGGCCATTGAATAGCAAAGGTCACGCAGTTGGCGAAAATCGCTGTTGCCTGTGGTGGTCAACGTTCCCGTGAGTTTGACATTTACCAGGTTAGGCTGGTCTTTTGCCGCCACACTGGTTATGTTGCCAGTGGTCACATTTTGTGCCCAAGCGCATGCAGGCGAGCCGCACAACAATGAGCACATGAGCATGAATTGTAGACTTCTTCTCATAGAATGATGATGGGTAAAAAAGTTTGTATTCGCAAGTTTTATTAGGTCGTATATATCATCAGTTATTCATTTCTAAATAACTACCGGTAGCAAATGTACATAAAAATTATGTAACAATGCGGGGCTAACTTGCAAAATAGGGCATTTAACTGGCCAAAACGCCACATCTCGCATAAAAATGGTGTGCCAAGACCCTCCTAACTTCGTCAATGCGTCACCCAATCAAATGACGTAACGCTTCGTTTTTCAA
>OLIS01002727.1_pt1 | contig 11012 bp, 7 predicted proteins | sample 1601351 | NCBI WGS metagenome assembly OLIS01 (sample SAMEA2452122, study PRJEB22498) | human gut metagenome | biome: human feces; feature: human gut; material: feces | place: Australia | collected 2012
GCAATGATTTTGATATAAGCAGGTTAAGATATAATAAGATTATCATAATGACTGATGCTGATGTGGATGGAGCGCATATTGATACACTGCTTCTTACATTTTTCTACAGATTCATGCCTGAGCTTATCAACCAGGGACATGTGTATATAGCTACACCACCTTTATACAGGGCAGAGCTTAAGAAGGCACCTAAGGAAGACAAGGCTGTAAAAAAGACAGCAGCAGGCTCTGTACTTAAAGCTTCCAAGAAAGATAAGAGTAAGCTTGTGCAGTATCTTTATGATGATAAAGCACTAGAAAGATACAAGGAGCTTCATGCAAGTGGAACATTTACACTGCAAAGATACAAAGGACTAGGTGAGATGGATCCTGAACAGTTATGGGAAACAACACTTAACCCGGAAACAAGAATACTAAAGCAGGTTGAGATAGAAGATGCCAGAATGGCGACAGAGGTTACGTCTATGCTTATGGGAAGCGATGTCCCACCAAGAAGGGCATTCATACATGCACATGCAAATGAAGCGCAGATAGATGCGTAAAGCATTATAATTAAATATATTATTGATAATAAAATATCATACGGAGATAATAATGGCAGAGAATATTATAAAAACAGAATATTCCGAGCTGATGCAGAAGTCCTATATAGATTACTCCATGAGCGTTATCACAGCAAGAGCGCTTCCTGATGTAAGAGATGGACTTAAGCCGGTACAAAGAAGAGTACTGTATGCTATGGATCAGCTTGGGTTAAACTATGATAAGCCTCATAGAAAGTCTGCACGTATTGTAGGTGATGCAATGGGTAAGTATCATCCACATGGTGACAGCTCAATCTATGAGACACTTGTTGTGCTTTCACAGGATTTCAAGAAAGGCATGGCACTTGTTGACGGACATGGTAACTTTGGTTCTATAGAAGGTGATGGAGCTGCTGCTATGCGATATACAGAGGCCAAGCTAAAGAAGTTCACCCAGGATGTGTATTTATCAGATCTTGATAAGAATGTGGTTGACTTCGTACCTAACTTCGATGAGACAGAAAAAGAGCCAGCAGTGCTTCCTGTAAGAGTTCCCAATCTTTTAGTAAATGGTGCTGATGGAATAGCAGTAGGTATGACAACCAATATCCCTACACACAATCTGAGTGAGGTAGTAGATGCGGTGTGTGCATATATGGATAATGAGGATATAACTATAGATGAGCTTATGGAGTACATGCCAGGTCCGGACTTTCCAACAGGTGGACTGGTCATCAACAAGTCAGAACTTCCTGGTATATACGAGACAGGAACTGGCAAGATAAAGCTAAGAGGAAAGGTTGTTTTTGAAGCAGCTTCTAAGAAGGGTGAGAAGGACAGGCTTGTTATAACAGAGATTCCTTATACTATGATAGGTGCTAATATCGGCAAGTTCATATCTGATATAGTAGAACTTGTTGAAACTAAGAAAACTACAGATATAGTAGATGTATCAAATGAGTCATCAAAAGAGGGAATAAGAATAGTACTTGAGTTAAAGAAAAATGCAGATGTAGAGAATCTTAAGAACCTTCTTTATAAGAAAACAAAGCTTGAAGACACATTTGGAGTAAATATGCTTGCTATAGTGGATGGAAGACCAGAAACACTTGGACTTCGCCAGATAATAAAGCATCACATTGATTTCCAGTATGAAATAAACACAAGAAAATACACAACACTTCTTAACAAAGAGCTTGCTAATAAAGAGATAAAGGAAGGTCTTATAAGGGCATGTGACATAATCGACCTTATCATAGAGATACTTCGTGGAAGCTCTAACCTTAAGATGGCAAAGGACTGCCTTATAAATGGTAATGTAGAAGGCATAAAGTTTAAGTCAGAAGCATCAAAAAAACAGGCTTCAAAGCTTGATTTCACAGAAAAACAGGCATCAGCAATACTTGAAATGCGACTGTACAAGCTTATAGGTCTTGAAATACTTGCACTTCAGAAAGAATATGATGAGTGTCTTGCAAAGATAGAAAAGTATGAGAAGATACTTGGCAGTAAAAAAGCTATGGCTAAGGTTATAAAAGATGATCTTGCAAGGATAAAGAAGGAATATGGAGTTGCAAGAAAAACAGTTATAACAGATGCAAAGGCAGCTGTGTTTGTAGAAAAAGAAATTCCAGCACAGGAAGTAGTATTCATCATGGACAGATTCGGTTATGCCAAGACTATAGATAATGCTGCTTATGAGCGTAACAAGGAAGCTATATACAACGATTTCAAGTATGTATTCACATGCATGAATACAGATAAGATATGCATATTTACAGACAACGGACAGCTCCATCAGGTTAAAGTTAAGGATATACCTTACTCTACAAAGTTCAGGGATAAGGGAACACCTATAGATAATCTTGGAAACTATGACAGCAGCGGGGAACTGATCATCTATATGTGTGCATATGATACTATTAAGGATCAGAAGCTTCTTTTCGTTACAAGTCAGGGCATGATGAAGATAGTAGATTCTAAAGAATTCGATGTGGCGAAAAGAACAGTAGCCGCAACCAAGCTGCAGGATGATGACAGGATAATAAGCATAGAGAAAGCAGATATAGAGGTACAGACATACTCTAAGTTCAATCTGGATGGTACTACAAGTGAAGTTGAAGATATTGTCAGCAGCAAGAACGTTGTTGTACAGACAGCTAATGGATATTTCTTAAAGTTCCCACTCTCAGAGATACCAGTTAAGAAAAAGAGTGCTGTTGGTGTCAGAGGTATCAAGCTTGGCAAGGATGATTATATAGAAGAAATATTCCTTATGGATGATGGAACAGAATTCACCATGGAATACAAGGGAAAGAATATAGACTTTGCAAAGATGAAGATGGCACACAGGGATACTAAGGGAGTTAAGGTGAGAGTGTGAGAGTGATTCTACAGGGAGTATATTCACGTAGAATTAATATTCAGCATAGTATTCATGCTTTTAGTGATTGTTTTATTCCTTTAATTGGGTCTACTCTCCCAACAGAAATAGCATTAAAAAAGAATTTTGATAAAGAATGGAAAAAGATGATAAATTTCGATTTAGTAGAGTGTCCGTAATGTAGAAAGGGGAAAACCAAGATTGAAAAACATGAAAATAGATGCCAATGGAACAGAAATCAGAGTGATGGGTGATGTTGTTAATGAAGATGCTTATATTTCGCTCACTGATATTGCAAAATATAAAAATCCAGAAAATGCCTTTATTGTGGTGGCAAACTGGATGCGTAATCATTCTACGATTTCATTTTTGGGCTTGTGGGAACAAATTCACAATCCCAATTTTAAACCTATCGAATTCGATAGGTTTAAAGCGGAATCAGGAGATAATGCTTTTACATTGACACCGCAACAATGGATAAAAGCAACGGATGCAATCGGTATCGTATCAAAATCGGGACGATATGGCGGTACTTATGCTCATACAGATATAGCTTTCGAGTTTGCTTCATGGATTTCGCCGGAATTTAAGCTTTATATTATCAAAGATTATCAGCGATTAAAGAAAGATGAAGCAGATCGGTTAGCGATTGGATGGGATGTAAAGAGAGAACTTTCAAAAATAAACTATCGTATCCACACAGATGCAGTAAAAGAATTTTTGATAACTCCCACATTATCTCCGCAGGAAATGGCATATACATATGCTTCAGAAGCAGATATTCTAAATATGGCTTTGTTTGGGAAAACAGCAGCACAATGGAGAAATGAAAAAGGAATAAAAGGGAAAACTTCTAATATCAGAGATTTTGCTTCAGCAGAAGAATTGGTTGTGCTTATCAATCTGGAAGATACGAATGCAGACCTGATAAGACAGGAAGTGCCTAAAATTGAAAGGTTAAAAATATTAAGAGAAAAAGCATATAGGCAATTAGAACTTTTAAGAAAGAATCAAGATACTATTGAGGCATTAAAGAAAAATCTTATTGAAGATACAGAAACAAATGGTTGAAATCAAATAATTGAAAGACAAGCGAACCATTAAAGTTATCAGAATGTGGACACATTATGATAAAGTAAGATAAAAAAGGGCATCAGTAGAAAGAACATTATTTATTCTTTCTACTGGTGCCTTTTAAAGTCAACCTCCAAAAGTTACCCCTAAAAATCAACTCACAATTTTTAATGATAAATTCTGTGCACCCTGCACCATTGATAAGAAATATTCATGTATTCTTGTGTCATCTGTTAACTCAGGATGGAATGCAAGCCCAATCTGTTTTTTATATCTGGCTGCTACGATTTTGTCATCAACAGAGGCAAGCACTTCAACACCATCTGAAACACTATCTATATATGGTGCTCTTATAAATGTCATAGGATAATTTCCAATATGTTTAATATCAGCATTAGTCACAAAGCTTGAAAGCTGTCTTCCGTATGCATTACGCTTTACAGTGACAGGAAGAGTTTCTATGTGGACAGTGTCATCATCAGCGATATGTCTTGCAAGAAGTATAAGACCTGCACAAGTTGCAAGAGTAGGAAGTCCGTTGTTAATCATACAACGGATATCATCCATCATATCCAGCTTGTTAAGAAGCTGTCCCTGAACTGTACTTTCACCACCAGGAAGTATAAGACCATCTATCCCCTCTAAATCATCCCTTTGACGAAGCTGTTTAGCTGTATGTCCAAGACTTTCAATCATATGAGCATGCTCTATGAAAGCACCCTGTACAGCAAGTATGCCTATAATCATAATAATCAAAACCTCTTTTCTTAGTTGTAGGATTGTAATGTGATGTTTGGGTCAAATATTAATCTAGCGTCCACGTTCTTCCATAATAATCTGTATTTCGCTAGGATTGATACCAACCATAGCTTCTCCAAGATCCTCTGATAATCTGGCGATAAGAGCAGCATCCTGATAGTTAGTAACAGCCTGGACGATAGCAGATGCACGCTTTGCAGGGTTGCCTGATTTAAAGATACCAGAACCTACGAATACACCTTCGGCTCCTAGCTGCATCATAAGGGCAGCATCAGCAGGAGTAGCAACACCACCAGCAGCAAAGTTAACAACAGGAAGCTTGCCGTTATCATGAACGTAAAGAACAAGGTCGTAAGGTACCTGTAGCTGCTTTGCTTCTTCAAAAAGCTCATCTTTGTGCATAGATGTTATCTTGCGGATCTCTGAATTCATTTTTCTCATGTGGCGCACAGCCTGGACAACATCACCAGTACCAGGTTCACCTTTAGTTCTTATCATAGATGCACCTTCATTGATTCTTCGTAAAGCTTCACCTAAATCTCTTGCTCCACATACGAAAGGAACATTAAACTGAGTCTTGTCGATATGATATATATCATCAGCAGGAGAGAGAACCTCAGATTCATCTATATAATCAATCTCTATAGCCTGAAGAATCTGTGCTTCTACAAAGTGACCAATACGGCATTTTGCCATAACCGGGATACTTACTGCATCCTGTATACCTTTTATCATCTTAGGATCACTCATACGTGATACACCGCCAGCAGCTCTTATATCAGCTGGGATTCTTTCAAGTGCCATAACAGCACAAGCACCAGCAGCCTCAGCTATCTTAGCCTGTTCAGGAGTAGTTACATCCATGATAACACCGCCCTTTAACATCTGGGCGAGTCCTTTGTTTAATTCGTATTGTGAAGTAGTTGTCATAATAAATAACCTCTTTTCCTTATTTTTAAATACTGATATTTATTGTAAGTCCAATAATGTAAAGTGTGTCATGACTGGTTGATTACGCTAAGTAATCACTAACTTGTGGATATAATAGAACTTATCTGGATATATTAAAATACTCAATATAAAGAAAAAAAGCAATGCCAGTTGATATTAAACTGGCATTTAAATACAAGAAAAATACATACAAAATGATAATGTCAGATGTAGATGCAAAAGTAAAAAAGCTCTTTCCTACAGTCAGAAAAAGCTTTTTTATATTAGAAATATTATGTTTAAGTTATAGCAGCATTACTATGAGATGCACGAAATTCATGAAATTCTCAGCATTACAATATATCACTGCCATCTGGTATCTTAGATATAATCGTTTTGTTGATTCTTATAAAGAATATAAGCGAAACAGTGAGTGATATAAGTTCAGCAATAGGAAATGCCCACCATACAGCATGTAGTCCTCCAAGCTTAGAGAGTATGAAGGCTGCTGGGATAAGTACCACAAGCTGACGCATGATGGATACAAGCATGCTGAATACCGCTTTTCCTAGTGCCTGGAATACTGTACCACATATAATACAGAACCATGCGATGAGATAATGGATACCAATTATACGTAATGCAGGAATACCTATTCTTAACATATCCTCAGATGCATTAAACATACCAAGCAGTACCTGTGGAATACCTTCAAAACATAGGAAACCTATAAAAGTAAGTGAAAATGCAGTTATAAGGCTTAGTTTGATAGTCTTTAGCATACGTTTTCTGTTCTGTGCTCCATAATTATAAGCAATAATAGGTGTTATACCGTTGTTCAGACCAAATACTGGCATAAAGAAGAAACTCTGAAGCTTGAAGTATACACCAAATACGGCTGTAGCTGTAGAAGAGAAACCTATGAGGATTCTGTTCATGGAGTAAGTCATGACAGAACCGATAGACTGCATAATAATAGATGGCACACCTATGGCATATATCGTGCCTATAATATGTGCATCTGGTCTGAACCTGTGGAAATCAAGCTTGATTTCATGGTTAAACTTATGGTTACATGTTCCGGCAACTATGGCTGCAACACACTGACCGATAACAGTGGCAACAGCAGCACCAGTAACACCCATCCTTGGACAGCCTAAAAGACCAAATATCATAATAGGGTCGAGGATAATATTTGTAATAGCACCACACAGCTGTGATGTCATGCTGAATATGGTACGTCCGGTAGATGTTAACAGACGTTCAAAGAAAATCTGTGCAAGTAGTCCGAAAGAGAATATCATAACAGTACTTAAGTATTCTATTCCGTATTCCATAATCTGCATATCAGCGTTTCCCATCTGGCTTTTATAGAAAGGTTTAACGATAGTGAAACTAAGAATTAAAAAGACGATATAACTGCATACATATAAAAATGCTGCATTTGATGCAATCTTATTCGCTTTCTTATAGTTGTGTTCACCAAGCGACTTGGATAGTAAGGCATTCATACCAACGCCGGTTCCGGTGGCAACAGCTATAAGAAGAGTCTGCAGCGGGAATGCCAGAGAAACTGCAGTAAGAGCATTCTCTGATAACTTGGCAACAAATATGCTGTCAACAATGTTGTAAAGTGCCTGAACAAGCATAGAAATCATCATTGGCAAAGACATGTTAAATAATAGTTTGGCTATGGGCATAGTACCCATTTTATTTTCTACCCTAGGGGCAGAGTTTGTTTCCTGACTCATAAATCCTCCTGTGTGTAAATAATGTAAAAATATGACAATATCTTATATAGTATAGCATAAATCATAAAATGGTACAATGAGAGGATGATAAAGGAAATTCATAAAAATCACACATGATACATTTATGATAATATATCATAAATTATCCAACTACTTTATAATTAAACATTGATGTATTCAAGGCATTAGTAAGCCACATATACATAATAATGTTTAAAAGGGTAATATACCGGCACAATAAGTAATATCAGACAGAATTATATTATTCAGAATTAGTAGAATGGAGTCAGCAGGATATTGTTCTTGAGTTTAAGATATACAATGAAAGAAAAGAGAGTGATATTGATGAAGCAGCAGATGCAGCACTTAAGCAGATATATGAAAAGCGTTATAAGGAAGAACTGTTACAAAGGGGAGTGTCCGAAGATAGAATATACTGCTATGGTGTGGCTTTTAAAGGAAAACAGGTTGTTATAAAGATGGGAAAGTAAGATAAAACCCAGGGCTGTCTTCTAAATTAAGAATAATAATCTAATGCAAAAGGTGCTGTCACCTCAACGATTTTCAATCGTTAAAGCGACAGCACCTTTATGATTAGAATCAGTCCGAAGCTGGATATTGTTAATTACAGCTTCTGGTTATCCTTCATATATTCATCATATAATCCGATGACCTTATTCATAACCTCAGGACCAGGAGCACCGAGAGTAAGTCTCTTTTCTACACATGTCTTAAGGCTTATAGCTTCATATACATCTTCTTCAAAGACAGGACTTATTTTCTTGTATTCATCAAGTGAGAGGTCATCAAGAGCGATTCCCTTATCTATGCACATAAGTACAAGCTGTCCTACGATACCGTGGGCATCTCTAAAAGGAACGCCCTTCTTTACAAGGTAGTCGGCAGCATCTGTTGCGTTAGTGAAGCCCTTCTTAGCAGAGTCTTCCATACGTGCATCGTTGAACTTCATAGTATCAATCATGCCCTTGAACAGACTTACACAGCCCTTTACAGTATCAATAGCATCAAAAGTAAGCTCTTTATCTTCCTGCATGTCTTTGTTGTATGCAAGAGGAATTCCCTTCATAGTTGTAAGTATGCTCATAAGTGCACCATATACACGTCCTGTCTTGCCACGTACAAGCTCTGCTATGTCAGGGTTCTTTTTCTGTGGCATGATGCTTGAACCTGTGCTGAATGCATCATCGAGCTCAATGAACTTATATTCGTTAGAATTCCATATACATATCTCTTCAGAGAATCTGCTTAAGTGCATCATGATAGTAGAGAGTGCGCTTAAGAATTCTATAACATAGTCTCTGTCAGACACAGAATCCATACTGTTAAGTGTTGGTCCGTCAAAGCCAAGAAGACTGGCTGTCATTTCCCTGTTGAGAGGGTATGTAGTTCCTGCAAGGGCACCAGCACCAAGAGGACAGTAGTTCATTCTTTTATAGATATCGTGAAGTCTGCTTCTGTCACGCTTAAACATCTCAAAATAAGCTGAGAAGTGGTGAGCCACTGTTACAGGCTGTGCCTTCTGCAGGTGAGTAAAACCTGGCATATAAGTTTCAACATTTTCCTTTATTATTCTTAAGATAACTTCCATGAGTTCTCTAACTTCTTCATCAACATTCTTAACTTCATCCCTTGTATATAGTCTCATATCAAGAGCAACCTGGTCGTTACGGCTTCTTCCAGTATGAAGCTTCTTTCCGGCATCCCCGATGCGCTCAATAAGAGTAGCCTCCATGAATGTATGGATATCTTCATACTCATCAGTGATTTCAAGCTTTCCTGATTCGATATCAGAAAGGATGCCCTTTAAGCCATCTGTGATCTGCTTTCCTTCGTCTTCTGATATGATACCCTGTGCTGCAAGCATAGTGGCATGTGCGATACTTCCTTCTATATCCTGCTTATAGAACTTCTGGTCAAATGAGATAGAAGCGTTAAAGTTGTTTACAAGTTCGTTAGTTTCCTTAGTGAAGCGTCCGCCCCAAAGTTTCATTGTTTACCTCTTTCCTGGGATTGTCGTATTATCACATCATTATAATTTATTATAACATCCCAATTAATAATATTCTATCATAGCCGGGGGCTTTTGACCCCGACATCATATAAATGCATAAATGCAGATTTATACCTTTATTAAATATAGCTGCTGTTTAATCAGCGTGATTGCTTTCATCGCTGTCAAGATTATCAAAATCATCAAGCTCATCAAGACTGAAGTCATCAAGTGGCATAGGTGAATCATGAGGATTAATATCATCATCATATATGGACTGTGTTTCTGTTTTTCTTCTGTCCATCAGAATCACATCATCTTCACATATAAGCTCCTGTATAAGTACAGGCCAGCTGTCTGTGCTTATAACATTCATACGGCACATTCGTTTAAAGAAGTATATACCTATCAATATAATAATGCAGAGCGAAGTGATAATGCAACCTAAAATAAGGTTAACAGGTGTATATTTGAGTGTTATATTATGCTCACCTGCTGGAACATGTACACTTATAAAAGCACCATATATATCATTTGTTTCAACCTTTTTACCATCTATATATACTGACCATCCTTTATCATATGGAATAGAGCATATAAGAGTTGCATCCTTATCTGCATTAACAGTGCCTTTTATCTTGTTGTTAGTGAATTCTGATACGTTAAGCGAGTTGTTGTTAAGTATGTTAAAGGCTTCTGTGAATCTTGAAGTTTCAAGTGTGTATACACTGGCGTTCATGGATGTGTCAGCTGAAACTACTATCACATCCTCAGGAGTAGCATATCCAAGATCTATGATGGTTCCACCTTTTTTAAGGTCTTTGTAGGTATATTCAGAACCATGTATAGTGACGGTTACTGTGTCACAGGCAGTATTCTTAGTGATCATATACAGGTGTCCGGCTTTCACTGGTTTTACTTCAAAGCCGGTATCAGTAGAGTTCTCATATGTCAGTGTGAACACGTTGGATATTCCTGTAAGATTCTTTATAAGCGAGTTCTGGTTGTCTATGCCTGAGCCTATAGCCTCGCTTCCTTCCCATCCGTAAGGGTCGTTGTATGTCATGTAGCCGATAGGAAGAGTGTAGGTGTTTTTATATATGAATTCTCCATCATCACCTGTGTAATATGTCCTTAGAGGACTTTCTGTAAGTATACGGTTTGATATGGCATATTTAACGGAAAACAGACTTTCAGTTACAAGAGTTGCACCGTTATATTTGTAAGCATTAAATGAGTGCTCAAAACCAAGTTTACCAAGGAATTTTTCCATAGCACCATTCGAGGTTGATGAGAATGTTGACATACTGTGGTAGTTATGCCATGCGCCATCATTGTTAGAACGGCTGCCGAACTTTTTATCCATGCGGTAGAAAGATGAGTCATCCTCTGCCACAGTAGATGTTACTGTTTTTACGGCATCATAATCAAGCAGATAAGAGGTACGGCTTGTAGTTCCGATGCCGGTAGAGTCCATATTTATAGTACATTCTATGATACATAAAGAAAATGTAATAAAAAGAATGACAGGAACCCTGAAATCATGCTTAATGTGTATGACCATAAGAAGTGCGTATATA
>OLIS01002729.1_pt1 | contig 11008 bp, 8 predicted proteins | sample 1601351 | NCBI WGS metagenome assembly OLIS01 (sample SAMEA2452122, study PRJEB22498) | human gut metagenome | biome: human feces; feature: human gut; material: feces | place: Australia | collected 2012
TAATGGGCATGAACAAGGTCATCGTAGGTCAGAAGCACCTCGTTGACTGTCTCCTCATCGGTCTTCTCTCTGATGGTCACATCTTGCTCGAAGGTGTGCCGGGCTTGGCGAAGACCCTCGCAATCAAGACATTGTCACAGCTGGTCAGTGCAGACTATAGCCGCATACAGTTTACACCCGATTTGCTGCCTGCCGACGTGGTGGGAACGCAGATCTATTCGCAGAAAGACGAAGCCTTCCATGTAAAGCGTGGTCCGGTGTTCGCCAATTTCGTTTTGGCAGATGAGATCAACCGTGCGCCTGCCAAGGTGCAGAGTGCCTTGCTCGAGGCGATGCAGGAGCATCAGGTTACCATCGGCGAGCAGACATTCAAACTGCCTAATCCATTCCTGGTAATGGCTACCCAGAACCCGGTGGAGCAGGAAGGAACCTATCAGTTGCCTGAGGCGCAGGTAGACCGTTTTCTTCTCAAGGTCATCATCGACTATCCTACCATCGAGGAAGAGAAGCTCATCATCCGTGAGAATATCCAGGGCGGTCTGCCAACCGTTACTCCTGTAACCACAGCAGAGGAAATCCTGAAGGCACGCAGCATCGTAAACGAGGTTTATATCGACGAGAAGATTGAGCAGTATATTGCCGATATCGTATTCGCCACCCGTTATCCCGACCGTTACGGCTTGGGCGATTTGAAGGATATGATTACCTTCGGCGGCAGTCCTCGTGCCAGCATCTCGCTTGCCAAGGCAGCCCGTGCCTACGCCTTCATCAAGCATCGCGGTTATGTGATTCCTGAAGATGTGCGTGCCGTGGCTCACGATGTGCTCCGCCACCGCATCGGTCTCTCTTACGAGGCAGAGGCGAGCGAAATCACCAGCGAGGAAATCGTTAGCCGCATCATCAACAAGGTGGAAGTGCCTTGATTGGGTAATAATTTATAGTTAATAGTTAATAGATTAGGATTTTGGATACACAAGATATCTTAAAGAAGGTTCGGAAGATTGAGATCAAGACTCGCGGATTGAGCCAGAATATCTTCGCAGGCCAGTATCACTCAGCCTTCAAGGGCAGGGGAATGGCCTTTGCCGAGGTGCGCGAATACCAGTATGGCGACGACGTGAGAGACATCGACTGGAACGTGACAGCCCGTTTTCATCGCCCTTTCGTCAAGGTGTTCGAGGAGGAGAGAGAGCTCACCGTCATGTTGCTCGTGGATGTGAGTGGCTCGCTCGACTTCGGTACGATGCGCCAGATGAAGCGCGACCTGGCAACCGAGATAGCTGCCACCTTGGCCTTCAGTGCCATTCAGAACAACGACAAGATAGGTGTCATCTTCTTTTCCGACAGAATTGAGAAGTATATCCCGCCCAAGAAGGGAAGAAAGCATATCCTCTATATCATCCGGGAGATGCTCGACTTCCATCCTCAGAGCCAGCGCACCGACATCGGCTGCGCCCTGGAATACTTCACCCGCGTGATGAAGCGCCACTGCACCGCCTTCCTCATCAGCGACTTCTACGACCAGAAGGATTACCAGCATGCCCTGCAGATTGCCAACCAGAAGCATGATGTGGTGGGCATCCAGGTGTATGATCCTCGCGGAAAGCAGTTGCCCGATGTGGGATTGATCAAGGTGGTGGATGCCGAGACGGGACACGAGATGTATATCGATACCAGTTCGAAGAAGCTGAGAATAGCGCATGCCCAGAACTGGCTGCGACGCCAGGACCAGCTGCGCCAGCTCTTTGCCAAGAGCAAGGTAGACTGGACTTCGATAGCGACCAACGAGGATTTCTCCAAATCGCTCCTGACACTGTTCAAACAAAGAGGATAAATTAAGGAAGAATGAAGAATGAAAATTAAGAATATCATATTGACGATGGCGCTGATGGGCTGCTCGGGACTGGCTTTCGGTCAGACCGTGGAGCAGCGCATCGACTCCCTGCAGATGCTCATCGGACAGCAGACCATCCTGCACCTCAATGCTACCGCCCGAAAAGGTGCCAAGGTGGTGATGCCATCCTTCAAGCCGCAAGAGCAGATTATTCCTGGCATCGAGGTGGTGGAGCAGAAGGGGGATACATCGCAGGTGGGTGACGACCAGATGGTGGTGAGCCGCGACTATACCATCACCTCCTTTGATGAGAAGGTGTATGCCATCCCGGCGCTCAATGTGAAGATAGACGGCAAGAGCTTCCACGGCAATCCCCTGGCGCTGAAGGTGCTCACGGTGCCCGTGGATACGGTGCATCCCAACCAGTTCTATCCTCCCAAGACGGTGCAGGATAACCCATTCCTCTGGAGTGAGTGGAGCTTCGCCTTCTGGTTGAGCCTCTTGATGATAATCATCTGTGGCGCAATGCTCTATCTGCGCAACCGACTGAAGAAGAACAAGCCTATCATCACCCGCATCCGCATCATCAAACGAGTGCCGGCACACGAGAAGGCACTGAAGGAAATCAACGACATCAAGCAGCATCACACCACATCCAACCAGGAAACCCAGAAGGAGTACTACACCCATCTGACCAATGCGCTGCGCGGATATATCGTGAGCCGGTTCGGATTCAATGCGATGGAGATGACCAGTTCAGAGATAATCGACAACCTGCGTGCTGCGGGCGACCAGAAGATGATAGACGAGTTGAGAATGCTCTTCTCCACCGCCGACCTCGTGAAGTTTGCCAAGTACGAGATTCCGATGAACGAGAACGATGCCAACCTGGTGAACGCCATCAACTTCATCGACCAGACGAAGACCGATGAGCAGCCTAAGGAAGAGAAGATAGTTCCTACGCTCAGCAGCGAAGACCAGAAGAGTCAGCAGCAGCGCCGCCTCATCAAGACCCTGCTCTGGGTGGGAGGCTTCAGCGTAGCCGGCATCCTGGGCTATATCATCTACCAGATTGTCATGCTCGTGATGTAACTTTGTTCAAGTTTCGTAAGTATGCTCCACACGCCCTGAAAGGGCAGAAGCTCCTAGCCCAGGGCAGCGCCCTGGGTATACAAGCAATCAGCAAGGCGCCCTGTAAGGGCAAAAGCTTTGTATATTGCCTGGTACTTGAAGGCTTTTGCCCTTACAGGGCGACAGGCTTGCATCCATCATTACCCAGGGCGTTGCCCTGGGCTAGGGGCTTCTGCCCTTTCAGGGCGTGTTGGTGAGATACTTGCGAAAGTTCAGTAACTTTATTAAATAAAACGAAAAATGGAATTTGCAAGTAAAGCATATTTTCTGCTGCTCCTGCTGCTGATACCTTATATATTATGGTATTTCCTGAGCAGGAAGAAGAGCGAGCCTACGATGCGCATGAGCGATACGAGAATGTATCAGTTTGCGCCCAAGAGCCTGCGCGTGCGACTCATCCATCTGCCGATGGTGCTGAGATGCATCGCCTTCGTGCTCATCGTTTGTGCCATGGCCCGTCCGCAGACGCATTATTCTTGGGACAACAAGACGGTGGAGGGCATCGATATCATGCTTGCCATGGACGTTTCTACCTCCATGCTTGCCGAGGATCTGAAGCCTAACCGCATGGAGGCGGCAAAGGATGTGGCCAACGAGTTTATCTCGGGCCGTCCTACCGACAACATCGGATTGACCATCTTTGCGGGCGAGGCGTTCACCCAGTGCCCGATGACCACCGACCACGCCAGTCTGCTGCGCCTGTTGCAGGATACAAGAACCGATATTGCCGCCCGCGGACTCATCGACGACGGTACCGCAGTGGGCATGGGTCTGGCGAATGCCGTGAGCCGACTGAAGGACTCCAAGTCGAAGAGCAAGGTGGTAATCCTGCTCACGGATGGAAGTAACAACATGGGCGACATCTCGCCGATGACTGCAGCCGAAATAGCCAAGAGCTATGGCATCCGAGTCTACACCATCGGCGTGGGCACCAACAAGGTGGCACCTTATCCGATGCCGGTGGCAGGAGGCGTGCAGTATGTCAACATCCCTGTGGAGATTGATACGCAGACGCTTCGCGACATAGCGCAGACCACCGACGGTAACTTCTACCGTGCTACCAACAATGCCGAACTGAAGAAGATTTATCGGGATATTGATAAACTGGAGAAATCGAAGTTCAATGTGAAGCATTTCGCCAAGCGCTATGAGGCCTATCAGCCTTTCGCCCTTGCCGCCCTGCTGATATTGCTGGTAGAGATTCTGCTCCGCATCACCTGGCTCCGCCGCATCCCTTGATGGAATTAAAGAAATAATATAAATATAACCATGTTAAGATTTGAAGATCCCGCATTTCTCTGGCTGTTGTGGGTGATACCGGCACTGGTGCTGGTTCGCCTGATAGGTTGGAGAAGGAGAAGGGCAAAGCTCAGAAAGTTGGGTGACCCCGAGTTGCTCAAGCAGCTGATGCCCCACATATCTAAATACCGCCCCACGGTGAAGTTCGTGCTGATGCTCGCAGCTTTGGCATTGCTCATCGTGATGGTGGCACGCCCGCAGATGGGCAGCAAGATTTCGAACGAGAAGCGAAATGGCATCGAAACCATGATTTGTCTCGATATCTCCAATTCCATGCTTGCCGAAGATGTGGCTCCGTCACGTCTCGACAAGAGCAAGATGCTGATAGAGAATCTGGTTGATAACTTCACCAACGACAAGATTGGTCTCATCGTCTTCGCAGGCGATGCCTTCGTGCAGTTGCCTATCACCAGCGACTACGTTTCTGCCAAGATGTTCCTGCAGAACATCTCCCCTGGTCTCATCCAGACTCAGGGTACCAACATCGGACAGGCCATCAGCCTCGCCACCAAGAGCTTCACCCAGCAAGACAACGTGGGCAGGGCCATCATCGTGATTACCGATGGCGAAAACCACGAAGAGGGTGCGCAGGAGGCAGCGCAGATGGCCAACAAGAAGGGCATCAACGTGTTTATCCTGGGTATCGGTAATGCCAAGGGTGCACCCATCCCGATGGGCGACGGCTCTTATCTGAAAGATAATGCCGGCAACACGGTGATGACTGCCCTGAACGAGCAGATGTGCCGCCAGCTGGCACAGGCAGGCAAGGGTCAGTATATCCACGTGGATAATACCAGCGATGCAGAGAAGGCGCTGAACAACGAGCTTACCAAGTTGCAGAAGGGCGAAATGACCAGCGTTATCTACAGTGCCTACGATGAGCAGTTCCAGGCTGTAGGCATCTTGGTTATCCTCCTCCTCATCATCGAGGTCTGCATGATGGAAGTAAGGAATCCGTTGCTCAGGAACGTTAAGTTCTTCAAGAAAACGCCATTCAAGAAAATGCCTTAAAAGGGCAAAAGCATAAAATGTTTTTAAAATGAACACGATACATTATATCATAGTAACTGTGGCTTTCCTGTTGGCCGGTGCGACAAATACTGCCGCACAGACCGACCGCAACTTGATTCGCCAGGGAAACAGGGCGTTCAAGACCCAGAAATGGGCAGCTGCCGAGACCCAATATCGCAAGGCTATCTCCAAGAACCAGAAGAATCCCCAGGCGATATACAACCTGGGCTGTGCCTTGCTGATGCAGCAGAAAGACTCGCTGGCGATGGTGCAGTTTGGCAATGCCGCGCAGCTGGAGCCCAATCACTTTCGCCGCGCCAAGAGCTATCATAACATGGGAGTGGTGATGCAGAACCACCGCGAGTACGCACAGGCCATCGAATACTACAAGATGGCGCTGAGATGCAATCCGCAGGACAATGAAACCCGTTATAATCTTGCCCTCTGCAAGAAACTGCTCAAGAACAACCCGCAGAATCAGAACAACAAGGACAAGAATAACAAGAATAAGAACAAGGACAAGAACAATAAAGACAAGAACAAGAACAAGAACGATCAGAACAAGGATAAAGACAAGAACAAGGATAAGAACAAAGACGATCAGAACAAGAACGATCAGAACAAGAATAAGAATAATAAAGATAAGAATAAAAACAAGAATTCGAACCCGAACCAGCAGAATCAGGACAAGATGAGCCGCGATAACGCCGAACAGCTCCTCAATGCCGCGATTCAGCAGGAACAGGCCACCAAGCGAAAGCTGCAGAAGGCGATGAGCCAGCCTCGCAGAAAGGCCTACGACAAGAATTGGTAGAAAGCGTAACTGCTTCCCTTCACCAAACAGGGATTCTTGCCTATATATATAATAAGGTGTACTTACGTTTTAAAATTTGGAACAAATATAAGATAAAAGAAAGTTGATATGAAAAAAATAGGTTGGTATATCATATTGCTCCTGATGATGTTGGGCTACCATGTGCATGTAGATGCCCAGCATATCTCAGTGTCGGCTCCGTCGCACGTCGCGGCAGGAGAGAACTTCCGTGTTGCCTATACCATCAACACCAGTGATGTGGAGGAATTCCGAATGGGTGGGGTGCAGGAAGGACTGGAAGTGATTGCGGGTCCATATACTTCCTCGCAGTCAAGTTACCAGATGATCAACGGGCATACCTCGTCATCATCTTCCGTAACCATCACTTACACCCTCTATGCCGCCAAGAACGGCAGCTTCACCATCGGGGCTTCGCACGCCCTGGCGGGAGGAAAACGACTGTCTTCACGCCCCGTGAAGATTCAGGTGTCGGGACATGCACAGCGTACCAACGGCGCTCCCAACATGCACGGACAGGACAGCTACGACCAACCTCGTATGCGCTCCGCAGGATCTGCCATCTCGGGCAGCGACCTCTTCATCAAGGTCTCTGCCAGCAAGAAGAGGGTGCACGAGCAGGAGCCTATCCTGCTTACCTACAAGGTATATACCCAGGTGGAACTCACGCAGCTGGAAGGCAAGATGCCAGACCTGAAGGGATTCCACACCCAGGAGGTGCCGCTGCCACAGCAGAAAACCTTCCACACAGAAACCGTGAATGGCCGACCTTACAAGTGCGTCACCTGGAGCCAGTACGTGATGTACCCACAGATGACGGGCAGTCTCCAGATACCATCCATCACCTTCAAGGGCATCGTGGTTCAGCAGAACCGCAACGTAGATCCGATGGAGGCGTTCTTCAACGGCGGTTCCGGCTACGTAGAAGTAAAGAAGGATATCAAGGCACCGGGCATCACCCTGCAGGTGGATCCGCTGCCACAGCGCCCAGCCAACTTCTCGGGCGGCGTGGGCAAGTTCAATATCTCTGCCTCGCTCGATAAGAAGGAAGTGAAGGCAGGCGAACCTATCACCCTGAGAGTCGTGGTGGGCGGCATCGGCAACCTGAAACTGCTGAAGCAGCCGGTGGTCAACTTCCCTAAGGATTTCGACAAGTATGATGCCAAGGTAACCGACAAGACCCGCCTCACCGCCAACGGCGTAGAGGGCAACATGGTCTATGATTTCCTTGCCGTGCCTCGCAACCAGGGCAGCTATACCATCCCGTCGGTGGAGCTCACCTATTATGATACGGGCAAGAATGCCTACAAGACCATCAAGACCCAGCCGTTCAAGGTAGAGGTGGAGAAGGGCGATGGCACATCGGGCGAGTCAGAGGATTTCGCCAGTCAGGACAAGGATATCCACACCATCAAGTTGGGCAAGGCAGAACAGCACAAGGCAAACGAGATGTTCTTCGGCAGCTTCGGCTACTGGATCAGTCTGCTCATGCCGCTCATCGCCTTCGTGGTATTGCTCATCGTGTTCCGCCGCCGTGCCATCGAGAATGCCGACATCGTGAAGAAGCGTTCCAACAGGGCAGGCAAGATTGCCACCAAGCGTCTGCGCCTTGCCAACAAGCTGATGCTCCAGGGCAAGCAGGGCGAGTTCTACGACGAGGTGATGCGAGCACTCTGGGGCTACATGAGCTACAAGCTCAACATGCCAGCCGAGAAGCTCAACCGCGACAACATCCGTGAAACCCTGGGTCGCCACTTCGTGGATGATGCAACAATAGAGAAGTTTACCACGGCTCTGGATGAGTGCGAGTTCGAGCGTTATGCGCCAGGCGATGCCGCCGGCAACATGAACCGCACCTTCGAGTCGGCTATGACAGCGATTATGGATATAGAAAATGCAATCAATGAGGCTCGCAAGAACCAGAAGAAGCATCCGGCAGGCTACTCCTTCGTATGGCTGCTCCTGGCGATGATCTGCTTCGGCGGCACCTCTGCCAAGGCGGTGACCAAGAACAATGCTGACACGGAGTACCAGAAGGGCAACTATCAGCAGGCCATCCGCGACTACGAGGAGATTCTGAAGAATGGCGAATCTGCCGAGATTTATTTCAATCTCGGCAACGCCTACTATCGCACGGACAATATCACCAAGGCGGTGCTCAACTACGAGCGTGCCCGTCTGCTCTCGCCGGGCGATGACGACATCAACTTCAACCTGCAGTTTGCCCGCAGCAAGACCATCGACAAGATTACCCCCGAAAGCGAGATGTTCTTCGTAACCTGGTATAAGTCGCTGGTGAATTTCACGAGCGTTGACAACTGGGCGAAGACCGGCATCCTCTGCATCGTATTGGCGCTGTTGCTGGTATTGCTCTATCTCTTCGGTCCGCAGCTCATGCTCCGCAAGATAGGTTTCTTCGGCGGACTTGCCTTCTTCGTGATATTCCTGCTGAGCAATCTCTTTGCCTTCCAGCAGAAGCAGGCGCTCGACAATAGAACCGGTGCCATCATCATTTCTCCATCGGTGAACATCAAGAAGACGCCAGCCAAGAACAGCGCCGACCAGTTTGTGCTCCACGAGGGAACCCGCGTGGATATCATCGACAAGGGAATGACCGACTGGCGCTGCATCCGCGTAGGAGATGGCCGCGAAGGATGGATAGAGACCAAGGCAATAGAGGAGATTTAATGAAGTTCAAAGTAGATAGTAATGGATTTTAGTACGATACAAAACATAGATTTTCAGGTGCTGCAGTGGTTCAACGGCAGCAACAATGTGATTCTCGACCAGTTGGCGGTGGTGCTGACATCGGGCGTTACATGGATACCACTCTATGTGGTATTGTTTATCGTCGTGATGCGCAACAACGAAACCATGTCGCAGATAGCACTCGTGGTGGGCTCCGCCTTCCTCTGCATCCTCTTTGCCGACGGATTCGCCGACGGTATCATCAAACCACTGGCTGAAAGATGGCGACCGTCCAACGACCCGCTGGTGAAATACTCCGTGCAGGTGGTAGACAACCTGCGCATGAAGGACTACAGTTTCTGTTCAGCCCATGCCGCCAACACCATGTCGTTAGCCGTGTTCTTCTCGCTCCTCATCAGGAGCAGGATGATAACCGTCACCATGGTCGTCTGGTCATTGGTCAACTGCTGGACGCGCCTCTATCTGGGCGTCCACTATCCGCTCGATGTGCTGACGGGCATTCTGCTCGGCTGCGTGGTAGGCTTTCTGGTCTATCTCTTCTACCATCGCATGTATCGCCGCATCTCACCGGAAATCAAGTATATCTCCAACCAGTATACCAGCACGGGCTACGACCACGACGACATCGACATGATCATGACCGTATTGATGGTGGTATTGGTCTATGTAGTCATCCGTGCCCTTTGCATGATGACGGCAGTATAGCAGTAATGATAGCCTTTTCTGAAAAAGGCAAATCATAAAGTTCAAAGCTCAAAGTTCAAAGTTCAAAATAAATAATGGAAACAAAACATATTAAGATTAGCGATTATAATTACGAGTTACCTGATGAGCGCATTGCCAAATTCCCTATCGCCCAGCGCGACCACAGCAAACTGCTGGTCTATAAGCACGGCGAGGTGAGTGACGATGTGTTCTATCATCTCCCTGAATATCTGCCTAAGGGCGCCATGATGGTGTTCAACAACACCAAGGTAATCCAGGCACGCATGCACTTCCGCAAGGAAACGGGCGCACTCATCGAGGTGTTCCTCATGGAGCCTGCCGCACCAACCGACTATGAGTTGATGTTCCAGACATCGGGTCACTGCTCATGGCTCTGCATGATTGGAAACCTGAAGAAGTGGAAGGAGGGTAGCCTGAAACGTGACTTCGAAATCAAGGGCCATCAGCTTACCCTTTCTGCCACCATGCGCCGTGGCGATGCCCTCAGCGCAGAAGCATCAGAAATGGTAGCCAAGGGCGGCGGCACCAACTATTGGGTAGATTTCGACTGGGACAACGAGCACGTTTCCTTCGCCGAAATCCTCGAGGCAGTGGGCGAGTTACCTATCCCTCCATATCTGAACCGCAAGACCGAGGAGAGCGACAAGACTACCTATCAGACGGTTTATTCAAAGATAAAGGGTAGTGTAGCAGCCCCGACAGCCGGTCTGCATTTCACCGATGCCGTGCTCAAGGATTTGGATGCCCATGGCATCGACCGTGAGGAAGTAACCCTGCATGTGGGTGCCGGCACCTTCAAGCCAGTGAAGAGTCTGGAGATTGAGGGCCATCAGATGCACACCGAGTATATCGTGGTTCACCGCCGCAGTCTGGAAAAGCTTATCAAGCACGATTGCCAGGTCATCGCCGTGGGTACCACCAGCGTGCGAACCATCGAGAGCCTTTACTACATGGGTGTGCATCTTATCAAGCACCCGGAGGCAAGCGAGGAAGATTTGCATGTTAAGCAGTGGGATCCATACGAGCTGTCGGCAGATGGCAATCTGGTGGATGGCATCACCCCGATGCAGGCCATCCAGGCGATTATCGATTACCTCGACCGCAACGGATTGGAAGCCCTTCACTCCAGTACGCAGATTATCATTGCTCCGGGCTACACCTATAAGATAGTGAAGATGCTGGTAACCAATTTCCATCAGCCACAGAGCACCCTGCTGCTTCTGGTGAGTGCCTTCCTGCATGGCGACTGGAGGAAGGTGTATGATTACGCCCTCTCTCACGATTTCCGCTTCCTGAGCTACGGCGATTCATCCCTGCTCATTCCGTAAGGAGATACTCTTTTCATAGGAAGAAACTCTTTCGTAGGAAGAAAGAAATAAGTAGTTAGGCAAACTATAAACTACTCAAGTTGCGCAAGTGAGCTCCACACGCCCTGAAAGGGCAGAAGCTCCTAGCCCAGGGCAGCG
>OLIS01002730.1_pt1 | contig 11008 bp, 9 predicted proteins | sample 1601351 | NCBI WGS metagenome assembly OLIS01 (sample SAMEA2452122, study PRJEB22498) | human gut metagenome | biome: human feces; feature: human gut; material: feces | place: Australia | collected 2012
ACACCTTCCAAAATACCGATGGATTGTCATTTTTTAAACACCGCAAAGCATTTTTTCTCTTTTCCGCATCAGCAAGTGTCTGTGGATGCCAAGGAAGTAAAATAGATACTATAGAATTAATGGGTGTATTCGCCCAATTTGTTTTCTCATATGGAAGCCCCGCCAAAAGTCCCAACGCATTAATAGCTGGAATCAAATAATCCGGGGACCAAGCTAATGCTTCTATTGCCCAAAGTATATGGGTGATATAATTAGGCTGCAGAATACTATCGCCACTCTTAGGAAACAAGCGTAATATCTCCTGTGGTTTGTAAATCGTACTCCATTCAATCTTTTTCAAAAATTCGTCCGGCAAAAGTTCTGCTATATTCTGCAGGCAGTCCTGAAGGCTTGCCCACATTATCCAATCTCCATCCTTCAATATAGCTCGTACTAATTGGTATATTGAACCCTCTATGTCATTTCGATTACATCTTGACAATTCTGACAGAGATTTTTTTATCCAGCATAAACTTTTTGCCAGGCTTTTCCGAAGTATCTTAGAATTATCGTACTCACCGTCAGTCTCGATATAATACGGATTTTGACTTATTACTCTTTGACTTCTCTGGGAAAATACAATTTGTGCTGCTTGCAACAAACGATTCACACAATCGTCAAAAATCATGGTTTTGCATTGCTCAAGTAATTCCTCTTTATGGAGTACTTTCCAAATTCCGTTCTCTAATTTTAAATATTCAGAGTTTTGACAAAGCATGCTTCGTGCTCTTGATTCAAATTCCGAATATTCCATATTCGATATTTTCTCTACTATCTGCCGGTCAAATTCATTCTTTTCATCCCAGGAACCAATAAGTGCCAGCATTGGAATGAACAAATCAACTTTTTCAAGAGGCAACGGCAGCGATTGTATACTCTCTTGATTCGAAAAAAGATCTAGAATCTCTCTATCAATATTTTGCAGACTTATATTTGCTGCTGTCTGGTTACAGTAACCAGCATATTCCACCAGTCGGGACCATACAAGATCTGCTTTTTCTGTTGAATTGCATTTTATTAAGGATATAGATAAGGCTCTGTTAATACTTTCCCTACAATCCACATCAAATAAAAGTAATATAAAACATTTACAAAATTTCCATAGTTCTAAATCCGTAGGCTTCCCATCATTCGCTTTTTCGATACATGACGCTATGGCTTCCAGTGCTTTTTTGTTGTCATCATTCGAAGAATTGGTATGATATACTCTGTCAGCAAATTGTTTTTCATCACCGGATGCTTCCGCCTGGGCATGTAAAAATCTCAAAGCCTGTTGTGATTTGTAAGCAATCTGAGCAGTTACTAACGCTATTCTATCATTGTCTCTATCAAAATTATCTTTTTGAAAATCGCTCCAAGCAGCTGTCATAACTTCTTGAAATGTTTGGTTTGTTTCACTTATCGTAATACTATGTTTTATTTGACATAGTAATTTTCCTTCTGCCTGTCCCCTATAAGTAAACACAGCCAGGTCATCAACATCATATCGCATTTTTGCCTGAAACCAGACACTCTTTGTCTGCTCATTCATCGCAGGGCAAAAACCATCCACCAACAATGAAAGAAGAAACATTGCCTGTACCTGATGCTCAAAATTTACTCCACCACCGCCTGTGGAAAAGGCATTACTTATTTTGCTGACTGTGTTTTTAGCCACATTGAATCCCCCTTGTATCAATCAACTTCAGCATTTTTCATTCAAGTCTTATATAAAAACTCTATCTTCCACTTATCTTAAATCAGATAATATAATTAACTGTTTTCTATTCGCGAATTATATATGAATCCAAATGTCCTCCAAATGAAAATATCCTCCATTCATGCATATCTCGCTCTTTAACCAACGAAATTTCATACATATCCTTTATAATTTGCGGAGATGTAATTACAAAAGCCCTCTCTAACTTTGTTAGAATTCTTACATACGCCATTGTATGCTGTTCATTATAACGTACCCTGTAACTAATTCCAGGATTCTTTATTCCTAAATAAACCTTTTTAATTTCGGAATAGTCCCCCCAATCCTTTTTGGTTGGTGGAAAAATCAATTGATCTAATATTTTTTCAGAAGGTTTTTCTTTTTTTAATTCCTCTAAAAAAATCATACAACGCAATATAATATTTATGTCCTCATCGCCAAGCTGAGCATACATTTGATCTAGTTCATCAGCCTCCGCATCATGCCCATATATATTGGACCAATATGGTGAATTCTTCACATTTTGACCTTCCCACGGCTTCCCTACTGCAATTATACTAGCACGTTCCTTTTCGCTATCTTCTAAAGTCACTCCACATTCTTCAAGACATTTCATTATACGAAAAAGCACTTTTTCAAAATCTTCCACATATTTTCTTATACATACAAAACGTAATTGTTCGTCTGTTTGCAATAATCTTTGAATCCTATTAGCATCTGCATGCAAATACAGTCCATACATAGCATCTTCAATTGTTTCATATAAATTAAGCTTGGTACCATCCGCCAATATCTGTTCAATTTGCATGGCTATAATATCATAATATTCAGTCAATATATTATCTGCTTCTTCATTTTTGTCCGGATATAATTCCTTTATCTCTTTAACAATTTCTTCTATGAATACTGGCTGTCCCCTACTTCCATATTTTCGTAGTAAAATTAATTTTGTATTAACTTGAACATAGCTTTCATTATCATAACTATCCGTTAATTCATGATTGCAAAATTCTCGGGAAAATCTTTGATATTCTTTCATTGTATACATAAACAAATATAGTTTATTATTCAGCAATCTAGATGCCATACTTTACACTCCTTGTCATATTAAATGAATAGCCTTATGATTTTATCCTTTATACACATTTTCCCTATGATAAATCATGTACTTTTCTCTTTCATCATCAAGTGGCAATTTGGAAACTTTCATTCCCGTATATATCCCCAGTCTTTTTTGATTCATAGGACTAATCCATGGTGACACAATAATTGTTTTATCGCTCTCAAAAGTCATAAATCCATTATCAAACAAGCAATCATAATTTGGTGACAACATAAATCCATTTTTAGGATCAATCTTTTCTTTGTCATCCGACTTTGCCCATGGTTTAATATGACTCGCTATAAGTAATCTCTCATCATTAATCATAGATATCGGACAATAGGGACATTCCTCAAGCAGTTTTTGCCGATATTTTCCCTGTCCTTTTCTTGCCTGTATCAAGACCTCTTTTTCGTTTTTGGATATTGAACTCTCTGAAATCTTTTTCTCTTCTGATAGTTCCATTGGACTTTCATAAGTAACAATATCACTTTTGTAATCAATAAACATTCGGAAATAGTAGAAAATGTTCCCCTGCTGACTCTGCACTTTCATAACAGATACATAAGAGATATTAGGTAATCCTAACGTCCTCATCAAATCATAATATTCAGAGTTTGACTGCATATACACCCTTGGAGGTTCTACCTCTTTTCTATATACATTAAATTTCAACACCCCTTTATGAAATGCGGCAACTCTATCTATCAACTCTGAATATATTCTTCCCATCTCAGTCTTTTTAATATATTCCTGCTGTGGATTCATAAATTCATCTTTTGCATCCAGCAAGTACTTATCAAAATCTTCTTTTACAAAAAAACATTCTCTATTTAAATCGTCAAAAAATTCCCGGAACCGTTCTCCTTCATTTCCGACATATAATTTTGCTTCTCCATGTCCTGTACCTAATTTATTTTTCACAAAAGAATCTGCCAATGTAATGTTGTTCAGCGCATCAAGCACCTTATATCTATTGCCGGCTATTGTAATATACACATTATTTGTCATCGCTTATTCCTCCGTCTTTGTTATATCAGACACCGTTATTTTACGCTTATAGCTGATCATTTGCATTTTTAAGGTCAAAAATTGTCTCTTCGATTACCTTAACGCATTCATCTGTATTTTTCTTAATATCATTACCCCAAAAGCGAATGACAGTCCAGCCCATAAACAGAAGTTTCTTATTAACCACATCGTCATGTTCCCTATTTTTTGATATTTTACTAATCCAAAATTCGCTATTATTGCTCTTCTCAAGACGCGGCTTTAATACTTCCCAATCCTTTCCATGAAAGAACTCTCCATCACAAAATATTGCTATCTTATATTGTGTCAGTACGATGTCCGGTGTTCCTGGCAATTCTCTATAATTCTTTCTATATCGGAATCCTTTCTGCCACAATGCTTTTCTAAGTAACACCTCTATTCTTGTATCATTCGCCTTAATATGTTGCATATTTTTACGCCGTTGTTCAGGTGTTAATACGTCCGCCATCTATATCCGTCCCTCTTCGTACACAAGTATACCCCTTACTCAACATAATTCTCTATACATTTTGCCAATACTGCTATCTTACCTTCATCTTTGAAAGCAACAGATTTCATAAGCTCTTTTACATCTATTACTATACCTTGTATTTGTTCATAAGTTTTCTGATTAGATTTCCAATCACTAAAAGCCACTCCAATATTCTCTATCGTTTCTGTTTTAGACTGAAAAGGCATAAGAAATGCATTATATACCTTGTAATTTTCGCCATGAGTTCTCTTAAACTTGTCCTGTTCCGCTATATATTCGCCATATGTAATCTGCTTATTTATCGATGTAGACTCCGGCAAATCCGATGGTTGCCTGGTAACACCGTACTTATAATATTTTGCATCCAAAACATACACATCTCCATTCCATAGCATAATGGTATCTGGTTCCAAACAGGCATTTTGATAAATCTTTCCGTCTATAATCCATCGAGTCTTAGGGAAATATGCCTCCTTTCCAATAATGCCATATGCTCTATCTACCATAGCTTCCCATACATATTCAAATCGTTCTGTACCATACTTATAATTTAAAGAGGCATCATCGTCACCCAAATATTCGACAACAGCCAGCATATCCCTAAACAGCCTTCTGTTCCTGTCATTAAATGTTTTCGAAATTTTTTGAATCAATACACTTCTAAACAATTTTTTATTATATTTTATTCTCGGTACCTGCGGAATGCGAGCTGTAAATAACCAGCCTATTTTATTAAAACTCTCGTAAACACAATATTCATGAATCAGCGAAATCAGTTCGTTTTCGTTTATCTGATTCTTTCTCGTCACGAAATCTAAATAAAAAACATTATTTCCCTGAACATAGGGCTTTTGTTTTTTTATTGTTTTGTTCCAGTCTATCTTTCCACGTTTGGAAACAACATACTGCTTTTCTCTCTCCTGATAATATCCACGCTCATAGTAGTCTTTAATAATAGAAATATATGCCTGAATTGGAAACGCTGTATAATTATAATCTTTTGCTAGATTATAGATACTGGAATCCTTCTTTCCTGTAGTTGATGCGATAGTGTCCAGCAACAGAATTATATCTTTTCGAAGTTCCTTATCATTTTCAGATATGCCAAATCCTAATGGAAAATGTACGCTAAATTCACCATCTTCGCATTTCAAACCAACAAAAGTATCTGCATCCCTGTTTGAGTTTACAGAGCATCGATCTCTAATTGATGAATTCAGCATACATTTTTCCTCCTTTCCTATCGATCCCCGTCGTTTTTCGTCATCATATCTGTTCTATCATCCATCCCTTTTATCATCTTTTGATAGAGTTCTGCACGTAACACAGCCTGTAACTTGTCGCCTTTGCTATCTTCGTATACTTCTATTACCTGTTCAAGAGAGCCAAAAGCAGAATCAAATACCAGTTCTCTTTCCATTTTAAAGGCATCATCCCACAAATATTTCAATACTTTCTCAGGGAATATTTCTACATTAAGTTCATTCTTCTTCACAAAAAATGTTCCCAATCTCTTATCTTCCGAGCTACTAATATCTCTATTATTCTCTATAATCTGATCATTAATAACCGTGGCAAACGTTCCCCAGTTCACTTTTGTTCCCTGTATCGGGTCAAGTGCATGGCTGCCTTCTTCAAACACAAATTTATTAGGGATATGCTCCATCTGCCATCTTCTTTGAAAAGCAGTATCAAGTGTAAACACATTTTGATCTGCCGTATTCATTGTTGCCAGTATGAACAGATTAGATGGAATTTTCACCTCATGTTCCGAATCTCCATAAACTATATCTGCTACTTCATAATTTGATATTCCATACTCACTTTCGCCAACAACATCCTCAGGATAGTTATCTACTTCTTTGCGATCTAATAGCTGGAAAATTTCTCCAAAAATTGCTGGTGCATTACCACGGTTAATTTCTTCAATAATCAAATAATAATAATTTCCGGGATCATCCCACGCCTTTTTAACCATTCGCGTGAACGGGCCTGGCGTAAATACATATTTTAGATCTTCATTTACAATTCGTGGTAAAATTTGTCCTACGAAATCTGAATACGTATAATCAGGATGGAATACCACCCTTTCCATTCGTCTACCATCTGCACAATACTGTTTTGCTATATGGTGGCTTTTGCCCGCTCCCGGAACGCCATATAACAAAATATTTTTAGCTCCCGGAAGGCGCTTTGCCTTAATAATGTCGTTGGATATATCTATCTCCTCCGGTAACTTTGCCGATATTCCAAAAAATTTGCAAAAATTACAATATTTATACCTTTCAAAGAAAGCTGCCTTACTTTTGGCATCAGGGATAGGGAATTCTGTTTCAATAAATGCTACCTGTTTTTCAAGGTAATCTTTATTTTGCTGTTCTATATAAAAGTAATGCGTGTCATTAAGCTTCTCATATTTTAGCGGAGTACCGTATGCCTTCAATGCATTCATAAGAATGTCATCACTTTTTCCACCTATCTTTCGGTTAAAGAAATCATAAAAGTCAATTTTTAAATCCCGTTTTGCGAGAATTTCCTTCGCCAACTCACAAAAGATCAGTATTGGTTCATCGTCTGAATTAACATATGGATTGGGTGCAAAATATGTTTTAATCCAAAATTCCATATATTTTCTTAAATATTCATCATCAAAAGTATATAAATATGTCTGAACACCAAACTGACCTGCTCCTCTATTTTCAAGGCCTAACTGGCATGCCTGCTGGTAAGATGTTCTCTTATAACCTCTTGCAACGGATTCCACTAGATCCCCAGCTTCATTCCAGCTCATCTTCTCCGCCTGATCAGGATATACTTCTAACAATGCTTTTAAATTATCTACCGTAAAATTTCTAAACCTGGCAAATGGTGAAAATGACATTTGTTATACCTCCTCTATAATCCCCGGACAACATTTCAGAATTTCTTCCATGATATGAATCAGCACATCCACAACAATAGAATTTCCCGCCTGTTGATACATTGCCGTATCTGAAACAACAATCTTAAAACTATCTGAAAATCCCATAAGCCGCAGGCATTCCCTGGGAGTAAGCTTTCTCAATCTTCCATCCGTTGTTACATAGTTGTCTACGCCAGCCCTATGCATCTTATGCATAGTAGTAAGTAGTGGTCTTGCTACATCCAAATCGATTTTAGGCTTACTATAAAAATTCTTTGTACCTGTAGCCAATACATATTTTCGCACCTTCTCTGATAAAAAATACTTTTCCAAATCAGGAATGTTATTAGCTTTTGCCTCTTCCTCAGACTGAAACACAAAATCTCCATGCCAATTAAACTGCTGGTTCTTCTTTTGGCAAAGTTGTATATCGCCATCAATCTGTGTAAAACGTTTCTCCAAGTTTTTTTCCATAGTCACAAACTCTACGCCTTTACGAGGAAGGAAATATCCCCCAGGAGCATTTTCCATCAGAAAATCTTTCATTTTCTTTTCAAGAGGTATTGCCTCCGGAAATTCAAAGGTCCTCTCACCAAGCAGGTCTTCTTTTATGCCAACAACAAAAAGTCTTTCTCTGTTCTGTGGTATTCCATAATTTTTAGCATTAAGTACCTTCCATGAAAATTTATATCCAAGTTCTTCAAATACCTCCTGCATCTTCTTCCATGTTTTTCCACCATCATGGGACGTGACTGCACGAACATTTTCATAAATAAACACTTTAGGCTTAATCTCATCTATGAGTCTCGCATACTCATAAAATAAGGTTCCCCTCGTATCTTCAAGACCTCTTTGCTTACCTACAAGAGAAAATGACTGGCATGGACTTCCTCCTACAAAAAGATCCACTTTTCCCGCATATTGCTTACCATTCAAAAAGGCAACATTCCAATGATAGTCCTCTTCAGAGATTTTATAGTTAGCCATATAAGACTGTTTTACCTTGTTGCGATTCTCCTGACCCGCATAAAGTGAATCGACGTATTCTTTACGTGCCTTCCAGTCATCTCCCATAGCTTCAAGTTTCTTTTGGACTTTCATGTAATTAATTTTCTCATGTAACTGGCTGGTTCTCTGTGAAAGGTCCTGGACTCTTCGAATTATTTTCTTTCCATCAGCCAGTTCCAATCTTTCATATAACATTTTTACTGTTTCAGAAATGCTACGCCAGTCAATGTTATCTACACTGGAAAATTCCATATCCTTTCCTAAATCATCAAGAGAATTATCCTTCTTATAATCATTGGAAATCTCTAACATAATCTGAAACTCTCTTAATCTTGCCTGTTCGTCTGATCCTTTACCAATTTCTGACAAAAATTTCTTATATTCTTTAATTCTTGCTGCCTTAACATCATCCATTGAAAGAATCTTTTTTAATGTTTCTGCAGCTATGTTATCCGAATAATTTGGAAGTTCCTTGATGGTTTCATGCACACTTGAATATTCTTTTAAAGCTTCCTTTAGCATATTTTCCAGCTGGTCTTTGTATAAATCTTCTACGGCATCATTAAATTGTATTGTATCAATCATCCCCTCAAGACTCTTCAGCTCAGCTCCTATGTCATCAAGGTTCATACCTACATCTTTAGTCAGAATCTCAACATCACCGTTATCACAGGCAAATACTATTTCATTCTCTATATTCATGCGTTCCAGCGCATGCTCTATCGCTACAATTCCGCTGAATACCGTTGCTAATCTAATCATAATTACCTATTCTCTCCTTCTTTTTCTTCTGTCATTTCCATGATGTCTGAGATGTCACATTCCAGGGCTGTACATATTTTCCTTAATATCTCTGTATTAACATTCTCATTTTTAGAAAGTTTTGCCATAGATGTAGAACTAATTCCCGCTTTTGAAGCTAAATCTTTTTTTAACATATCTTTGTCTATAAGAAGCTTCCATAATTTTTTATAGCTTATCTGCATGCCTATCCTCCACGCTTATAATTAATAATACTCTTAATTATACTACCATACTCAGACTCCTTTGTGTATACATAATTACGCGTTCTCAAAGATTAACTATTAAAATAAGCTTTTGGAATCTAGATTTTAATATTTTTAATATTTTGTCCTCTTTCGGCTCATCTCCTAAATTATTATACTCGATAGATGTACAAAAAAACGGACTTGTAAAACCATAGTTCACAAGTCGGTTACAGTTCACACCCACGCCAGTAAATGGATGTTTTTGTGCATATCGCCGAATTTTTTTCATTTTGCACAAATGTCTCCCTTGAAATTTTCTTATCCACATCTCTGTCCAGCCTCCCTCTTTTATCCTCCTTTTTCATTGCAGAGTACTCTCTTTTGTCCTTTTTTCTCTTTTCGGAGTTCCCTTTTTCCTTCTCCTTACAGCTTATCCGCTCGGCATTCTGACGGTTCCTCTTTTTTCCCGGATTCGCTTTTTCCCACGCTTTCCTGTATAATCATCTCATAAGAACCGAGGTGATAGATATGCCACATCCCACAACAACTTATGATTCAAAATCTCCAAAAGCAGAACGATGCTCTCCAAAAACGCTGCCAGACTCTTGAAGAACTTCTGGACACCAAAGAAGCTCTTATTCTAAATCTTCAGGCTCTTTGTGATAAGCAGCAGACACTCCTTGATGAACTGTCCAACCCTCAATAATATGGATGGCCTCCCATGAAAGATTCCCTTTATGAAGAAAATTTTAAACTTCATAGCGAAAACGCAAGGTTCCGGAAAAAACTGGAGCAATTGGAGTCCTCCCTTGGCATTGACAGACTCAGGGCTCATTTTGAAGCTGAGATCAAAAGACAGCTACGCCGGGAAGAAAAACTCAAAAAGGAAGCTGACCGTTATCACCGCCTCTGGCAGGATGCTGTCTCTGAATTACGCTCTAAAGGCGACATTATCGAGCTCCGGATCCAGCTGGAAGACCTGCAGAAACTCTGTGACTCCTTATTTTTCGTCAAAGCAGCACTCGTGATATTGGAACTACCGATGATAATACGATAAATCTCTTCCTTTCTTCCAGTATGTTTCAAAACCTTACATCCATCTTCTAGCTGCAGTGCATCAATATCATCTGCGTAAGAAGCGTCATCGTCATACCCCAAAAACAATCATTCGCTCTGTTCCTGCAAGAAGGTTATTTATTTTTTCTTGTATGTCTTGTAATTCCATGATCATCCCTACCTTTTTGCTTTTACTCTTGCAACATACTTCTCAATGTCACCAGTAAACAATATATTCTTCTCTTTCTTTATGTCATAAGAAGAAATGTAATCCGCTCTCAAAAGCTTTTTACAAAGAGATTCGTTTATAGCATTTTTTTCAAGTAATACTTCGTGCCATCTTCCCTCTTGTCGTAATGCATTGTATTCTTTTGGCATTTGCATAAACATGTTTTGAATCTCAATAATAGTAAACTCTGAAAAATGCTTAACCATAAATTCTGGTCTATCTTTCTCATCCAGCTTATTCCAAACTGCCTGTAAATACCTTTTAGGAATACTTACATTTGTGCTCTTCACAAAAGAATACATCGCATCCGTCATTTGTGATGCTTCGGCTCTATTAAGAAATACTACTTTCTTTTCATCATCAATACCTGATTCCATAAACCTGTCAATTATTGCTAAATCGAAGTTTATGCTGGGGATTTCTGTTTCAAATTCATCCCAGTAAAGTTCAGCAAACAAC
>OLIS01002734.1_pt1 | contig 10997 bp, 5 predicted proteins | sample 1601351 | NCBI WGS metagenome assembly OLIS01 (sample SAMEA2452122, study PRJEB22498) | human gut metagenome | biome: human feces; feature: human gut; material: feces | place: Australia | collected 2012
GGTGTAGGGCTGTTGGCGCACAACACGTCGCGTGCCGTGTGTACCGTGAAGGATCGTATGGCGCTCTTGGTGATGTTTGATCCTCACTTCGGTGACGGTCGCTTGTGTTTGGATCCCGTTCCGTTCGAAACGACCGTCCATCCATGAGCCGTATCCAATGCCTGTGACAAATAACAAAGCGAACCCTCCCAAGACGATCAGGGTTATCCGGATGCCTCGGGAGAGGGTTCGCTTGGTGTTGGTGATACCCATTGGCGTAGCGGTCTATTGTCCGTTGTTTTGAGCTCCGGCCAATTCATCCGCTTTGGCGCGCACCCGTGCTGCACGTTTTTCGCTGTCCGGGTGTGATGAAAACATTTTCTGGATGGTTGAGGCCTTTTCACCTTTTGACAGCTCTACCAGTTTCTCCAGCGAGCGTGCCATGCCGTAGGGATCAAAGCCGTGTTCGATGCAAAATTGCAGGCCATAGTCGTCGGCCTCATACTCCTGGCTCTGTGAGAATTGGGCATCGGTAAAGGATTGTACGATGTCGCCGAGTTGTGAATCGGAGAGTTTGGCGGCCAAGCCTCCGGTTGAGCTGACAATCCCCCGGGCGGCTGCGGCCAAATAGGCACTCTTCATGGCATGTTTGACGTCGGCGTGAACGACATGGCCGATTTCATGTCCGATAATGGCCATCAGCTCATCGTCATCCATCAGATCCATCAGCGAGGAGAAAACGCGAATAGAACCGTCGCCACAGGCAAATGCATTCACATCCGTGACATGATAAACCTTAAAATTGAGTTTTAATCCGTTGACCTCGGCAATGTTTTCGGTCAGACGTTTTAAACGGGCACCATATTCGGTTGTTTCATCGGCAATCGGGTTGTTGGCATCCATCCATTCGACCGATTCATGGCTCAGTTGTGCAATATCTTCATCGGATAGGGTCAGTGCTGTAGCGGCATTTTTGGCTGCACCGATCAGTTTTTGGGTGTTGAGGGTTCTTCCTCCGATACGAAGCTGGGCTGTAGCAGTTGCCGCACTTAAAACCAATACACAAAGCAGAGTAAAAGTTGTTTTCATAGATATTTGTAAGGGTTTAGTTTGTTGTAGATCTGCGGATATTTTGATGTGATTTAGAGATGAATCTATTTTTGTTGGGGTAAGGTTCGCCTGTCAATAGACGTGAAGTGTTGACTCTATCTACAACAAAAATAATCATTGGACTATAATCTGCGCTCTCCTTTTATAAAAATTAGAGTGTTTATGTCTACTGGGGTTACAAGAGAGGATTAATTGAAGCTCATTATATTGTCATGTAATGAATATAGGATAAAGTTGTTGGGTGGAATTTATTGCGTGGTTTGTTGGAGGATCTGCTGCAAAAAAAATGTTGATGGAGACCATAATGGAGTAGTGTCGACTTAAACAGCTTGTGGTATCGAGCGTAAAAAAACGGTTGGGTTTAAGTCGTCGTGACTTTGCAAATCGTTTTTTTCAGGATATTGACATAACGATGATTTCAATTCGTCTCCTGAGTAGTTTGTTTAGTCTTTTGATATAATCCATACGCTAAAATCTGTAATAACAAGGTTATTGCAGCGAGAATGTATGTGCTCAGTTTTGTTATGCTGTTCTGGCTCTTTGATGTGAAATGCATGGTTGAGCAGTAGCCAAATCACGGAAAATGATACAGCTGTTCAGGATTATTTTGAGAATGGGGACAGGTTGGACTATAGAAGACTTGAGAAATTCTGAGGTTGTTGTCAAATCCGAAGATGAGTAAAATATTACCCCTCCCCAAGCAGCGTAATGATGCTCTTTTAGTGTAGGTAATCATTGTGTTTTGCATAAAATGGCTGCCGTTGTTTAAGCGGGTAAATAAATCATGTAATATGAGCTTACAGAGCGTAAAGTCATTGTTGCCATGTCAAAGAAGGTACCTAACTCTGACCGATTTTGTATTTGCAAATGAGAGATATTCTGCCTGTCTGTTAGTGTGTATTTGTGCAATTCACATTGGGGAAGGCACCGGATTGTAGAAATGATTTGACAAGGATTGCTTGTTCGATGTGTTGAATTGTGTGATGTGGTGTAATATTTCAAGAATAGTTCTTTGTTGCAAACCATGTTGCAGCAGCAAGGAGTTGAAGCGTGATGGTGAAATCGATTTGTCGGATCGCGTCTCATCCGTGTTCTGAGAATAGTGGATTGAGATATTTCAGAGCAGAAAGAAAATAACAAGTAGGATGCTCAATGGGTTGTTTTTGTTGGGTCGATCGAGGTGTTGACAAACTCGGTTTTTGATGTGATCAAAATTTTTGAAGCACGATTGATTGGCCAAAAAATACGATTTAGTCAATATTTTATTGGCATGGCTCGTCCCTGTATTAAGGGAACTGTTGTCAGTTGAGCGGTCGGACGGAGGAGTGCATTTCCCGACAATTTATTCCTTTTTTGTAATTCGTATCTGTCACGTTTTTGGAAAAAAATTAACGTTAATTTTAAAATTACGAGAAAAATCCTAATTTTGCCCCCTCCAATTTGTAAGATTGTGACTATTCACAACTTGCAAATATAAAGTGAGTAATGCGTAAAATTATTCAAATTGTTAGATTGTTGAATTTTGAGTCTATTTTATGCTGAAACTCCCTTTGAAAATTGTACTTTTATCGACACAGTTTTGTACAGATTGGCTCTTTATACAAACAAACGGTTAAAATGTATGTCTATGAGAAAAATTTTACTCCTATTGTGTACCATTTTACTGAGTTGTCTGCAAACAGTTGTTGCACAAAACAAGCAAGTCTCCGGGACAGTCACCTCTGTTGACGGTGAGCCGCTTATCGGTGTGACGGTTGTAGTCAAGGAACTCGGAACCGGAACCAGTACCGATATCGATGGGCACTATTCGATTGAAGCGCCCGCCCAAGGTACGCTGAAATTCTCTTTTGTCGGAATGAGGACTGTTGAGACTCCGATCAACAACCGGAGTACGATCGATGTCACGATGGAAGAGGAGGCGGTCTTGGCCGATGAGGTCATTGTGACCGGTTATGCAGCCACTCGCAAAGCTGCTTTTACAGGATCGGCTCAGGTGGTCGACAGCAAATTGATCAGCAGACAAACCGATGCGAACTTCATGAAAGCTTTGGAGGGTAGTGTTGCCGGTTTGCAGATGTTCAACGTCAACGGACAGCCTGGTGGATTTGCCAGTGTGAATGTTCGTGGTGTTGGGTCTGTGAACTCGGGAGTCGAGCCACTGTATGTTATTGACGGAATGCCGATGTACTCGGATAAGCTCACTGCTTTGAGTGGCGAGGACAATGGAGATATGGCGGTCAGCCCGCTGGCCAATATTAACCCGGCCGACATTGAGAGCGTTACAGTGCTGAAGGATGCTACGGCGACGGCTATTTACGGTGCACGTGCAGCCAACGGTGTGATTGTCATCACGACCAAACGTGGTGCACAAGGCAAACCGCATGTGAATTTCCTGGCGAAAAAAGGTATCGCCCGGATTGCCAATCTGGATTGGAATTATCGTATCGTCAATACGGATCGCTATTTGGATATCTGGGGTCGTGGACTCGAGAACTCGGGTGAAGCTGCACCGGGTCAGGGTCTCTCTTTGGCCAAAGAGTATGCCAATGCCTACTACGGCTGGCAGGAGGGGGTAACTCCCGATACCGACTGGTTGAAAGCAATTCTGCGCAATGGTAATGTGGACGAATATAGTGTGGATGTATCGGGTGGAGCCAACAATACCAACTACTATATCAGTGCCGGATATTACCGTAACGAAGGTATCGTCATCGGTACCGACATGAAACGTTATACGTTGCGTTCAAATATTGACCACCAAGGAAAGGTCTTCTCGTTTGGGTTGCTCTCATCGGCTTCATATGCTGACAACAATAACGTGCTGACCCAATCGCAGTATATCAATCCGCTGGTAGCCGTATATGATTTGCGTCCTATTGAGCCGATCTACAACGAGGACGGAACGTACAACTTGAATGCATATTATAACCCGGTAGCCATTCGGGATAAACACAAAGGTGATATCAACTCTCAGCGGACCATTACCGCCAATATCAATCCCTATGCACAGATCGATTTCGGTAAGGGTTTTTCAGCCAAAAGTAATTTGGGTATCAATGTATTCAACTTGCGTGAGTACAGTTTCGCCAGCATGATGAACCCGCAGGGTATGGAATCGCACATGTCTGCGGAGCAGAACAACGAGACGCTGCTGAATATGACTATCACCAATACGCTTAGCTGGATCAAACGTTACGACAAACACGATATCAATCTGATGTTGGGTCAGGAGGCGCAACGTCTGGTTGACGAGCAGACGCTGGTAGGTGCCTCCAACTTCCCGTATGAGGAGTTGCCTGAGATGGGTAATGCGTCGAATCCGACCAAGGGTGGGACCTATAGAAAGAAATCGACCCTCAATTCACTCTTCTTCAACGGCCAGTACAGTTATGCGGACAAATACTACATCTCCGGAAGTTTGCGTTATGACGGTTCGTCACGTTACGGTAGCAACAACCAGTGGGGTCTGTTCTATTCGGTCGGTGCCAAATATCGCATCTCGGAAGAGGATTTCATGCAGGGTGCTCGCGATTGGCTCAGCAATCTGACCATACGGGCCAGCTACGGTACCGTGGGTAACCAGGAGATCGGTTGGTACAGTTCGCGTGCTTACTATGAAACCGGCTATAATTATAAAGGCAATCCGGGAAGTGTGCCCATTACGTTTGCCAATCCGGATCTTAAATGGGAGCGTCGTGGTAAATTCAATGTCGGTATCGATCTGACGCTGTTCCGCACCATCAATCTGGAGGTGGATTACTACAATGAGTTGACCTCGGATATGATCTTCGAAGTGCCGATCTCCTATACGACCGGTTTGGCCTATGAATTGCGTAATATGGGTAAGATGCGTAACCGCGGTATTGAGGTGTTGTTGAACGCCCGTTTGTTGACGGTGAAGGATTTCACTTGGGACATGTCATTCAATATTACCTCTAACCACAACGAAATTGTGGCTCTGTCCACGGATCTGCCTATCGAGACCTCCACAACGATCCGCAAGGTGGGCGAGGCTTACCATACATTCTACATGCCTGAGTATGCCGGTGTAGATCCCGATACCGGACGCCCGATGTGGTACAAAGGAACCGAGGGTGACGAAAAGACCTTCAATTACAATGAGGCAGGTCAGCGTATCGTAGGTAAGGCCGATCCGAAATTCTATGGTGGTTTCTCGACGACGTTCCGTTATAAGGGAATTGATCTTTCGGCTACCTTTAGCTACACCTATGGTGGTAAGGTTTACAACAGCGGTTTCAGCTACGATATGCAGGTGGGTGACTACTTCCTGGGGCCGGTTACCAACTACGTTTACGAGAACGCTTGGACCCCGGAAAATCGTTATACCGATGTACCGCAATTCATTGCGGATGACGCATCGGGAGCCAGCAACACCTCAAGTCGTTTCTTGATGGATGGTTCTTATCTGAAACTCCGTACCTTGCAGTTGGGTTACAACTTCCCGGAGAAGATCTGCAAGGCGATTAAGCTGAGTAACCTGCGGGTGTTCTTCAGTGCCGATAATTTGTTTACCGTACGTAGCTCGGACTTCATTGGCTTCGATCCCGAAACTCGTGCCGATGGTTTCCAACAGTGGGTATATCCTATGCCGCGTAATTTTATGTTCGGACTCTCATTCGGTTTTTAATACGATAACATCAAAACACTGAATTTATGAAAAACACAGCATATCATATTTTAATTGCGCTTCTGTTGGGGATTGGTTTTCTCTCCTGCTCGTTGGAGCCCGAGTACTACCAGGGTAAGGACAGCGATGAGGCCATTACGGATCCCATTGATGCACAAGCCGCTCTGACCGGTGCCTATTCCCGTTTGGGAGATTATGCCTTCGGCGGACGCGATGTCATTGCTTTAGGTGATGTGGCGACGGATCTTATCTTCGATTTGAACCGAACGACTCACATGTTGACCATCTGGCGTTACAACATTACGGTTACCGATCCCTATTTGCAAGAGATGTGGGAGTATGGTTATAAAGTCGTTGACAATACCTCGCGGTTGATCGATGCCTGCAACAAGCTCTATCCGACAGCCAACGAAAGCGACAAGGCTTCGTTTGACGAGATCATGGCGCAGGCTTATGGTTTGCGCGCTTTGGCTCAACTCTATCTGGTTAACATCTTTGCACTGCCTTATAAAGTGAACGGTACGGTTGACAACGGTTTGACTCCGGGTATCGTTGCTACGGGCAAGGTGATCAATCCCGGTGAGAAGGTCAGCCGCAATACGGTGGCTGGCACCTATGGCCAAATTAACGCCGATATTGAGCAGGCTTTGCAGCACTATTCAAACATTGGAGGTAGCTCCGTGGATCAATACTACATGAACGAGGCTGCAGTATATGCGTTGAAGGCACGTGTCGCTTTGTACGAGGAGGACTACCAGACGGCTATTGAGTCGGCTCAGACTGCGATTTCGCTGCGTGGCGGTCATATTGTTACCACCTCGGCCAGCGATTATCGTGACATGTTTACGCACATTACCATCAACAGTGAGGATATTTTCACGATTTCCAAATCGTTGACCGATAACCTTTCGGCCAACTCGATCGGAACCTTGTATTCAAGCTACTGCCTTTCACCGGCCCAGGATGCTATTGTGAAGTACTTCTATCCGGCCGATTATGACGGTGAGACCACGCCGGATATTCAGGATATTCGCTATCCGTTGTTGGTAGAGGGTGGCAACGAAACCACTGGCTACGAAGGCGGCAAATATTATGGTATTCCTGAAAATAGAGCTGTATGTAATATTCCGGTATTGCGTTTGCCGGAGCAGTATCTGATTATTGCCGAGGCCAACGTTCGTTGGTCGGGAGGAAGTGTGAGCGACGCTCAAACCGCATTGTTGGAGGTTGCTCGTCGTAACCCGGCCATTCAGAGTGTAGCTGATCTGCCCAGCACGAACGAGGAGTTGTTCGAGTTTATCAAGGCTGAGCGTGCACGTGAGTTGTGGATGGAGGGTCATCGTTTTGCCGATTTGCGTCGTTGGGGCGAGATCGTGACGATGCGTTCGTTCCAACCCTTCGACATTGCCAAGTTCTGCTATCCGATTCCGAGCTCAGAGATCAATTCGGCAGCAGGTGTAACACAGACCGAAAACTGGGAGGCCGCTTTGCCGGTCGGCCAATAGTCTGTCCGTCTGCTCGATTCCAATAGAATAAAGCCGCCTTGAAAGGCGGCTTTATTGTTTTTTATGGGTTTCCTATTTCACGAAGCGTTTTTTGTTGAAAGTTGGTTATGGGTGGTCCATCATTATTCTGGGCGAGAGAATAGGAGAAATTACTGATGAATTGAGGCAATGCGGCATGAATGTGAGTGTGTATAGGATGGTTTTCATGGCTTTTATTCCTTAAATATCAATATAGCTACGTGCTAAATTTTATAATCTTGTCCATAAAACTGGGCGGGCCTCCACGAACCGTTTCCAAGTGAAAGACAAAGCCGAATCTGCGTGGAGGTTTTATATGAATATTTTTAATATGTTATATTTTATGCAATATTTCTTTGGAATGTAAAAAAAATAGTTTATATATTGCCAAAACAACTAAAGAGCGTTTCTGTTTATTGTAATTTGAAAAATATTTAAATATTTGTTTGTCCTATTTTGTTAATCATATTAAAATTTCGTGTGTTATAAGAAAGTGTTTATTTTATCATATCCGAATAGGTTTATTATAGCTAATCGTTTCCAGAGAATCGAGAGTTATTCTATTACGTCGTAGGCGAAAAAAGTTTGTATCTTATTTATACTGAATTATTTCAGAAATAATATCCTGGTACACGGAAACCGAATAAATTTTATCATTATCGGTTTAAATTGGAATTGATTAAAAACATTCGTCGCAAATAAATAAGTGCCATGAAACGATTTTATCTTGGTTTGCTATTGATAAGCACCTTTGTACTAGTCGGGTGTAGCAATCAGACTGTAACTAAAGTTTATCCGTCTGAAAATTATGTGATTCGCTACCAGAATCCCCAGAGTTCCTATGCTGCAGTTTACGTGTCTGATAATGATGATCCGAATCCCAGTCAAACTGTTGAGGATTTTAAGATTAATCTACGAGTAACGGAAAGTACTGCGAATAGCCGTCGTTACGATATTATCGATCGACAAACCGATGCGACTAAATTTAAAGAGCTGGCTCAAAAATTTAACGACACAGAATATAATAAGATCAATGATATTCCTCCTCCTCCTATGATGTATGTCCAGTCCGAAAGTTTGAACATTGTTTCGGATCAGGATTATGATGCCACTCATCCGGCAGGAAGTTCTCTCAATGATCTTTTTTTAGTGAAATATGCCAGTGTTGACCATATCTTGCAAAATCATTACGATCTGACCCCCACAGAGCAACAAATGAAATTAGGATTATACGTATGGCAATTTATGGAATCCGTAGATGAGTTTAATCAGAGGCAACCAACTTTGGTAGGGTTTGATTTTTGGTTCTATCCCACGGAACGTCCAACCGGTAATAAACAGCATCGGTTTACCATTACTTACAAGAATGTTGAGGGTAAAGAGTTGGTTGCGACGACGCTTCCGGTACTGATTTTAGAACAAGAGGAAGCGCCCAATCCATAAGCCACAGATTGCGTATCCTTACATGTATAACTTATTGTAGTTGCCGATCGGACAGGAATCATCAAGAGCTGTCTGGTCGGCAACTATTGGTTTTGTGACGGTAACTCCAGATTGTCGATCTGTTAATCTGAACGATAGAGCTTTTGTGAAGAGGTGAATTCACACGAATCCCCTCTACTGAACAAGCGCGATTTGCCCTATGCCCCCATAGTGTAGCGAGAATGGTTACCTGGCTGATGGCTTGTAGTGTAGCCGGACGAGAGCGCTGCGGGTGGTTGGAGTTAAAGATCGGAAATGCTTAGCGTGACGGTGTAAGCGTCCATGCGAGATTCGACCGATATCTGAATGGTGCGATCTGTCCCTGCGTAACGTAACAACAGTTCAGTCGCTGGGCCTGCATTAGAGACCTCTTCGAGGTTGATGCCTTGCAGCTGCAGTTCCGATGCAAGCATATGGGCAAAACGGATGGCTCGCAATCGTAATGCCGCTATGGGATAGGTGTCGGGAACATCTTTGCCGGAGGAGAAGCTAAAGGTGTAATCGTATGAGAGTAGTTGCCCATCCTCCGTATCGGCAAATCGTGCCGTACACTCTGGAATGCGATTATCGTAGGTTAAGTTGTATTTTCTTTGCGTGTTGAGGACGATGCGGGTGCGGTCCAGCAATTCGGCTAACCAACCTTTTTGTAGCAGTTGCTGTACAGCAGTCTGTGCAGTAACGTGGCTGTCCAAAACCCCAAATGGATGATTGACCATCGAAAGTACCGTTAATTGGTCCGAAGACGGTGCGACATTGGTGGATGCAGTTGTTTGGTCGCTGCTGGTCTTGGTTGTTGTCTCCGTTGTAGTGTTTGTGGAGGTTGTAGCGTTAGCTGCGGCTTGTCGTTGCAGTGAACGTTCACGGATTTGTCGTTTGAGGGCCTCTTGTTGTGCCGTTTTTTTGGCCAATTTATCGAAAGCGTTCAGAAAACCACCTTGGGAGGAGGTGGTTGTGGTGGAGGTCTCCGCTGTAGTTGCAGAGCCTTCGTGTGGATCCGAAGTTTCGCGGAGTTGGGGTAAATGTCCGTTTTTATCTGCATTCAGGGTAATGCAAATGGACAATAGCTTGTCACCATCAATCATCATTTCTAAGTTGATCATCTGGTCGTAGATATTGCTGCCGACGTAATAGCTTTCAATGCCATATTGAAAGAGTGTTTGCGGCGATTCCGACAGAAATTTGAATCCCAGATTTGCCAATTTTTGTCGGCGTGTTGGGTCGTTGTATATATTTTTGTCGATGCCGTAACGGGTTTTCCAGGTATCCGGAATGGCCTCTGGTGCATAATTTATATAGCTCAAAATATCATCGTTGCTCGATATCGAGCTGTTGAACGAAATTTCTCGCTCGTCGCTGCCGATCTTCAGCTGGTTGACAGCATTTTCGTTGCCTCGAAGATCGCTGTAAATCACATCGGAAAGTTTGCTCATCGGCGAGAGTCTGGTTTGTCCAATGATGATTTTGTAATCGTTTTGTTGCCCGTGTAAAACGTATTCCAGAAAGTCACGATATTTTTCATCAATATAGCGTGTGGTGTTTCCGGAGACCACCACATCGTCCAATACGATCATCTTTCTGGGACGTGAAGCGGATCCTTCGCCCGTGGACTGTGTAGCCGTGTCGGGCCAATAGTAGATTTCTCGCGTTTCGACCTTCTTGGACCCTTGATTGTTGACGATACGTTTGGTCCAGTTGCCGTGATCATCAAAATCGAGGTATTGATAATCGATCCAGGATAACGAGTAGAGATACTTTTCGGTATTCTTGACGATCAATCCATTGCTGTCGTACTCGTAGGCCGAATAGCCATTGTCAGTATTTTTGCGGCTTACGCGTCCCTGGGCATCATACTCATATTGGTTATAGGAGCCATCTCGGTTATAGACATACTTGGAAAGGCGACCTTGATTATCCCGCTCGAGACTCACGATATCTCCTTGATCGGTGGAGGTTAACGCTCCATCGGATGAAAAGGAGTAGGTGAATCGTACCGTTTTGGTTGGCATCTGCACCTCTCTGATGATCATTTTTACGTTCCCTTTGGCTTCAAAGGCTTCGGCATCCCGATATTGTGCTTTTACAATCGTAGCCACTCCTAAAAAAAGTACGAGCAGAAAATAGGTCAAGTTTTTCATGGCGGGTCGTTGTTTTCTACAAATATAAAATTTATTGGCTCATCGTGAATCGAATTGGGTCGGAAAGTAGGGTAGGACCGATGGCCCAGGCTGAAAGGATAGGAGTACTCAACTTGAACC
>OLIS01002735.1_pt1 | contig 10997 bp, 10 predicted proteins | sample 1601351 | NCBI WGS metagenome assembly OLIS01 (sample SAMEA2452122, study PRJEB22498) | human gut metagenome | biome: human feces; feature: human gut; material: feces | place: Australia | collected 2012
GGCAACCGTAGGAGCCGCGGCCGGATATGTCGGCTGGGAGAAACTGACCACCGACAAGAGCGTGGTGCGTATCGTGAGCGATGCCGTCATAGGAGAAGACACCACCAACGCCATCAGCGGCACGGCGAAAGTGGCTACCGAAACGGTAAACAAACTTACCGGCAAAGCCGAACAGACTTTTGACAGCGTGAGCCAGGCGTCAAGTTCGCTCTCTTCCACACTCGATGGAGCGTCCAATTTTTTAAGCGGTGTTTCCAACGGGAATGCCGGGAATATGTTAGGCAACTTTTTCAGCAACCTCGCGCATGGCAAAGTATCGGGATTAAGCATAGTAGGATTGATTGCCGGGGCATTCCTCGTGTTCGGACGTACAGGCTGGCTCGGCAAGATAGCCGGTATCTTCTTGACCATGATGATGATTGGCAACAACACCCAACGCCAGCAAGAAGCGTCCGTTACCGACAACCAGCGTCAAGCCCGTCCACAGCAGGAACAGGAGGAGCAGACCCATAGCGGAGGAATGAGAAGATAAGACAGTCATAACACAATAATATTCTACAAATGAAATACACGGAAGAAATGATTCTACAGTCCCCAAGCGGCTATTGTATGCCCTTTGAGGAAGAAAAGAATAAAGAAGTAACCTTGTCAAAAGGCTACGGAGAACTGAAAGATACCGTCACAGGAGAGACATCCTTTAATCATGGCATAGACTTCAATGCCAGTCACCGTCCTTTGGCGGCAGTGGCAAGCGGTGTCGTATCGAGCATCGGTACGGACAAGGAACGTGGCGTGTATGTTGTCATACGCTACGGTAAATACGAAGTGACCTATGCACATCTTGCCAATATATTCATCCGTTTCGGGCAAAAGGTAAAGGCCGGTCAGACGGTAGCCATCAGTGGAAACGACCTTCACATGGAGGTGGCGTTTGACGGAGAAGAACTGAATCCGATAGAGTTCCTGACCATGCTCTACGGCAATATCCAGGCATTACGCAAGGCCGGGCACGAAGCCACCCACGAATTTATCCAATTTGACGGTGAGATGAAGACAAGATACGACCGTGACAAGGAAGAAATCGAGGAACTGATGATCCGTTTCCTGCCGGTCTATATGGAAGACCTGTTCCGAGTAGCGTACACCGTACCCGAATACACCGAGCAATCGCTGCGGAACGTGTTTGCAGTGGGTGCCACCAAAAATTATTTCTTTGAGAAGATGCCGAGCATGGCAAATCCTCTTGGTATCGGCAGCCGTGCCCTGCCGTTGGCAAGCAAGGTACAGAATCTCCTGATAGCGGATTTCCTGAATTATCTCGCTCTCAGACATAATGTCTATCTCTCCACCATGAGCGAGGAAGTAAAAAAAAACTTCAATCCGAGGCAGTAGCCGGCAGTGGCATTATCGACCCGTTGTCGGAACTGGAGATAGACGTACAGAGCTTCGATATTCCGAGAATGGTGTCCGTCTATCCCGACCGTGCCGGAGTCCGATGGTGGACGAAAGCATGGTTCAATAACCGGGAGGAAGGCGAACATTCCGTAGAAATCGACCGGATGGCCGCCATCCGTTTCATCCAGGACCGGATAGAAAAGGATGAATGGCTGGAAGAGTTCTTCCCCAAGCAGATGGAGATATACCACAACGCCATAGAACAAACCAAGGAACAACTGTTGAACCAATTGAATTATTAGAATATGGGCGAAATCAGACATACAGAGCGTTTTGCTGAGATAGAAAGGATATTCGGTGACTACTTCAATAGTCACCTTGCACCTGTCATGCGAGACACGCAGAACTATCTCAACCGCAAACAAGCGGAGGAAATGGCTGCATATTCCACCAGTGCAGCCGGCATTCTCGGTTCTATGGCGGCAGCCGGTAATCCGATGATTGATCCATACCAGACACTGAAAGTGACCGGGGAATGGAACTCCAAGACCACGGAGGACTATCTGGAAATGTGCAGGGAGAAGATTGCAAACAATAAGGAGATACAGGCAGACCTCACGATAATGGCAAACGAGTGGCGCACAACCGTGGTGGATGAAATCGGCAGGGAAAGATATGATGAACTGTCCGGGCAATTAGGGTGCGACCTCGCTTACGCATATACGGAATACCGTATCGGAGAGTTGATGATGGGCAAGATGGTCAAAGACAATATGCCCAAGTCTTCCGCTGAATACATCATGCGCAAGGCGGCACAGAACACGCTTTTCGGGCTGCCATACACATTGAACCAGTCACCGCTTGCCGCAGCAATCGAGCGACGTGGGGAAGCAGCCTACAAACCGTCCAAACTGGAAAAAGGGACAGGCAAAGTCATCGGTGCAAGCATCGATGCCATATCGCTCGGCGGTGCGGGAAGTTGGGCGAGCTTCGCCAAATTTGTCGGGGCTGACCTGGCATTTTCAGCACTGACTTCCTCCAAGGACAAAACAGGAAACACAGCATCCGTTGAAGATTGCATCAGCAAGGGCGTATTCGGAAGTGAGAGGAATGTCTTTGACAGATTCCGTAAAGAAGCCAATGAAATTCGAGCCAATGACAATCCTTATATCAACGCCACCAATGAACGGCTGACCAAGAAGATTCCCGTACAGAGTTTTGATTTCAGGGACTGGATGAGCCATAACGCCCAAGCGAAAATGCCGTTTGATTTTATTGCCGGCCAAAAGATAAAAGATGAGCGATACAAGGATATTCCGATGGTCATCGCTCCGGAATACATGGAAACTTATTTGCAGGATATGGAGAAGAAAGAAGAGGTTAAAGGTCAATCCGCGCTTGCAAGCAATCCGGGACAATCGGGAAACACCCATACCGCACAATCCGTCCAACAAGCCAATGAAACGGAAACTGCGGAAGAATCAAGAGAATCAAGGGAAGATACAGTCATTGAATCAGAACAGAACCGACAGGCAGGACAGCAAACCGCCAATGCCAACGAAAACGGCTGGGGCGATTTTTTCTCAACCTTGGGATTGAGTGGCATGGGAGACATAAGCAAAAATTTGGGTTATGTGCTTGCCATGTTGCCGGATATTCTGGTGGGTATGTTTACGGGCAGGACAAAATCATTGGATTTGGGAGACAATGTACTGCCTATCGCCAGCATCGTCGCCGGCATATTCATTAAGAATCCTATTCTCAAAATGATGATGATCGGACTGGGCGGTGCCAATTTGTTGAACAAGGCGGGACACGAGGCATTAGGATGGGAACGGAATGAAGATAACGGTTTGAAGGAGGGAAACCGTTCCGTCCGATACCGGGTCTATGCGGACGAACCGCTGAATCCACGGATTTCCGGTCCGATACTGCAAGGGAACAACCTTATCGCAACCATAGACCATGTACCCTGCACCGTCCAGTTGCCTGAAAAAGTGGTGTCAGCTTACAATGCCGGGGCATTGCCGCTTAATACCCTTGCCAATGCCATCCTTGCCAAGAGCGACCGTACCCAACAGCTGATGTCGCAGAATTACGAAGAGAACGACCGGGAAACGATTGTGCGTACCAGAGGAATACAATAAAACAGCAACAGATATGAAAGAGAAATCACAGTTTGAGAAAAATGCCGCCGACAAACAAGTGGAACTGCTCTCCGGAGCGTTAAACGGGGCGGTCAGCGCGGGCGGCCACTGGCTCAATGCCACAGGAAAGGGCTATCCCAAGTTTTATCCGGCAGGCGTGGCGGTCAGTCCGTTCAACGCCCTGTTCATGGCTCTGCACTCGGATAAGAACGGATGCAAGAGCAACCTCTTCACCTTATATAGCGAAGCAAAGGCAAGAGGCGAATCCGTCAAGGAACACGAAAAAGGAGTACCGTTCCTGTTCTATAATTGGAACAAGTACGTGAACAGGAACAATCCCAACGAGGTCATATCAAGGGAGGACTACCAAAAACTTTCTCCCGAAGAGAAGAACCGATACAAAGGCGTACACAACAGGGAGATACGCACATTGTTCAATATCGACCAGACTTTGCTGCCCCACGTTGACAGGAAAGCATACGATGACGCATTGGCAAAATACGGCAACAGTGTCGAGCAAGGATTCGGAGAAAAGGAATTGCGTGAGCTCAGGCCGAAATTCAATGCCTTCGTACAGTCTATTTCAAGAAATCTGGCACCGGTTCGCACGGATGGCAGCGGTGTGGCGCATTATGACAGCCAGAAAGACGCGATATATATTCCACGGCAAAAGGATTTCGCACATTACACCGATTACGCGCAGGAAACCCTTCGGCAAATCATAGCAGCCACCGGACACCAGCAACGCCTTGCCCGTGAGGGAATGGTGATGAAAAACGGGATTCCCCCAACAGAGGATGCCGTCAAGCAGGAACGGCTGATTGCCGAAATCGCTTCGGGTATCAAGATGCTGGAAATGGGACTTCCGACCCGGTTGTCGGACGAGAGTGTCAAACTGGTGGATTATTGGAACCGTGAACTGAAAGAGAACCCTTGTCTGATAGATGCCATCGAGAGCGATGTGAACAATGCGCTGGAAGTGATACGCAAGGCGGAACGGGGCGAGAAAATCGAGTATGCCACCTATCGCAACCACCGCCAGACAGAACAGATGCGGGAGCAAATGCCCAAGCATTTCTTCGTGGCTGACGAAATCAAGAAGCATCCCGACAAGGAAAACAAGACCATTGTCCTGGTCATTGACAAACAAGGCAAGAGTGCCGATGTGATACTCCCTGCCGGTGCATCCTTGGAGGTGAACAACGAGATCAAGGGAATGAGCAAACAGCGCATACAAAGCGCATTGGAGAAAAGCGGCATTGAAAACGTGCGTTTCTATAATCCGGACGGTGCGTTGGGCTACCGTCCCGATGACCGTTACTTCGCCGAAAAGCAGATAGAGGTGGCGCGTTTGAAAAACTGGGCATTGGAAACACTCTCCATCATCGATGCGCACCCCGCGGTGAAGCAAGCTGACAAACCCTGGTTTGAGAAGATACAGATGGTACAGGATGACAAGAACCGCTGGGCTTTGTTCATCAAGCCGGAAGGAAAAGCCGGTTACAGCGTCTATCCTGAAAAGGATGACCTGAACCGTTTCTTCACCACGCTGAAACAGTCATTGGATAATATAGACAAGGTGCGTGGAGAACTGGCCAGAAAATACTATGCCCTTGCCGAGAGCAAGCCGGATCTAAAAGTGGACCTGTTCCACACGGCAGATGAAAGCATCGACTTGAACCGCATACAACGAGTGGCCGTGTTCAAGACAAAGAACGGGGCGATACTCTGCGCTCCCACCATTGACAACCGGAAGCCACAGCCCCGAAGCGTCACACCACAGCAATGGCAACGGATGTGGGTCGCCGAGGACAGGAACAGTTTCAAACAGCATCTGGCGGCAACACTTTTCGCGGACGTGCTGAACAAGAGCCAGGCACAGGAGCAGAACTCTTCCGAAAAACAGGGGGCGGAAGTGGAAACGAAGATCAGCCGTGACGAGGAAATCAAGCACGACCTGCCTAAAGAGGAAGTTGAAGAAGAGGAAGAGGTTTCAAAAGGAATGCACCGATAAACAGACAAAGTAATGAGCAAGAATAAAGAATACGCGGAGAAATACGCCGTTTTTGCGATGGAACAGATGCGCAAATACGGCATCCCGGCTTCCGTGACCTTGGCACAGGGCATACTGGAGAGCAGCAACGGACAAAGCCGTCTGGCCCTGAACGAAAACAACCATTTCGGTATCAAAGCCACTCCGGGGTGGATTACGCAGGGTGGCAAATACGGCATTTACACCGATGACAAGCCCAACGAGAAGTTTTGCAGCTACGACAGCGTGGGCGATTCTTACGAGCATCACTCCAAATTCCTTGTAGAGAACAAACGGTACGCGGAATGTTTTGACCTGTCTCCTGACGATTACAAGGGTTGGACGGAAGGACTTGCCCAGGCCGGGTATGCAAGTGGCGGCAATTATGCCCAAAGTCTGCAAAAAATCATTGAAGCAAACGGGCTGCAGAAGTATGACCGGATGGTCATGGCAGAAATGAAGGCAAAAGGATTGGAAACAGGAACCGGACAAGCAATTACGACAAACGCCTATTCATTCCCGGTCGAGCGCGAAGAGTTCCTGTTTGTCACTTCACCGTTTGGAATGCGTACCGACCCCATGGATGCTGAGAAACAGCAAATGCACAAGGGTATGGACATCCGCTGTAAGGGCGATGCGGTGTTGGCTACCGAGAATAACGGCAAAGTGGTGGCAGTAAACCAAAATGCCAAAACCGCCGGAGGCAAGTCCGTAACCATTGAATACGAGAGGGCTGACGGAAGCAAGATACAGAACACTTATATGCACCTGTCCTCTGTTGATGTCAAGGTGGGTGACAAAGTGCAAGCCGGACAGAGACTCGGTATGTCAGGTAACACCGGCACACGGACTACGGGCGAACACCTGCATTTCGGAGTGGCACAGATTACCGCTGACGGACAAAAACGAGACATTGACCCCGCAATCTATCTGGCAGATATCGCCCAAAAGGGAAACATCAAGCTGCAAGCCTTGCATAATGGCAACGACCTGTTGGCTAAATACAAAACGGAGGTTACTGCCACTCCCCAGGAAACAAAATCACAAAGTCCTGAAGAGTGGATGAAGAAACTGTTATCCTCGGAAGACAGCGGTGTCGGACTTTCAGGAACGAATGACCCGATTATGGATATGGTGGTCAAAGCCTTTTCCTCGCTGATGATGCTGGCGGTAGTCATTGACAACAAGAACGAAGAGGAACAGAAAGAAGCCATTTCTGAAATGGCAGGTAGCCGGAAGGTGGAACTGACTTCATTGTTGCCCCATATGAAAGCCTGTGCCATTATAATCAATGAAAACAATAAAGCCGTGTTACAAGCAGATAACGGAGCCGTGCAGGTTTCAAGGGAGTTAAGCGCAAGCGAATTGAGCCGGCTGTCCGCCACTTTGAATAATCCTGAACTCTCGGAGGAAAGCAAGCGGATGCGTGTGGCAGGAATGGTCAATACCATTGTGCTTTCACAACAGGCATCCCAAAACTTCGAGCAGGGAATGTCAGAGCAACAGGGTCAGAACGAGCAAATCAGAAGATAATGAAACGCGTGATGATGGAAATAGGATTGTTAGTCGTCGGGCTGTTCCTTGCAGGACTGCACACCCTCGTATGCTACCGGCTGTTCGGTCTGGTGGCGACACTCGTGATTGTGGGTGTGCAGGTTGTCATTGCGTCAGGGATAGTCTGGATTAAAATCCGTGCGCCCGATTAAAGACGGAACGTATATGCAGGTAGTTCACATTTAATAGGATATTCCGGTCAAATGGTCTTGGTTAAAATGAAACTACAAGCAATATGATTAAGTGTAATGTAACAGTGTGCGGAACCATCAGCAAGGCGGTTGTAGTGCGCACCAACAATGAGAACAAAACTTTCACGGCATTTGCCGTAAACTGCGTGATTCCGGCAAGAAACGGTATCGACAAAACAGTGGAAATCTCTGTCGCCAAGGATGGGGAGGAATACAACCGGGCGGACTATACCGTAGGCAAGAGAATGGAAATTTCCGGTGTGTTGACTTTCAAGAAGCGTGGAGACAACCTCTATTTCAATCTGTCGGCTTCATCGGTCAATCTTACCGTGGCTTCAAACGAGGATTCCATCAAGGGCGAAATACACTTCCGTGGAAAGACAGGTAAGAACATCGAGGAGAAGACAGACAAGAAAGGCAAGAATTTCTTGCAGTTCTCCGCATTTTCCGCGGAAAAGGTCAATGACGGCTTCGAGTACCTGTGGGTACGCTTCTTAGGCTTTGACCGTGAACGTGAGGAGTGGCTGCAACCGCAGACCGGCATTGAGGCCAAAGGTGAACTGGAGCTGTCCGTCTATAACGACAAGCTGAACATTGCCTGCAAGGTATCGGAAATGTCGGAATATGTGAAACAGCCGTATAACCCTAACAACTGACAGTCATGGCCGGTTACAGGAAAAACAGCAATGACGGTCCGTCCGCGGAGGACAAGGCTCTTGACCTCTTTGCGGAAATGATGATCAAGCGCATCGAGACCATCAGCAAGGACTGGACGAAACCATGGATTACCGAGGGCAGCTTAGGGTGGCCGAAGAATCTGTCCGGACGTGAGTACAATGGGATGAACGCGCTGATGTTGCTTCTTCATTGCGAGAACGAGGGCTACAAGATACCGCGTTTCTGCACCTTTGACTGCGTGCAACGGATGAACAAACCGTCAGAAAAGCAGGCAAAGGAGGGCGTGGAGCTGCCGAGGGTGTCAGTGAACAAGGGCGAAAAATCCTTCCCCGTGATGCTCACTACCTTTACCTGCATCCACAAGGAGACCAAGGAGAAGATCAAGTATGACGATTTTAAGAAGCTCTCCGACGAAGAGAAAAAGATGTACAATGTATATCCGAAGATGCAGGTCTTTCGGGTATTCAATGTAGCCCAGACCAATCTTCAGGAAGCCCGTCCGGAACTTTGGAACAAGCTGGCGAATGGGGATGCCGTAAAGTTGGATGAAAGCGAGAAGATGTCTTTTGAACCGATGGATGTGATGATCCGTGATAACCGCTGGATTTGCCCGATAAAGCCGATGCACCAGGACAAGGCATACTTTTCCATTTCCAAGAACGAGATTGTGGTTCCCGAAAAATCCCAGTTCAAGGACGGCGAATCCTATTATGGTACTCTTTGGCATGAGATGACCCACAGCACGGGCATTGAGGGGCAACTCGACCGTATCAAACCGTCCGGTTTCGGTTCGGACGAATACGCCCGTGAGGAACTGGTGGCAGAATTGGGCAGCGCATTGGTGGCACAGCGTTACGGTATGAGCAAGGCATTGAAAGAAGAGAGCTGCGCTTATCTGAAATCCTGGCTGGACCACTTGAAGGAATCGCCCCAGTTTATCAAGACCACACTTCTGGATGTAAAAAAGGCAACCTCGCTCGTTACACAGAATGTGGATAAGATAGTGCAGGAACTGGAACAGAAAAACAAGGTGCAGCAGGATAACGGACAGCGGAATGAGGTCAAACAGTCCGTACCCGAAGGAAAGGTGTTCTACTCTTCCGTAGCCTATCTGCAATCCACCGATGACACCTCACGACTGGATGCACTTCGGGAGAAAGGCGATTATGAGGGATTGCTCCGGCTTGCCAAGGAGTATTATGACGGCGATGGAATCAACGAGCAATATACCTTTGTCTCTCCTCGCCAGAACAAGGGTGATGATCTGCTGATAGAAGACAAGGATTTTGCCGTGATCTATAACAACAGCGTGGGAGGAACTTACGAGGTGATGCTGAAATACTCGGAGCAGGAAATCCGTGACCATATTACACGGTATGGTGTCCGGCTGGCAAGCAGTGACATAAAAGAGGTTGCCAAAGACATGGCGGCCGAGCAGTTCTCTGCGATGACTAAGCAGCGTACTCCTGTCCTTGAAATGCCAAACGGAGATATTCTCCATATCGGGTATAACAGGGATGCCGACACCCTTGATGTCGGCACGGCGACCAATGCCGGAATTGCCGTCAGCCACAGTTTCCCATACGACCACGACAATTCACTCGATTCCAATCTCCAATCCGTCAATGAAAAGCTGAATGAAATGGAGCAATATCAAAAAGAGGAGTTGGAATACAGTGGCGGGATGCACCGCTGAGTATAAAAGTCTGTTATCTGTTCTGTTCAGCCGTAGAGAGTCGTCCTCTCTGCGGCTGAATTGGTTTAGTCCCACCGATAAGTCCTACTTACACAAAAAAGAGAGTGATTTTCATGTTAATTGGCCGCAAAATATCGGCACTATTCTGAATTAGTGCCGAAAATTTGTTATCTTTGAAGTCGAAGAAAGGAATAATAATCACATGAGCAACGAGACGACGACATTCATACTTGACTATGCTGAAGTTCATCGAGACTTTAGTTTAGGAGATTTGTTTGCTTATCTACAAGAGAAGACAGGCATCAAAAAATCCTCTTTGTCCTGGTATCTGTTCAAGCTCGTGAATGAAAATGTACTGGTCAGAACAGGGAGGGGAACGTATGCCAAAGTGATGAAACAAGTCTTCTCACCCCAACCGATAGAGGAAGTGAAGGAGGTTTACGGTTTGTTGCAATCGGATTTTCCATTTGCGAAATATGATATCTTTGCAAATCTAACTCAGGAGGCCGAGTATCACCGGAATCGGTGGCCGACTATCCGCCGGAATATCTAGTTTGGAGGAAAGAATATGTGCTTGGATGAATTAAGAAGCAATATAGCAATTAAGCAGAAAAAAGGATTACCGTTTATATGTGCTTCTATAATTATATGGTTATTGATACTAATTGTAATATTGTTGGACTTGCCACAAAATACAGAGAATTTGCTTGTATTTTGTTGCTCATGCCCGTTATTACCGATTTCTTGGGCGATTGGTAAAATATTAAAGGTCGATATCTTTGATAAAAGCAATCCGCTCGGTAATGTAGGATTTCTATTTACCTGTAATCAGTTTTTGTATTTATTGATTGTAATGTGGGTATTTAATGCTGTACCCGATAAAATGGTAATGGTCTATGCAATGGTATTTGGTGCACATTTATTGCCATATTCGTGGTTATATAAGTCGATAAGCTATCGGATATTCGCAATTATCATCCCTGTTTTATCACTTGTTATAGGGTGTATTTTTTCTGAATTTTTTATTGCACTCACGCTTATCTTGGTTGAATGTATATTTGTTGCTGCTTTGTTTGCAGAGTTGGGCAGATTCACTAACAAGTAATCGTCAACTTCAAGTTTACCGAACTGATAAAATCCCTTTAGGAACTAAAGGGCGCACTTCTATACTCTCCTGTCGGGAGTATCGTGCGTCCTGCGGAGCTTCATTCTCCGTCAGCAGAAAGAAACTGCCAGACGGAGAATGTTTCGTCACTTCGTTCCGTCAAGGTGGCTACACCCCCTTGCGCCGCTAAAGCGGCTAT
>OLIS01002736.1_pt1 | contig 10995 bp, 8 predicted proteins | sample 1601351 | NCBI WGS metagenome assembly OLIS01 (sample SAMEA2452122, study PRJEB22498) | human gut metagenome | biome: human feces; feature: human gut; material: feces | place: Australia | collected 2012
CATCTTCAATATCAACAGCAGCACCGATTGCTGCCGCAAGCGGCTCTTCCATAACATAGACACTTTTTGCACCCGTCCTGTAGACCGCATCCTCGACCGCTCTTCGTTCAACCTCCGTTACCCCACTCGGAACGCAGACACAGATTTTCGGTCTGCCAACTCCGGTCCGTTTCTCCATCGCGCTACGGATAAATACTTTTAACATTCGCTCTGTAACAGTATAATCTGAAACAACTCCCTTTACAAGCGGTCTTACGACCTCGATTGACTCCGGTGTCTTTCCGATCATCTTCTTCGCTTTATTTCCAATCGCAATAATGCGCTTTGAGTTTTTTTCATATGCTACAACAGATGGCTGGTTGATGACTACTCCACGACCTTTAACATATACCAGCACATTTGAGGTTCCCAAATCTACTCCAATATCCATACTATCTTATATCTCCTTAAAGTTATCCCGGCAGTTGTCAAAATCTACTTTAAATACAAATCTTGCCTCATCACCGCACAAAAAAGTGCCAAGTTTACAATAATAAATATTATAAACATTGGCACCATTTTTTTCAACCAAAATATAAGCTGGAAAATACAATCATACGACTGCTATTTTTCTTTCTTATTTTATATCCGTCTTCATAACTTTCTTTGCTTCTGCATTTCTTGCATCTGCACGTTCGATTGCTTCATCGATAGCTGTCAATAATCTGTCAATATTACCAGATTCCATTGCCATAAGTACATTTTTAATATTGCCATCAATACCATCTTCATACTTATAACCTTTTTCAATGATATATTCTTTGGCAATGACGATCATATTTTCTTCCTTGATCTGATCGAAATATACTCTGTTATTGAAACTTCTCGCCTGTGTCATATTATCTGCAAGCATCTTGCTGAGTGCAACTTTTTCGCCGGTAAGAATAACTTTTACATCATTCTTTTCTGTGGAACAAAGATCAACCATTTCTTTGAAACGCTCCGGTGTGATCAATCCGGCACTTTCAACGATCAGACAGCCACCCTTCAGTTTTGTAACTGCACCTGCAAGTTTACCACTGTTGATTACTTTTGCCTTTACTTTTGCCTTTGCAGGAGATGTACAGAAGCCAAGGTCATAATAGCACTCTGCAAAATCTTCTCCGATTTTGGCAGAACCAAATCCATGTAATCCAAGGATTACCAGGTTCTTTGACCTCTTTGGATCAACCTTCATAGTCTGAAGAACATTTACAATCTGTGCTCCCGCAGGATTTACACACAGATATTTATACAGATATTTTGCTTCTGCAGGTAATGCTTTCTTCATTTCCTGATTGATCTCACTCTGTTCTGCTTCTACAGCAGCTTCATCTGTTGCTTCTAATGAAACATCAATCTTTGCAGCTTCATCCAGTTTTCCGGCTTTCAAGAGTTCCGCCTGTTTTCTTGCTTCCTCTTCCTTCTTAACTGCTTTTTCAAGCACTTTTGCTGCCGCTGCAACTCTGCTTGTAACTTCTTCTAACTGCTTCTTTGTACTGATTTCTTCTTTTAACAGAGAATCAAGATCATGTTTCTTCTTTTCTTCTGCTTTCTTAACTGCTTCTTCATCTGCAGCTTTTCTAGCTACAATACGTTCTGCCTGTTCCGTCTTAAGATCCGCAATCTTCTTCTTTAATTCTTCTTCTTTCTTCTTTGCAGCATCCAGCAACTTCTTTGCAGCTTCTTCTGCCTTCTTCCGGGAATCAGCAGCTTCTTTTTCTGCTGTCATTGCAGCAGACTGAACCTTTTCAAGTTCTGCAGCCTCTCCTGTTGCATATTTTTCTTCCTCATCTGCAAGGAATTTCTCATGCGCATCATCTCTGGCTTTCTTTTCTTTTTCCAGATTATCTTTACCATCTGCTGCAGTCTTTTCGGCATTCTGGATCTCAACTTCTTCTTCGATCTTAGCCTTTTCCAGAATCTGTTCAGCTTCTTCCTCTGCATTTTCAGCCTTTGAAAGCAGATCTTCCGCTTCAACTACCGACTTCTTTGCAGCATCCAAAGCCTGTTGTGCCTCTGCCTTTGCAGCCTTGAAGGATTCTACATTTTTCTTTGTTTCTGCAATATCTGCATTTGTAGTCTTCTTCTCTTCATTAAGCGTATCAATTTCAGACTGATGCTTCTTCTTATCAGCCTCGCCCTTGGAAATTCTGGCTTCAGCCGCTGCCTTTGCAGATCTTGCCTCCTCCAGTTTCTTTAATGCTTCTGCTTCTTTTGCTTCTGCATCCTTTAAAGCTTTCTTTGCTGTATCTATTGCTTTTGCTGCGGAATCATTATTGTTCATTGCAGTCTTTAACTTGGTCTCACTTTCAGCAAGTTTATTTTCAAGTCCCGCAAGCGCCTTCAATGACTCAGATGCCATCTCAGTTGTATTCTTAAGATTCGATGCTGCCTCTTCTTCTGCTTTCTTTGAATCAGTAAAGATAACGCCAGCACGCTGCTTGTTCTGTTCTGCATCATCCATCAGCTTCTTAGCTTTGTCATTCTGCTTTTCTTTCTTCTCCTTAGCAGCTTCAATTGCTTTCTTCTTATCTTCCTCAAGCTTGGTTGATGATGTTTCAGCATCTTTACATGCTTTCGCATATTCAGCTTCATGCTTCTCGATATTTGCCTTCTTTGCATCTGCCAGCTTCTTGATCGCTGCATCTGCAACAGCCTGCGCATCATTGATGATCTTTGTCTTAATGGTTTCAGGATCGCATTCCTTTAATACCTTATCAGACTCATTCTGTGCCTTTTTGTTTGTATCCTCAATCTCTTTCTTGATCGAAGTTACCTTTGAATCCAGCTCTGCATCTTCTTTTGCAAGGAGTTCTTCATCTGCCTTCTTCTTTGCATCAAATTCAGCCTTTACCTTGTCATCATAAGCAGCCTTCTTCTTTGCACATTCTTCCAGTTGAAGTTTTAATTCTTTTTCTTCTTTCTCTGAATCTGCAATGGTCTTCTGAGCGGTCTCAACAACATTCTTTGCATCCTGTGCTTTCCGTTCAGCCAGTTCGATTGCCTGCTTCTTCTTTGTTTCAGCCTCGATCCTTGCTTTTTCTACAGCAGCTTTCTTGCGGGCTTCCTCTACTTTCTTACGGTTTTCTTCTTCTGCAGCTTTACGCTTGGCTTCTTCCTCTGCTTTCTTCTTAGCTTCCTCTTCTGCTTTCTTCTTAGCTTCCTCTTCTGCTTTCTTCCTAGCTTCCTCTTCTGCCTTGATCCGTGCTGCTTCTTCTTCACTTGTCTCATCTATATTTGACAGATTCTCAATGCCGGCACCAAGGAAATCATCATCATCATCATCTATATCATACATGGACGAAACATCAGATGCGTTTTTGTTTCTGTCAGGTAAAATACTGAACAAGTCACCATTTTTATCATTACCCTTTGGTGTCTTTACTTCTTTTACCTCAACATTCTTTCCTGGTGTCCATTCTGCATCATCTGCAGCAACAGAAGACATATCATCCTCATCAAAACGTACAGAATCATCTGTAAGTGTCTGTTTCTCTGCTTCACCAACTTTACTAGGTGAAAGGGAATCATCCACCTTACCTTTAATATTTAATGAAGCGCCAAGGCCACTGCCTGCGTCCTCTGTTTTTCCGGACAATCAGCCTTCTGAAGGTACACTGCCAAGTCCGCCACCAAGTCCGCTTCCTAAACCGCTGCCAAGTCCGCCACCGAGACCTTCTCCCAGTCCGCTTCCTAAACCGCCGCCAAGTCCGCCAAGGCCTTCATCGGCAATACCACCAAGGTTAAGACTGATCTTCGGCATTTCCTGCTTGTCATTCTTATCCTCTGTCTTTGCTTCTTTTGCTTCACCCTCTGCCTCTTTATTTGTATCTGGCTTATTAGTTTCTGCTTCGTTGTTCTCTGTCTCTTCAGGCTTATCCTCATGAACAATACCCAATGCTTCTTCTCTCTTACGTCGTTTCTTCTCCTCAATACGCGCAAGTTCTTCAGCAGACAAAGTCTTATATTGGCTCTTGCTTCCACTATCTGAAGACTTCTTTTTATTACTGCTCAGATTTTTCAGTGCCTGCTCTTCTTCCAGTCTCTTCTGCTTTGCAGCTTCAGCGGCTCTTTCTTTTTCAAGCTGTGCCTTTATCGCAGCAATCATAGCTTCTGTTTGATCTACAGCCAATTTGTACGCCTCCTTCCACATTATCAAATAAAAAATAATATTTATATATTAATCTAATTATTTGTCATTCCTCTTAAGCTTGTATTTCTTCTCCTGTTTTTTATCTAGGTGCTCAAGCTGTTCTTTTCTGTTATCTTCTTGTTCCGATATCACCTTCTCATCAGATGACAGATCCGCGTTTTCGACGTCTGTTTCATCTTCAATCAGGTTAACAAAGCTATCACTATGCATATTGAAGTAGTCTGTATTTGATGCATATTTGGTTCCAAGCTCTATACCAAGTCTTGCCAGTAATTCATCTGCCTGATTAATAAGCTGTTCTTCTTTTTCCAGATTATCTGACATTTTTCTGTCATATTCAGCCTTCATATCAACCGTTTCTTTCATCAACTCTACAACTGGAGGTTTGTCGCTGTTATAATCCGGAAACAGACTTGAACGAAATATCGGGAAGTCCCGTCTATGTGCCGTTTTTTCCGATTCAATCCCGTATTCTGGTTCTGGTTCCGTTTCAGATTCCGGATTGACCTCGGCCTCTAAATTCATTTCAACCACAGCTTCAGAATCAATTTCAACATCCTTCTCAGCTTCCGTCTCACTCTCAGATTCTTTCTCAGAATCAGCCTCAGCTTCGACTTCTAATTCTGATCCAGGCTCGGAATCAGCCCTAACCTCCACTTCCGGCTCGATTTCTACTTCCGCTTCAGCTTCATTCTCTGTTTCGACTTCCACTTTTGTGTCAGATCCGGTTGCTGCTTCAATCTCCACAATATCATCATCCTCATATGCCTGTTCAAATGAATCATCTTCCCAGGTATCTGCGTCAAATGTATATTCATCAAGCGACTGAATCGCTATATCTATATCAAACGGATCATCAGAAGTTGTTTTCTCCATTGTATCCGTTGATTCTAACTCCAGTTCCTGATTTTCCTCCAGCATCTCTGCCTTTTCAGCATCTTCTGCAGGCTCAGCGGTTTCTGCTGTTTCTTCAAGCTCAGATTCCTCAGCTTCTTCTACTTCCTCTATAACAACAGAATCATCATCTTCCCCGGCTGACCCTGGCATCCCAGCACTATCGGCATCTTCTTCATTCGATTCTGATGTCTCAGGTTCTTTAGCATCTTTTGTCTCCGCCTCAGCAATCTCATGATCTTCAACAGATTCCGTATATTCTGATTTCTTCTCAATCTGTTGCTCATCGGTTTCAGATTTTTCAGGTTCTTCCGATTCAACATTCTCAGGTTTCTCAACATCTGAAGCGTCAGTTATATCTTCGGATATAATCTCTTCCGGAGCTTCTTCGAGAATCTCTTCTGTATGTTCATTCGATGGTTCCGGCATGATTGCATCATCCACATCTACCATCAATACAGAATCATATTCTTCGTTATCAAAATCGAAATCGTCAACGCCATCTTCAAATGAATCCTCTGATAATTCATCCAGACTTCTCGGCTTCTTCTCATCCCCTGTAGGATCAGCAACCGGTTCTGCTTCAGCTTCCATGCCATTCTCAGCGACAGTTTCATCAGATTCCGGATTTACAATCTCGCCAAGAAGCTGATCACGGTCTACTTCTGAGTTCTCCTGCTCCGCAAATGCTTCCTCAATTGCCTCTTCTTCTTTCTTTGACATCCGGTTCTTAAGGAACCACTTTTTCTTTCCGGTATTCTCTTCCTGATCAGAATTCTCCGGAGTATCCAATACTTCCTGATCTGTCTGTTCTTTCTGCTGTTCTGCTTTTTTTCCCTGTTTCTGTAACTTCTTGGATTCTTTCTTTTCTTTCGACTTCAGAAGCATCTGTTTAAACTTCATAGAATTCGTAACTGGTTCCCGATCCTCAACCATCAATGTGATCTTTGGATCTTTCGGATGGATTCTCAAATCATCTGCTTCTAATACTTTCTCTTCCATCAGACGGACATCCTGCTGCGCGATATCGTCATCCATTGCTTCCGTTTCAGGATAACAATAGATGGCTTTATCAACATCATATAATTTCTCTCTTAACTGATTCACCTTGTCAATATAAGATGAACCTTTATAAGTTGCACAGAACATCTCGGCTTCCGACTGGAATTTTTCTTCATTTCCCATTGCTTTATACAATAAAAGCATCTCAAAATCCCAGATATCACTTGTTTCTTTTTCATTTGCCGATATCAGAATACCATACAATTCCTTGTATGGTTTTCTTTCTGCTTTCGCAAGCATATATTCGATCCTATATGTACCCGCATCTTTTTCATTCTGATTAAATTTATATATTTCATAATAGGTATTTGCCAGTGAATAAAAGCCCATGGATAAATATACCCGGATCAGAGAATATATGATCTTATTCCCTACAGGTGCCATGGAATGTGCTTTTACAAGAGCAGCACGGGCTTCCTGATACCGCCCGTTTTCATAATAAACTTCACCACAGATCTTAATAAACTGTGGCGAAAGGGACTTGGTCAAATCCTGATGTTCAAGTATATCCAAAGCAAGACTATAGTCTCTGCTTTCAGCCAGTTCTTTAATTTTATTCACACTTGACATACTTATTCCAGTACCCATCAAACCATACTCCTAACAATTTTTTTATCTCTTAATTTTATCACATAGGTTTATCTTTTACAACAGCCTTATGGATCAGGATCGTAATTATACCAACTAAAAGTCCAGCGATAAGACCGCCTACATGCGCTGCATTATCAATTCCATCTGAAACATATCCATTTAATACTGTGAGCACGGATAAAAACAAAAGATCTTTTAACGAAATTCCTGAAATATGTCCTTTATTAAAAAATGCAAATACGATCAGCACTCCCATTAATCCACAGATTGCCCCGGATGCGCCACCTGCATATGTATAATAATTTCCCAAATAACAGCTGATCAACGAACAAATTGAAGCGGTGATTCCGCAAAACAAATATGAAATCAGAAAGCCAATCCGTCCCATCAGATTCTCAACTCTCGCTCCCAGCGCAACCAGAACAACCATGTTGCTGAATAGATGAATCAGAGAAAAATGATAAAATATGGATGTTATGATTCGATAATATTGCTTTTCTACGATTACGTCATACAAATTATCCGCAAGCAATTCCTCCAGCCAAGAATTTCCCGCTGTATCTCTTGTATATACAGATATCACAAAAATAATAATATTGATTAATATCAATATCGGTGTTATTACACCAAACGTTTTACGGATCCTTGAAAGATTCCTGTCCTTTTCCTGCAGGATCTGTTTGTCAAGCACCGGCTGCAAGCCATCAAAATCCATTGGCTGATTTTCAAACACATACAGTTTGCCATAGTCTTCACTGAACAGCCAGACATTGCTCATCTTTGAAACAATCTCATTTACAGAATCATCAAACAATCCATTCGGTGTCAGTAATATATTAAGCAGTTCGATCCTTTTATCACTGTCTGCAGACAAGTCATGTATGATCTGTCTGTTAAACTTTTGTAAGCTTTCTGCCCTCAGATCTCTGCTGCTTCCAAGCACAACAACATATATGGCATCTGTTCCCAGTCTGCCATATACGTTATTGCTTTCAGGATTCAGTTTTTTATATCCCATTTCTTCCAGATGCTCAATTATCTGTAGAACATATTGCTGCATTTTTATAATCCAAGGAACAGATTCTCTACCTTTTCAATAACCGTATCCTTCATATTGCCACGGGTCTTCTCATACTGAAGACCGGACTCCATGATTTCCAACAACTGCATACGAAGGCCGGAATCAATGTCCTTAATGTGCTTCATAAGGACATCCTTGATCTCCATAACATATTCTTTCTGACGCATTTCCTCGATCATAGGCTCATAATTAAAGGAAACCGTGTTCTTCATCTCATCCTGTTTTCTGGAGCAGATCACACATTCTTCTGCTCCGCCCTCATTTACATGACCACAGTTACAGGTCCATACCAGTCCGTCTGACTTATAGTTACATACCGCATCCAGACCTTTTTTCATCTTAAGGGCTTTGAACTTTAATGGACTGAGATCTACATCGATCGGATCATCTCCGCAGGAATATACTCCACGGGAAGTTACATACTTCTGGATATATACCTTTGAGCTTGAAATGATCTTTATGTACTTATCCGGAAGCTTACATTCAACATAATCAGACTTCAGAAGCGACTGGCCTGTTTTATCAAATACGAAATCAACTCCGGTCAATGTGATCTCATCACCATAAATATTTGTAAATTTAATATCTGCCTTGATTGCTTTGATATCTTCCATATTGTAATTATTAAACCATGCTGATATTCTGGTTCCTTTTCCTTCTGAAGCAAGAACGATCTTTACAGCTCTTGGAACAAGCTTGTCATAATAGTTATTAACATATAACTCTTTTCTGACAAATACGCTCTTCTCAAACTCGGACTGATATTCTTTCTTGATAGAAACCAATGTCCCCGCAGCAACAACAGATGTAATATTAGATGAGTAATCTACTACATTTGTATGGAAACCTACAACTGCATTGTACTTGGTCTTGCCAGCCATCTCCTTGAATGACTTGATTGCTTCATTCATTGCTCCATCCAGCTTCTCCTGATATATGCTGCTTCGATCTGTAGCAATATCTGCAATTGATGAACCAATCTCCTTCAGAAAGTTTGAACTTAAAATTGTCTGCACAAATCTATATGGACCATATTCTGAGATCTCATATCCTTCAAAACTTGTGCCAGATGTAATCATAATATCTTCCATGTGTAACGCACCTCCAAAAATATATGGAAATTGTACCACAAGTTTTTAGAATAGACAAATACTTTTTGTGAATTTTATCTTAAAATACCATCTTTTTTTAGTAATTTTATTCAAATAACTACAAATATCCGTTAAATCGCGATTGGAATATTTTTCACCTGAGGTCCGGTCTTATAATCTTCGATCGTAAAATCATCTACTGTGAACTCATAAAAATCTTTTACATCCGGATTCATTTTAAATTTCGGTGCAGGATAGGTTTCTCTCTCGATCAGTTCCTTCACGATCGGAATATGGCGGTCATAAATATGTGCGTCTGCGATCACATGAACCAGTTCACCCGGTTTGAAGCCTGTCACCTGCGCGATCATATGAACCAGCACTGCATACTGGACCACATTCCAGTTATTTGCTGCAAGTACATCCTGTGAACGCTGATTCAATATAGCATTCAGGCGGTCTCCGGTCACATTAAAGGTCATACTGTATGCACATGGATACAGATTCATTTCGTGAAGATCCTCATGCACATAAATATTTGTCATAATTCTGCGGCTGAATGGATTCTCTTTTAAATCAAATAAAACTCTGTCAACCTGATCCATCTCTCCCTCTTTATATTTATGCTTCTTTCCAAGCTGATAACCATATGCCTTTCCAATAGAGCCATCTTCATCCGCCCATTCGTCCCAGATATGACTGCTTAGATCATGTACATTATTGGACTTTTTCTGCCATATCCACAAAATCTCATCAATAGCGGAACGGATATATGTTTTTCGAAGTGTGATTGCCGGGAATTCTTTAGAAAGGTCATAGCGATTCACTACACCAAACTTTTTAATTGTATACGCATAAGTTCCATCCGGCCATTTTGGTCTTACCTTTTCCCCTTCTGTACTGTATCCGTTCTCTATGATCGAACGGCACATTGAAATAAATATATCATCTGCACGGCTCATTTTTATACCTCCATTTTTATCTTCTGAACTTTTGTAATTGTACCGTATCAATATTAAAAACGCAACTTTTTATCCCGAAACATGCAAGTTATTACATCAAACCATACAAGTTATTACATCAACGCTCCTGCAGCCACCTTTTCTGTTATGATTGGAAAAAACAAATGAAAGGAATCCAATATGAAAAAAGAAAACAATCCACTTCCTGACTTATTAAAGTATTTCCGCAAGAAGAAACATCTGACTCAGGAACAGGTCGCAAAACAGTTGTCTGTATCCCGTGCCAGCTATGCCAGTTACGAAACCGGAAGGATCATCCCCGGCATGCAGCATATCATGGAATTGTCCCGGATATTAGAGCACGACTTTCTGTTTGCCTATACTCTGGCTGTCCAGAATGCTCCGGCCGGTGCAATGCCGGAAGCAGTTTATGAAGAAAATCCATACCTTGCCGTTCCGGCTCTGCCCACAGATGCACAGAGCAATGAACGATCTGCAAAAATCGCCTGTCTGCCATCCATCGATCAAAAGCTGATCGACACTTATATAGATCTGCGTATTTCAGACAGCAAAACTACAAATGAAAGGAACTTCTAATATGACAACGAAAACAAATATAGGAAGTGCTCTTACCGCACTCAGAACCGGAAACCATCTTACCATTCAGGAAGCAGCAAAGCATCTGAAACTCACACCCTCCTCCTATTCCAATTATGAACATGGCCGCAGTTATCCGGATATCCGGCTGATCTTCCGCACAGCCGTATACTATCATATCAATATTGAATTTCTGATCTTTCTCGTCTGCATTGATCTTGCTTCTTTCGAAAATCTAAAAAACGAAGAATTGTTCCGTCTGTTTACCTACGGGCACACCTTTTCCTGGGACTTTTTTGAATTGTTTGAACGATATAACGCCCTTTCCGATGTCTACAAACATGCTGCTTCTACTTTTTTAGAAGCAGCATCTATCTGCAATCAGCAGATATAGAAACAACAAAAATGCAGCAATCAGTTTCCCTGGCTATGCCTGCCTGACTGCTGCATTTATCGTATTCATTACTTTTTTCTTATCTGCGCTCCAAAGCGGTGCGATCAATAGTTTCTTTGGCCCATCTCCGGTCAGACGGTGGATCACCA
>OLIS01002748.1_pt1 | contig 10953 bp, 8 predicted proteins | sample 1601351 | NCBI WGS metagenome assembly OLIS01 (sample SAMEA2452122, study PRJEB22498) | human gut metagenome | biome: human feces; feature: human gut; material: feces | place: Australia | collected 2012
GCCTCACCCATACCACGCTCCTCTGCTTCCAGTCCACAGAATGCACCAGGTGTATTTACAAATGTGATGATAGGACGATTGAACTTCTCTGCCTGTTTCATCAGACGAAGAGCCTTACGGTATCCATCCGGAAGCGGCATACCGAAGTTACGCTCCATACACTCTGTCATGCTGGAACCCTTTACCTGTGCGATCACGGTTACAGGTTGTCCATCGATATGACCGATACCACCAACGATCGCTTTATCGTCATTCATTGTTCTGTCTCCATGGATCTCATGGAAATCTTCACAGATATAATCAATATAATCAAGTGCGCAAGGACGAGTCATCTGTCTTGTACCACGAATTTTCTCCCAAGGAGTCTTATTCTCAACAGAAGTCAATCTCTCCTTTAAGATCTCGCTGATATCAAACTTCTCGTCTTCTTCCTTATCGAAGTTTGCATAACCGGTTCTCTGTTTATGCGTAACGATCAACTGATACATGGTATCCTTCATCTTATCTCTGGTGATAATACCATCAATAATACCATGCTCTACCAGGAACTCAGAACGCTGGAAGCCTTCCGGAAGATCCTGTCCGATCGTCTGTTTGATAACACGAGGGCCTGCAAATCCAACCAGAGCACCGGGCTCACCTAAGATGATATCGCCAAGCATTGCAAAGCTGGCTGTTACACCACCGGTTGTAGGATCTGTAAGGATCGATACATATAACAATCCGGCTTCTGAATGTTTCTTCAATGCTGCGGAGGTTTTTGCCATCTGCATCAGGGAAATGATACCCTCCTGCATTCTGGCACCACCGGAACAACAGAACATGAATACAGGAAGCTTTTCTTCTGTCGCACGCTCAACCGCTCTGGCAATCTTCTCACCAACAACATAGCCCATACTGCTCATCAGGAATCTGGCATCACAGATACCGATCATAGCCGGCTCACCATTGATCAGAGCCTTACCGACTGTAACCGCTTCTTTCAGTCCTGTCTTTTCCTGCGCAGCCTTAACCTTATCTTCATATCCGGCTGTATTTAACGGATTTGACATCGGCATATCTTCAAACCATGGTTCAAATGACTTTGGATCTGTTACCATCTTGATACGGTTCTTTGTCTTAACACGGAAATAAGAACCACATTCATAACAAATATATTTTGCCTTTACAACTCTCTGCTTATCAAGCTCAGCTCCACATTTCGGACATTTTACAGTCTCCGGTTTTGGCTGTTCTGCTTCGACAGCCTTCATTTTTTCCATCTCGGCTTCTTTTGCCTTTTTCTTTATAAATAACATTTCTTTTTACTGCTCCTTATATTTCTGTAAAAGAATACATGCGTTATGTCCACCAAATCCAAGAGAATTGCTGATCGCACAGTCAACCTCCTGCTCATATGGCTCCTTACAATAATCAAGATCCAGTTCTTCTTCACTCTCATGAAGTCCACGGGTTCTGTGGATATAGCCTTCTTCGATCGTCTTTGCTGTAACGATACATTCGATTGCACCTGCTGCACCAAGAAGATGTCCTGTCATAGACTTTGTAGAATTGATCTTGATGTCCTTTGCATGATCGCCAAATGCTTTCTTGATCGCTCTGGTCTCAACCAGATCGTTTAAATGTGTACTGGTTCCGTGTGCATTGATATATGCAACATCCTCCGGTGATACGCCCGCATCCTTTACAGCATTTAACATTGCTCTTGCAGGGCTCTCGCCTGAATCTTCCGGTGCTGTGATATGGAATGCATCACTGGAGCATCCGTATCCGCTGATCTCGGCATAGATCTTTGCGCCACGCTTCTTAGCATGTTCCAGTTCCTCAAGAATAACGATACCGGAACCTTCACCAAGAACGAAACCATCTCTCTCTTTATCAAATGGAATTGAGCATCTGTCTGGGTTATCAGATGATGACAACGCTGTTAACGCATCAAATGTCGAGATACCGATTGGTGAAACTGCTGCTTCTGTACCACCGGCGATCATTACATCTGCATCTCCATACTGAATTGTACGGAATGCTTCACCGATACTGTTTGTACCGGATGCACATGCTGTAACAACATCAATACTCTTTCCCTTGCAGCCAAGCTGGATCGCAATATTACCTGCTGCAATATTGCTGATCATCATAGGTACTGTAAATGGGCTTACACGATTCGGTCCTTTTGTCATGATCTTCTCATATGCACTTTCAAGCTCCTGAAGACTTCCTACACCGGAACCGACACAGGTTCCAACCATGTATGGATCTTCTGCTGTCATGTCAAGCTTTGCATCTGCAACTGCTTCCTTTGCTGCTGCAACCGCGAACTGTGAAAATCTTGCCATTCTTCTTGCGGCCTTTGGATCAATATAATCTTTTGCTACAAATCCTTTTACTTCACCTACAACCTTGCACTTATATTCTGATGCATCAAACTGTGTAATCGGTCCAAAACCATGTCTGCCTTCTTTTAAGCCATTCCAGAACTCATCCACATTCAGACCAAGTGGAGTAACCGCTCCCATTCCTGTAATCACTACTCTTCTACTCATATTCAATAATTCTCCTTAATATAAAGTATGATTTCCATTTTCTTCCATATATATACCATCCAGATTATCTGTGAAAGATATAGAAGAAATCCTGCATTGTTAAATTCTATAAAAATTTACTTTGTCAGCTTATGTATAAACCACACAGAATGCATGGTTACGCCGATATTGTACTACATTTTACAAAAATATGGAAATAAATCTTGTAAAGTTTTTATTAATTATCTCACGATTTCGCGGCATACTTCGTCTTCCGACAACATTTCTCCGCTATTTTTCTTTTCGTATTGAATGGAAAAGATGAATTTCTTACTGATGAAATAATTCAAAAAGATCACAAGGATAGATGTAAATACCTTCACTCCCATCGCATTCCATTTCAGTCCGGTAACAAGCGCAAAGATAATCCCCGTTTCGATCAGAAGTGTAGATATCCGGCTCAGATAGAATAATCCCAGTTCAATAAAATATGCCTTTATCGTTGCAGCCTTTGTGTGGAATACAGATTTGCGGTTTGTCGCAAATGACACATAGTTGTACAGAATCCACGACATATAATTGGCATAGATCTCATTTATCCCGCATTTGTACATAAAAACCCAGGCAGACCCTAAGTTCACTGCCCCTACGAGTATGCCCCATGCGATATATATGTATATTTCCTTTGGTATTTTGCGTAAAAGTTTCATACCATTCTCCCTATAGTCCTGATATCGGAAGCTGCTTGAGTGTCGTCTCTTCTTCCGGAAATTCCCGGACGATGCGATCATACATTTTATGGTTAAAAGCTTCCCTTTCTTTATAATTGAATTTCAGAATGTTCTTATAGCCCCATAAATGTGTGAAGATATCCTGGTTCTCAATCTGTGCCGAACCGGGAAAAAAAGATGATATCTGCTTTCCCTGCTTCTCTGCGCACATCGCAAGAAGCCGCTGTTCCGCAAATACCATATGGCAGAGATTCTCCTCTGTCTCCAGACAATTCTCCATAAATGTGATCGAACTGTCAACATAATAATTCTTAAACGCTTCATCCGCGATATATAACATACAGGTATTGACCGGAAGAACCTCAAAGCTCCAGTCCGGGTCAAACCGATACTCCGGCTTCATATGGAAAAACTCTTTTCCCGGATACACATCAGGGAATATCCCTTCTCTGTGTATTGCACAGATATCCGTATCTTTTATAATATTCCGTATATCCTTCCATATGATCAGATCCAGATCCACCATGACCGCAGGCATCTGCATTTTTTTCAATGAATATAATTTGCCGGCTGCCCAGAACACCTTTTCCGGTACCGCTTCCGGCACTGTAATTTCCTCGATTCCGAGATTCCAGATGTGCGCAAGTCCCAGCTTCTCGATAAATACTCTTGCCTCTGCATCCGCACACAAACGGATCCCCCCATTGTGTTTTCTCCACATCAATGCCGAAAGAATCATCGTAAGGACTTCATAGTCCTGCATCCAATATTCTTCCGCTTGTTTTCCCGCCATATATGGTTTTGACCATAAGGAATGAAATCCGTCCATATGTTGTCCTTTCAAGATAATTGAAAACCGACTAAATATTGATTAGTTACAGGCTCTTGACCTTCTCAGCCAAGGGACGCTTCCGCTCTATATTAAATCCAGCCCATAGCCAAATGTGCTGTTTCCGCCTTTTCTGCTGCATGGTCGTTTTGACCGGTTTATAAGCTGCCATTCCGGTGGCATGTAATACCAATGCGGAATATCATAATCATCTGCCCCGCCATCCGTTGCCTGATAAAAAGTCGGCGTGTACCGGCTGCCCGTCAGATAATTCCGGTTACTGCCTGTTAAAAAGCTTCGATTGCTGCCTGCTAAAAATCCACGCTGGCTGCCATTCCCGTATTCCCACTCATACATCCAAGGTCGATTACTGCTTGTCCAGAATTCACGATTGCTGCCCGTCAGATAGCCTCGATTGCTGCCATAGAAAAAGCCGTTCCGGCTTCCAAAAAAGAAGCCCCGATTGCTACCTGTCAAAATCTCCCGCTGACTTCCAAAAAGGAATCTCTGCTGACTTGTCCCCCAAAATCTACCTTGACTTCCAAAGAAATTTCCACGTTGACTTGTACTAAACAGACTTCTCTGACTACCACCGAATAGACTTCTCTGGCTGCCATTCTCATATTCCCACTCATACATCCAAGGTCGATTGCTACTCGTCCAGAATTCACGATTGCTGCCCGTCAGATAACCTCGGTTACTGCCAAAGAAGATTCCACGCTGGCTTGTGCCAAACACCCCTCTCTGACTACTCATCTGACTTCCAGATACATCCGTACAATTTCCTTTACCGCCATTCTGCGAACCCTGTATCCTCACGTTCTCTGCTTTCTTCTTATAATCAACCGGGATCAATATATTTCCGTTAAATTCCACACTAAAAGGCCTGCCATTCCACATCACATATGTGCGATACGGATACAGCCTGCCCTCATGTGCGATCAACTTCATATAAACAGGAATTCCACCTGTTTTTTCTTCCAACTGTCTTGCCTGTTTTCTTGTTGCCTTTATAAAATAACCACCCGAAGGCAGTCTGTCATTCAGGATGGAATTCAATTCCTCATTCCACTCTATATAAACATTAAATTCCCCATTATCATTACGATAGTTTCGCATATCAAAAAAAACCAGACCGGCTGCCACTGGAAGCATGTTAGAAATTCTGTTATCAAATTGTGAAAGTTCCTCTCCGGTTCTCTTCAAAAACAATGAATACACGAAACTCATTCAAATCTCCATTCTGACACCCACAAATATGCTGTCCCAATTTTTCTGTCTCACAGGCGTCATTTGTTCGCCCTTCACGCTAAAAAAACGCTACAATCCCATACTAAATACTCATGATATTATGGTAAACCATTTACCCATTTATTTCAAGAAAAATCACACTTTCTTGCAATGAAAAATCAGCAGAATCAGGACTGCAAAAGCCACAAATATTAACAGCCGCAGAATTCCTGCAAATAGAATAATCATCTTTAAACAATAGATAAAAGCCGGACACTATCTCTTTAAATCAAAGATAGTGTCCGGCTTTTATCTATCTACACTTTACGCATCTTTATTATCTGCTAATGCTGCTGTGATGATCGCCATAGAATAAACCTCATCTGCTGTACATCCTCTGGACAGATCGTTGATAGGAGAATTAAGTCCTAACAGGATCGGGCCATATGCTGAGAAGTTACCCATTCTCTGTGCGATCTTATAACCGATATTTCCTGCATTGATATCAGGGAAGATAAAGGTATTTGCATTTCCTGCAACCTCTGACTGTGGACATTTCTTCTTTGCAACTCTAGGTGATACGGCTGCATCGAACTGGATCTCACCGGAGATTGGAAGATCAGGATTACGCTCCTTTGTCTTTCTTGCTGCATTTCTCATCTTATCCACATCTTCGCCCTTACCGGAGCCATAGGTTGAATAGCTTAAGAATGCAACCTTTGGATCTACACCGAAGATTCTTGCACAACGAACCGTCTCCTCTGCGATCTCAACCAGCTCATCTTCATTTGGCTTGATGTTGATACCACAGTCACCCATAGCGAACACTTCATTACCACCTGTTGCAAACGGACGTACCAGAATGAAACAGGATGAAACCAGTGTGTTGCCCGGTCTTGTCTTGATCAGCTGTAAAGCAGGTCTTACTGTATCTGCAGTTGAATATGTAGCACCACCGAGAAGCGAATCTGCAATTCCCATCTTAACGAGCATCGTACCAAAGTAGTTGTTCTGATACAAGATCTCTCTTGCCTGCTCCGGTGTCACACCCTTGCTCTTTCTGAGTTCACAGAACATCTCAACCATCTCATCCATACGATCAAAATTCCTTGGATTAATGATCTCGGAACCTCTTATATTAAAACCGCTTTCCTCTGCAACTTCATAAATCTTATCAGGATCTCCTACAAGAATCGGATGCAGGAAGTTACTTGCAAGAAGTCTTGAAGATGCTTCCAGAATACGGGGATCAGTACCTTCAGTCAAAACAATTGTTTTTGGATTTTTCTTCAAAATATCGATCAATACACCGAAACCAAAATTTTTACGTTCTTCCACGATTATAGTCCTCCATTGATTATTTATACGAATCATATATCATGCATTACATACACGTTCCGTATATTTTCAGTATTAAAAGCTATACTTGCGCATAGCGAGTCATCTTACTTTTATTATAGTGATTTTTAACGAATAAACAAGGTTTTCCATCGAAATAATTGTACCTTTTTTTGAACAATTATAAAATTAGTTCTTGACAAATATATCATACCGGTGCAATATGAATACAATAAAACAAACCAATGAGCAAGAAGAGTAGCTTATGAACAACATGTCCAGAGAACTGCAGGTGGTGAGATTGCAGTGATGATTTCTTAAGTGAATGGACTTGCGAGGGCAAACCGAACGAGCGAATCTAGTAGGGGCGACGGAGACTTCCCGTTATAGAAAGTACATATATGTTAGTATATGGTTGAGTGCATCAGATTTTGATGAATATAGGTGGCACCGCAGGAGTGTTGTATTTGTATCTTGTCCTATAAGCGTTTTGCTTTTGGATGAGATTTTTTTTATGCAATCTTCTGATGGTGCTTTTTCTTTTTATAAAAAGCAACTTAGGCAAAGCGCACCTCACCATACATCAACAATTTCAAACAACTTATTAAATTACTATTTATGAACGAGGTGAAACATATGATACGACCAACACTTAGCGAAGCAAAAGAATACGCCGAACAGGGATACCACATGGTTCCGGTCTGTTATGAGATGCTCTCCGATATCATCACTCCGATCAATCTGTTGAAGAAACTAAAAGCGGAAAATGAGCATTGCTACATTCTGGAAAGCGTGGAGAATCAGGAGCTCTGGGGAAGATACACTTTCCTTGGATACAGTCCAAAACTGGATATCATCTGTATGAACGGAACCCTGACATTAAAGGATGAGAACGGAGCAGTCATCAAAGAGACCTCCGGCATCCATCCGGAAATCTTCATCCGTGAGGTTTTAAAAGATTATAAGAGCCCTAAGATCGAAGGCTTCCCTACTTTCACCGGCGGACTGGTTGGATATTTCTCTTATGACTATCTGAAATACAGTGAAAAGAAGCTGGTGCTTGATGCAAAGGACGAGGAAGGATTTCAGGATGTCGACCTGATGTTATTTGACAAGGTGATCGCATTTGACAATGTAAGATCCAAACTGATCCTGATCGCAAATGCCGGCACAGCAAATATCGAAGAAGGATATCAGAAAGCCTTACAGGATATCAAAGAAATGAAAGAACTCATTCTCCATGGCGCAGAAGCCGATATTCCTGCTCCTGTTCTTAAGACAGAATTCAAACCATTATTTGACAAAGAAGCCTACTGCCGGATGGTAGAAAAGGCAAAGCACTATATATATGAAGGAGATATTTTCCAGGTCGTGCTTTCCAACCGACTGGAAGCCGAAATGGAAGGAAGCCTGTTCGATACCTACCGGCTGCTCCGAAGCACAAACCCATCTCCTTACATGTTCTACTTTGATGGTGACACGATCGAGGTTGCCGGGGCTTCCCCTGAAACTCTGGTCAAGGTAGAGGATGGCGTTCTCCATACATTTCCTCTGGCAGGCACAAGGCCAAGGGGAAAAACAAAGGTCGAAGATCTGGAACTGGAAAAGAGCCTGATGGCAGATGAAAAGGAACTTGCAGAACACAATATGTTAGTGGATCTCGGAAGAAATGATCTCGGAAAGGTCAGTCAGTTTGGAACGGTCGAAGTCGAACGATACATGTCCATCCAGCGTTATTCACACGTTATGCATATCGGCTCTACCGTACGCGGAACACTCCGTGAGGATCTGGATGCGATCTCCGCTGTCGATGCGGTTCTTCCGGCCGGAACCTTATCCGGTGCACCGAAGATCCGGGCATGTGAGATCATCAACGAGCTTGAAAATAACAAACGAGGTATTTACGGCGGCGCGATCGGTTATATCGATTTCTCAGGAAATCTGGATACCTGCATCGCGATCCGAATCGCATACCGCAAAGGAAATAAAGTATTTGTCCGTTCCGGTGCCGGCATTGTAGCCGACAGTGTACCGGCAAATGAATTCCAGGAATGCATCAACAAAGCAAAAGCCGTAACGGATGCATTGATTAATTCTCAGAAAATACGAGGTGACGAAGCATGATATTACTGATCGATAATTATGACAGCTTTTCCTACAATCTGTATCAGCTTGTAGGAAAGATCAATCCTGACATCAAGGTAATACGAAATGATGAATACACCTGTCAGGAGATTGAAGCAATGAACTCGGAGAAGATCATCATTTCACCCGGTCCCGGAAGGCCTTCCGATGCAGGTATCTGTGAAGAAGCCATCTCCTATTTTGCCGGCAAGGTTCCGATCCTTGGTGTCTGTCTCGGACATCAGGCAATCTGTGAAACCTACGGTGCAACGATCACATACGCCAAAAAGCTGATGCATGGCAAAATGTCCGTTGCAAATGTCGACATCAACTGCAAACTGTTCAAGGGACTTCAGAAACGGATCGAGGTTGCCAGATATCATTCCCTTGCCGCTTCCGAAGAAAACTTCCCGGATGTTCTTACCGTTATTGCCCGAACCGACGATGATGAGATCATGGCAGTCAAACACAAGGATTATGAAATATATGGTGTCCAGTTCCATCCGGAATCGATTCTGACACCAAAAGGAACGATCATCTTACGAAACTTTTTAGAGGCATAACCAGACATTTGCAGGTTACAATACACTACTTAGATTAAACATTTTTGCCATTACCAACCAGGGAACGCTTCCGCTCGTTTCCACTCTGTGTAACTTCGAACTAACCTCGGCTTAAGCCTCGCTAAGGTCTCAGTTACCCCTGCAGCGGTACTAAGATGCTGCTAATGCACCATCAAGTACCGGCGGACTCAAATGTCCCTGTCTTGGTAAGTCAAAATGTTTAATCATAACAATTCTATACAGAACCTGCAAATGTCTTATTAAAAGATAATATCAAGGAGGATTTCAATATGATTACAGAAGCAATTGCTAAAATAGTTAAAGGCGAAAATTTAGATAAAGAAATGGCTGCGGCCGTTATGGATGAAATTATGAGCGGAGAAGCAACACAGGCACAGATTGGAAGCTTCTTAACAGCACTTCATATTAAAGGTGAAACGATCGATGAGATCACAGCATTTGCTGAGATCATGAGAAAACACTGTGGTGAATTTACACCGGATGTCGATGAGGAGATCGACATCGTAGGAACCGGTGGCGACTGCGCAGGAACCTTTAACATCTCAACTGTTTCCTCATTAGTAACAGCCGCAGGCGGTGGTAAGGTGGCAAAGCATGGCAACCGTGCAGCATCCAGCAAATGCGGAACAGCCGACTGCCTGGAAGCCCTTGGCGTCAACATCGCAGCAGACTGTAAAGTCAGCGAAGCCTGTCTGAAGGATCTTGGTACCTGCTTCTTATTTGCACAGAAATATCACACAGCCATGAAATTTGTCGGTGCTCCAAGAAAAGAAATCAAGATTCCTACTGTATTCAACATCTTAGGACCTCTTGCAAATCCGGCAAAAGCAAATCTTCAGTTACTCGGTGTCTATGATGCCTCCCTCGTTGATCCGCTTGCAAAAGTACTCAGCAACCTCGGTGTAAAACGTGGTATGGTCGTTCATGGAAACGACGGTCTGGATGAAATCTCAGCGGTTACAACAACAACTGTATGTGAATTCAACGATGGCACATTTAACACCTATACCTTAGACCCAACCGCATACGGCTTCACCCTCTGTGACAAAGCCGAACTGGTCGGTGGCACACCGGAAGAAAATGCACAGATCACAAAGGATATCTTATCCGGCAAGATCACAGATGGCAAACGTACAGCCGTTATCTTAAATGCCGGTGCAGCTTTGCATATCACAAACCAAATCTCACTTGAAGAAGGCTTCGCCCTTGCAGCCGATATTCTGGCAAATGGCAGCGGTCTGAAGAAGCTGGAAGACTTTATAGCAGCAACAAACGCTTAATTATTTGTAAAAGCAAAACACATAACCGACCCGGAACCTTTAATCTCCGGACCGCTATGGAGGAATATATATGATCTTAGATGAAATAGCAGCAAAAACAAAAGAACGGATTGCCAAATGCAAAGAGCAGATCTCATTTGAAGAAATGAAGGCAAAAGCTCTTGCAATCGTAGAAAAGGAAACAGAGAACGGAACAAAACCTTATACCGTTTTTCCTTTCCGTGACAATCTGGCAAAGCCGGGAATCTCCTTTATCTGCGAAGTAAAAAAGGCTTCCCCTTCCAAAGGACTGATTGCACCGGATTTCCCATATAT
>OLIS01002751.1_pt1 | contig 10945 bp, 7 predicted proteins | sample 1601351 | NCBI WGS metagenome assembly OLIS01 (sample SAMEA2452122, study PRJEB22498) | human gut metagenome | biome: human feces; feature: human gut; material: feces | place: Australia | collected 2012
AATACGTGCTGAATATCTACACAGAGAACCGAGCTTATGCAAAACCCTTCAAAACAGAATTCGGATAAGAATCCTTTCTTTCCGGTTTGAATCTGCGTATTACCTCAAGTCGCATCGTGGGGTAAGGGGATGGTGGCTACATATTGATGTTGTGCTGTTGCTTTTTACTGAAAGCTGCTACTAACGACTCATAAATCTACCCTTAATCGTGTATTGGATGATAGTTGCGGATTTTAGGTTTACTTATTTCTCGAATACTCTCTATGTATTCTACGTTCAGTCGTAGTTCGCTTTTTTTGTGGTTTGTGCTTTCGCTTTAACACATAGTGCAAAGTTAAGCCAAATAATTCAGATAAAGGGTGTAAAACCGAAATAAAAAGTTAATTTCTCTAAAAGAAAAGCATAAAACACCTATCTCAATATTTTTAAGTACCTTTGCACTCCGAATTTAAATTTTTAAACTTAGAAGAACAAAATGATAGTCTGCATAGCCGAGAAACCAAGCGTAGCCAAGGATATAGCCCGCATATTGGGTGCCACCACCTCTCACAACGGATACATGGAGGGTAATGGCTTTCAAGTGACGTGGACCTTCGGACATCTCTGCACGCTGAAAGAGCCCAACGACTACACCGAGAACTGGAAGCACTGGAGTCTCTCGGCGTTGCCGATGATTCCGCCGCGCTTCGGCATCAAGCTCATCGACGACGACGGCATCAAGCGCCAGTTCAGCGTCATCGAGCGTCTCATGCAGGCTGCCGACTGCATCGTCAACTGCGGTGACGCCGGCCAGGAGGGTGAGCTGATACAGCGTTGGGTGATGCAGAAGGCTCAGGCTAAGTGCCCCGTCAAGCGTCTTTGGATATCGTCGATGACCGACGAGGCTATCCGCGAGGGCTTCAACTCGCTGAAAGACCAGAGCGAGTATCAGCCGCTGTACGTTGCCGGACTGAGCCGTGCCATCGGCGACTGGCTCTTGGGCATGAACGCTACGCGTCTTTACACTCTCAAGTACGGACAGAACCGACAGGTGCTCAGCATCGGTCGTGTACAGACGCCTACACTCGCGCTTATCGTCAACCGCCAGAAGGAGATCGACTCGTTTGAGCCTGAACCCTATTGGGTGCTCTCCACTATCTATCGCGATACGCTCTTCACAGCCACAAAGGGCAAGTTTACGACGAAGGAGGAAGGCGAGCAGGCATTCGCTACCATCGCTGACAAGCCGTTCGAGGTGACGAGCGTCTCGAAGAAGAACGGCAACGAGGCGCCTCCGCGTCTCTTCGACCTCACCTCGTTGCAGGTGGAGTGCAACCGCAAGTTCTCTTACAGCGCCGAGACGACGCTCAACCTCATACAGTCGCTCTACGAGCGCAAGCTCACTACCTATCCGCGTGTCGACACGCAGTTTCTTAGCGACGACATCTACCCGAAGTGTGCCGGCATACTCACCGGTATGCGCGGCTACGAGCAGTATATACAGCCGCTTGCCGGCAAGAAGTTGCCCAAGTCGAAGCGTGTTTTCGACACGTCGAAGGTCACCGACCACCACGCCATCATTCCTACCGGTGTGCCTGCGTCGGCGCTCAGCGACATGGAGCGCAACGTCTACGACCTCATTGCGCGCCGCTTCATCGCCGTGTTCTATCCCGACTGCAAGTTCTCTACCACTACCGTGCTCGGAAAGGTGGAGGATGTGGAGTTTAAGGTGAGCGGCAAAGAGATTCTTGAGCCTGGATGGCGCACCATCTACGCTCAACAGCAAACCTCAACACCTCAACCCATCAACCCACAACCGTCATCGTCCGAAGACGACGACAAACGCGACGAGGAGCGCACTCTGCCCACATTCGTAAAGGGCGAGAGCGGACCGCACACGCCTACGCTCACCGAGAAGTGGACCACGCCGCCTAAGTATTACACCGAGGCTACGCTGCTGCGTGCCATGGAGACCGCCGGCAAGTTTGTCGACGACGAGACGCTGCGTGCTGCGCTGAAGGAGAACGGCATCGGTCGTCCGTCTTCGCGTGCCGGCATCATCGAGACGCTCTTCAAGCGCCACTACATTCGCCGCGAGCGCAAGAACCTCATCGCTACGGCTACGGGCATAGAGCTTATCGACATCATCCACGAAGAACTGCTCAAGAGTTGCGAGCTTACTGGCATTTGGGAGAAGAAACTGCGCGACATAGAACACAAGAAGTACGAGGCTGCAGACTTCATCAACGAGCTGAAGCAGCAGGTTACGGAGATTGTCTACGACGTGCTGCGCGACAACAGCAACCGCCGTGTCACCATCACTACCGACGAGGATCTGAAGAAGGCAAAAAAGAAAAAGACTGCTGCGCCGAAGAAAACCGCAGCAAAGTCTGCTGCAACGTCGTCGACTGCATCAACAAAAAATGCTGCCGCCTCACCGCAGCCCGCAACAAGCGAGCCGTCGGCAGACGACAGCATTATCGGCACTACTTGCCCCGTTTGCGGCAAGGGTACTATCATTAAGGGTAAGACGGCTTACGGATGCAGCAACTGGAAGAACGGCTGCACCTATCGCGTCGCATTCAAGTAGTTTAGAACTTCACTACGCGAGCGCCGTCCTCGGTCTCTTCGATAGTAACTTTCGTTGCGTCCTCAGGCAGCAGGTCCTCAATCAGCTCGGGCCACTCTAAGAAGCACAGCGAACCGCTGTAGAAGTAGTCCTCGTAGCCCATGTCGTATACCTCTTCGAGCTTCTTTATGCGGTAGAAGTCGAAGTGGTATATCGCGTCGCCGGTTGTGGCGGAAGTATACTCGTTCACGATGGCGAACGTCGGAGATGTGATTACATCCTCCACGCCCAGACACTCGCAGACAGCCTTCACGAACGTAGTCTTGCCTGCACCCATCTTGCCGTAGAAGGCGAACACCTTGCCGTCGCCCATGTTCTCGACAAATGTCTTGGCAGCCTCGTTGATGTCTGCCAGAGAGTTGATTCTTATTTCCATAGTTTTTCTTTTTATGTAATCGGCTGTTGGCAGCCGGTTTTCTATTTTCTTCCTTTTAGTGTTATCAGCGGTATGAGCATCTCTTCGAGCGAAATGCCGCCGTGCTGGAACGTGTCCTTGTAGTACGACACGTAGTAGTTGTAGTTGTTGGGGTAGGCGAAGAACGTGCTGCCGGTGGCGAACATGTACGACGTACTGATGTTCGGCGCTGGCAACTGCGCCTCGTGCGGGTTCTTTATCACGAACACTTCCTTCGACTGGCAGCTGAGGTTCTTGCCCAGCTTGTAGCGCAGATTAGTGTTGGTGTTGCGGTCGCCTACTATCTTCACCGGCTTCGACGCACGTATACTGCCGTGGTCGGTGGTAATGATAATCTTGCAGTCGATTTGCGAGAGCGCGTTGAGCAAGTCTGCCATAACCGAATGGCGGAACCACGAGAGCGTTATCGAACGGTATGCCGACTCGTTGTTGGCAAGCTCGCGCACCATCTTCGACTCGGTTCTTGCGTGCGACAGCATGTCGATGAAGTTCACGACAATCACGTTCAGGTCGTTCTTCGTCAGTTCGTTGAGGCGCGCCAGCAGCTTGTCGGCGCCCGTCGAGTCGTTTATCTTATGATAAGAGAACGAGTCGTGGCGTCGGTAGCGCTCTATCTGCGTGCGTATGAGCGGCTCCTCGTTGAGGTTTTTGCCTTCGTCCTCGTCCTCGTCCACCCACAGTTCGGGGAACATTTTCTCAATTTGCTCGGGCATCAAGCCCGAGAAGATGGCGTTGCGTGCGTACTGCGTAGCCGTCGGCAGGATGCTGGTGTACATGTCCTCCTCTATGTCGAACATGTTGCCAATCTCCTTCGACAGCACGCGCCACTGGTCGTAGCGGAAGTTGTCGATGACGATGAGGAACACCTTCTCGCCTTCGTTTATCGCAGGGAATACCTTGCGTTTGAAGATGTCCGGGCTCATCAGCGGGCGTTCGGTTACGCCCGGTGCCACCCACGACAAGTAGTGCTTCTTTATGAACTTGGCGAAGCCGTTGTTTGCTTCCTCCTTCTGCATCTGCAGCATCTCGGTCATGTTGCTGTCCGTAGAGCTAAGCTCCAGTTCCCAGTGTACCAGTCGGCGGTACGCATCCTTCCAGTCGTCTATCGTGTTGCAGTTCATTATCTGCATTGATATGTCCTGGAAGTTCTGCTGATAGCCCGTCTGCGTCACCTCCGACACAATCTGCTTGCGGTGTATGTTCTTCTTCAGCGTGAGTAGGATCTGGTTGGGGTTGACCGGCTTTATCAGATAGTCGGCTATCTTCGAGCCGATAGCCTGATCCATGATGTTCTCCTCCTCGCTCTTCGTCACCATCACTACGGGTGTGGCAGGCGACAGCTCCTTTATCTGTTGCAGCGTTTCGAGTCCGCTGATGCCGGGCATCATCTCGTCGAGCAGCACCAGGTCGAACTTGTGCTGCTTGCACTCTTCGATGGCATCTGTTCCGTTGCTCACGGTCACCACCTCGTATCCTTTGCTCTGAAGGAAGATGATGTGGGCGCGCAAGAGTTCAATCTCGTCGTCTACCCACAGTAAATATCCGTTGCTCATAATGCTCTTTCTTTTTTTGTTAAAAACCGTCGAGGTCGTAATACTCATCGTCGTCGTAGCTCTCCGTCTGCTTGTTGTTCTGCTTCTTGCTCGGCGTGCCTTGCTTGGGCTGAGGGTCTTCGCCGAAGTAGAAGTCGTCCTCCAACTGCTTGGGTTCTTCCTTTACTATCGGCTTAGGCTCTTTCTTAACCTCCGGCTTCGGCTCCTCTACAACAGTCGTTGCAGACTCTTCCTTAACCTCTGGCTTCGGTTCCTCAACGACAGTCGTTGCAGACTCCTCCTTGACCTCCGGCTTCGGTTCCTCTACAACAGTCGTTGCAGACTCCTCCTTAACCTCCGGCTTCGGTTCCTCCTCAACCACAGTTTCGGTAGCAGACTCCTGAGGTTGTTCCTCCTCGATGTTCACCACGCCACCCTCAGTCGACGGCTTTTCCGCAGGTTGAGGCTCTTCGTCGAAGAATGTGTTCGTAGTGTTCTGGTTGTTCGCAGGCTCCTCGTCGAAGTCGTCCTGCGGCTTCTTCGTCTCGCTTTCGTCTGGCTCAACGACTGGTTCTTCCGGAATGTCGAGCAGATCCTCCGTTGCTATCTTAAGCGGAGCGAAGTTCTTCTCGTAGAACTCGGCGTAGTCGGCGTAGCTGAACTGCTTGCCGAGCAGCGGCAGGTTCACGTCGCTTATTACTATCTGTCGACTCTTGCCCACGAGCTTCATCAGCTGCTTCTGCTTCTGTAGCTGGCGTGCGTACTGCAGTGCCTCGTCGTAGTTGCGGAAACCCTTCACGAGCATACGGTTCAGTCCGTCCACCTGCTCCACCTCTATGTCGAAGTTGCGCACCATGAACGATGTGAAGTTGTAGCGAGCCAGCTCGAAGAGCATACGGTTGGCGTCTATCGAGTCGGGTCGGTACGCAATCATGTATATGAACGCAGCGTTGCGGTCGTTAGAGAACTCGCGCACCGCCGTCGAGTCGCTTTCGTTGAGCACCTGCGAGCGTCGCTCCCAGATGTTCTCGAGGTCGAACTTGCCGCCTTGCAGCTGTCGTCCCTCGTTCACGCCCTTCACTATCATGCCTGCCATTACGGCTATAGGGCTTTGCGGATACTTCTTCACCACCGTGTTCAGGTCGTCGATGCAGCCCTCGTAGTCGCCGTCGTTCAGCTTGCCGAGTCCGCCGATGAAGAGGAACTTGTCGCGGTTGGCACCCAACGGGAACCGCTGTTCGGACACGCTGACATTGCCGCGCACCTCCTTGTAGCGCGCCGCCTTGAACGCGTCGTATGTAGCGGCGTACAGCGAGTCTTCGAGGTGCACGCCGAGACGCGCGTTCTCCACGAAGTTGGGGTCGGTGAGCAGTGTTGTCCACTCGCTCTCGGGGTACTCCTGCTTGAGTCGTGCCACGTACGAGTCGGCGGTCTGTCGGTCGCCCTTGCGCATATATAATAGGTAGAGGTGATAGTAAGCCTCCGCCTTCTTCTCAAAGTTGGGATAGTCGCCGCCGATGAGTCGCATGAACTGCTTCTCGCTTCGCGGTAGGTTGTCGAGCTTGTCCTTGAAGATGACGCCCGAGTTGTAGAGTCCTTCGGCGATGATGCCGTTGCTCGCAGCCACCTGCTCCTCCGTGAACGGTATCTGCGCCATGTAGTACTCGCGTTTGTGTGGGTCGTTCTGTGCGCTGTCAGCGATGAGTGCGAGCGAGTCGGCTATTGCTTCCGCCTGCGCTATGGAGTCCTGCTGCTCCTCGGTGAGTTCCGGCTCGTCGGTCTGGAACGCCACCACCGTCTTGTTCACGCGCTGCCAGTCGTCCACATTCTCGCGCTTGCCCCATTGCTTCTGGAACGCTGCCTTACCCTGGCTCACCGCCATCTGGTTGTAGAAGTACCACTGCGCGTTGCGCTGGTTCTGCAGGTTCTGCTGGTTTTGCATCGTCGTGTTGTTGCCGAACTGGTTGTTCTGCGCCATGTCGTTGCCGCCGTTCATCTGGTTCTGCGCGTCCTGCTCTGCCTGCAGTCGGCGTTCCTCCTTCTCCTTCTTCTTCAGTGCCTCGATGGTGCGGTCGATGGCAGCGTTGCGGTCGCTCTCGCTCATCTTGGCGAGCGACTGCAGTGAGTCCTGCAGGTGTATAGCGTCGGTGTATGGCACGAGGTCGTCCAGAATCTTCGAGCGGTTCGACAGCTCCTCGTAGTCCTTGCGCTCTTTGTCGAGCATACCTATGGCTTGACCGTAGCAGCGTTGCGCGTCGTTGTAGCGCTCCTTGTCCCAGTAGATGTCGCCGAGCTTCAGCAGCAGCACGCCCTTCTCTATGCCCGAGCGCGTGGCTTTAGCCGCTCCGCGCTCGTAGGCGTTGATGGCTTGTGCGGTGTCGCTCTGTGCGAGGTATATGTTGCCGATGGCGTAGTACACCTGGTCGAGATATTCCTTGTTCTTGTCCGAGCGTGCCATACGCTTCAGCCTGCCAATCATCTTCTTCGACTGTCCTACGGACATCACCTCCGTCATGCAGATGCGTGCGTTGAACTCCAACTCGTAGGGTGGGTTGAGCTTCGTCACGTGCTTGAACGCCTTCATCGCCTCCACGTTGTTGCCCAACGCTGCCTGCATCTGTCCCATGAGGAACCACTCGCGTGCGCGCTGCTTGCGTCGCATCTCGTGCTTTATCACGTTGCGCAGGTGGGGTATTGCTTTCTCGTATTCGCCCGTGTGTATGTAGTAGTCGGCGTAGGTGTAGTCCCACTCCTTGCGTGCCGACCAGTGGATGGAGTCGCGCTGCATGTTGCGTATCACGTCCTCGGCATCGTAGAGCCAACCCTCCTCGATGTAGCACTTGGCGAGCCACGCCCTCGACTTGGCGTAGATGGCTGGCTGCGTCTTGTACAGTCGGCTCATGTAGTTGAACGTGGCAGCTGCCTCGTCGAACGCTCCCTTGTAGAACTGCGAGCGTCCCATGAGCAACCACGCCTTCCAAAGGAACGGGTTGTACTCGCGGCGCGAGAGCCACTCCAAGTCCTTCGCCGTCTTCTTGCGCTGCTTTGTCCACTGTGGTCGGCGTTTTATGCTGTGCAGCTTGATGGTCTTCTGACACTTCTCGATGGCGCGGTCATAGTTCGACTTGCCTATCTCCCGGCTGTTCTTGTTGCTCACGGTGTAGAGCGGGATGAACTCGGTGAAGTTGTCCTTGTTGCCTTCCTCTTTCTCCAATGAGGCATCGATATACGCCAACGAGCCGTTATAATAAGTGTTATAACGCGCCTTGAACGAGTGCCACCAGCGTGTGCGCGCGGTGTTTTTCTGCGTAGAGCATCCTGTCGCAACCACCAATACAGCTGCGAGAAGGATGGGTATAATATGTCTTGTCTTAAATAGTTTCACGTATAAATAACTCTGTTTGTGGCGTTTTATTGCCTTAACCCTCCCTGAGCATGAATGTTTCGTCCTTTATCTGGTCGGGCAGGTTGATACCGCGCAGTGTCAGACTGCGGCACCAGTCGGCTATCTCCTCGTGGCGCATGGTGTAGAGCACCTCGCTGAATTGCTCCACCTCCTCGTCGGTGTAGCTGTCTGACGGGCGTCCGCTGAACGCGTCGAGCTCCTCGTCGTCGTAGTAGACGATGTCCTTCGTGGCGGCTTCCATCATGCAGTCCTGCTCGCACTTGTCGTTAGTGCCGTTGCATGTGGCGCATGTCTCCACCACGGTTATCTTCTCCTCGCCGTCGTGCTTGCTCAGCTTGGCGATCAGTGCGGCGATGATGCCGAGCACAATTATCGAAATCACTAATATTATCATATTCTCTTCAAAGTTTTATTATGTGTCCTCCCGCATATTCCTCCTTAGGAGGGTATGGCATCTTGCCATACCCACGCCACCTGCTATGGGATATTCTCCCACGGAATACGCCGAATTCACAGAACCTCCTACTGAGATGTCCTCCCACGGATTTCTCCTTAGGAGGGTATGGCATCTTGCCATACCCACGCCGCCTGCTATGGGATATTCTCCCACAGAATACGCCGAATTCACAGAACCTCCTACAGAGATGTCCTCCCACGGATTTCACAGATTTACACAGATACTTAGGGTGCGCTTTGTTCCCACAGAATTCACAGAATTCACAGAATTTGGTAGCGTGGGTATGGCAGGAATGCCATACCCTCCTAATCTGTGCGCATCCGTGTCATCTGTGGGAGGTTCTTCTCTGCCAGAAGTTTCTGTGCGTTCCGTGCGTTCTGTGGGAATCTCTTTTCTCCCACGGAATTCACAGAATTCACAGAATTTGGCAGCGTGGGTATGGCAGGGATGCCATACCCTCCTACATCTGTGAACATCCGTGTCATCAGTGGGAGGTTCTTCTCTGCAAGAGGTTCTGTGAGTTCCGTGCTCATCTGTGGGAGGTTCTTCTCTGCCAGAAGTTTCTGTGAGTTCCGTGCGTTCTGTGGAAAAATCTTTTCTCCCACGGATTTCACAGATTTACACAGATGCTTAGGGTGCGCTTTGTTCCCACAGAATTCACAGAATACACAGAATTTGGCAGCGTGGGTATGGCAGGGATGCCATACCTTCCTAATCTGTGCTCATCTGTGCCATCTGTGGGAGGCTCTTCTCTGCAAGAGGTTCTGTGTATTCCGTGCATTCCGTGGGAGCTTCTTCACCGCTTGTTCGGTTGGTGCAGCTGAGACAGCTGCACCCCCTGGCGGAATCCACGGAAGTAGTGTGCAAATCTCACCCTTTCACCTCGAACCCAGCCTTCTGCATGTCCTCCCAGTACTGTGGGTACGACTTCGTCACCACCTGCGGCTCGTTGATGCGCAGCCCAGGGAACACGATGGCAGCCGGTGCGAACGCCATCGCCATGCGGTGGTCGTCGTACGTGTCGATAGGCTCTAATGTCGGCTCGCAGCACGTGCCGTCCCAGACGAGCGTGTCGCCGTTCTCGTCGCGCAACACGAATCCCAGCTTGCGCAGCTCGCGCTTCAGTGCCTCGATGCGGTCGGTCTCCTTGATGCGCAGCGTAGCCAGTCCCGTGAAGCGGAACGGAATGCCGCGCAGCGCGCACGTCACCACCACCGGCTGCGCCAGGTCGGGCACACTACTGAAGTCGTAGTCGAGGCGTGGCAGCATACACGGGTGACTCTTTATGCTCACCGTCGGGAAACGCTCGCCCTCCACCTCGCTGAACTTCGTCTTCACGCCCAAGAGCGAGAAGATATACTTCACGATGGAGTCGCCCTGACGCGACGCGTCCATGAGGCCCTTGAAGCGCACCTCCGACTCGTCGTTCCCCTGCAGTGCCAGCATCTCGTACCAGTAAGCCGCCGCACTCCAGTCGCTCTCTATCGTGTACTCGCGACTCGCGTACGGCTTCGCGTTCACCGTGATGGTGTCCGCGTCGCTCCAGTCGGCATCCGCCCCGTACTCGCGCATCATCCACAGCGTGAGGTCGATGTACGGGCGCGAGATGGTACCGTCCGTTATGCGCAGTTGCAGTCCGTTCTTCAGTGTCGGCGCAATCATCAGCAGTGCCGAGATATACTGCGAGCTGATGTTGCCCGCCACCTCGATGTATCCGCCCTCCAGCGTGCGCCCCTTGATGCGCAGCGGTGGATAGCCCTCCTCGCCCAAGTATTCGATGTCGGCACCCAGGTATCGCAGCGCGTTTACGAGGATGCCTATCGGGCGTTGCTTCATGCGGTCGGTGCCCGTGAGCACGTGTTCGCCCGGCGTGGCAGCGAGGTAAGCCGTGAGGAAGCGCATCGCCGTGCCCGCCCCCTTGATGTCTATCTCGTACGGGCGGCGTTGCATCGCGTCGATAATCACCTCCGTGTCGTCGCACACCGAGAGGTTCTGCGGTAGGATGTCGCCGCACGACAGCGCATGAATGATGAGCGCGCGGTTGCTGATGCTCTTCGATGCCGGCAGAGCGATTGTAGCGTTGATTGTCTGGGGTGCAGTTATGGTGTATTGCATGATGCGGTTTTGTTTTTACTCTCAATGTTCAGAGTTTGTTTTCTCTATTATGCAAAGTTACTAAAACAATTTCAAACAATTGCGCAAAGCGTTGAAAAGTAAAAAAGTAAAAGAGTAAAAAGTAGGAGGTATGGGCATCTTGCCCATACCACGCAGCTACTTTCAGTTCCTGCCGTAGTCATTCAGTAGGGGGTGCACTTGTCTCAAGTGCACCAACCAAGCTGCGGTGTTCTCCCGCAGAACGCACGGAACACACGGAACCTTCTGGCAGAGAAGAGCCTCCCACAGATGAGCACGGATGTTCACAGATTAGGAGGGTATGGCATCCCTGTCATACCCACGCTGCCAAATTCTGTGTATTCTGTGAATTCTGTGGGAGAACAGCGCACCTAACTATCTGTGTCGATCCGTG
>OLIS01002755.1_pt1 | contig 10940 bp, 6 predicted proteins | sample 1601351 | NCBI WGS metagenome assembly OLIS01 (sample SAMEA2452122, study PRJEB22498) | human gut metagenome | biome: human feces; feature: human gut; material: feces | place: Australia | collected 2012
AATCGGATTCGCAGACAAGTGAGTGGTATAGTTATTTCGAAAACGATGTACTAGAATTGAGGAGTGGGTTATGGATCGCTTAGCACTTATTTTTGATAAACCAGCAGAAGCCTGGAATGAAGCGCTGCCCCTTGGAAATGGAACCATGGGAGCAATGTCCTATGGAAGATTTCAAAATGAAAGAATAGAATTGAATCTGGATTCGCTTTGGTCTGGAAATGGAAGAAACAAGGAAAATCCCAACAAAAATGTCGACTGGGATCTTTTTAGAAAACACATTTTTGCAGGGGATTACCAGGGAGCAGAGAATTATTGCAAAGAAAATGTGTTAGGAGACTGGACAGAAAGCTATCTGCCTGCAGGAACGCTTTCCATTAATGTGAAAGAACCCATTCAAAATGGAAACAGCTTTTATAGAAGAGAACTGTGCCTGACGAATGCAACTGAAAAAATAGAATTCTGCCAGGATGATTTGATTTATCAAAGAGAATTTTTTGTGAGTATGTCAGAACCAGTGATGGCAATTCATTATCATACTTCTCCAAATTGCAATCTTGAAATGTCAATAACACTGGAAAGTGAAATAAAGCACAAATCTGCTTTTTTTGCAGAAAATGGAATTATATTAGAAGGGCAGGCACCCATTTATGTTGCACCACCTTATTATTCCTGCGAAGTTCCTGTCGTTTATGAAGAGGGGCAGGGAATCCGTTTTGCAATTGGATTATATGTACAAACGAACGGTGGAAATGTATATCAGCAAGCGGATAAGCTTTTTATAAATACTCCAAATGATGTGTATATTTACGTGTCCGGAGTAACTGATTTTAAACAAAAAGAACTCTTTTTTTCAAAAAGAAACTGTATGATGGAAAACATCCAGCACATTCAATATGAAAAGCAAAAAAAGGCGCATATGGATGTATACGCAAATTATTTTGATAGGATGCATCTTGACATTAATTATACACCCGATAATGAACTTGCATTAAAAATGTTTCATTATGCCCGCTATCTGATGATCTGTTCATCTGTACCCGGTTCACAATGTACAAATCTTCAGGGAATCTGGAATCACCATATGCGTGCTCCCTGGAGCAGTAATTATACTGTAAATATTAATACGGAAATGAATTACTGGATGGCAGAAAAAGCAAATTTAAGTGACTGTCATATGCCTTTGCTTGAACTTATAGAACGTACCTCAAAAAAAGGTGAAAAAACAGCTCAGGATGTTTATCATCTGGCTGGCTGGGTAAGCCACCATAATCTGGATATTTGGGGACACTCAAGCCCGGTTGGACAATTTGGACAGGACGAAAATCCCTGTACATATTCCATGTGGCCGATGAGTTCTGGATGGTTATGCTGTCATTTATGGGAACATTACTGCTATACATTGGATGAAGCTTTTTTAAAAAAGAAGGCATTTCCGATTATACAAGGGGCCGTAGAATTTTACCTGGGCTATCTGGTACCTTATAAGGGATATTATGTAACTGCTCCCTCTACTTCACCTGAAAATACATTCCTTGCACCAGATATGACGACACATGGTGTTACGTTTGCGTCAACAATGGATATCAGCATATTGAGAGAACTGTTTGGATTATATTTAAAAGCATGTGAAATTCTGGGAGTAGAAGATTTTACAAATGCAGTCAAAAATGTGCTTCAGAAACTTCCTCCCTATAAAATTGGGAAAGAAGGGCAGCTTCAGGAATGGTTTTATGATTACCCGGAAGCAGATATCAATCACAGACATATTTCTCACCTGTTTGGATTATATCCTGGGAACCAGATTCATAAAGAGAATGAACCTCTTATAGAAGCCTGCAGAACTTCTTTGGAAAGGCGTGGGGATAAGGGAACCGGCTGGTGTATGGCGTGGAAAGCCTGCCTGTGGGCAAAACTTGGAGATGGAAATCATGCCCTGACTTTATTAAAAAATCAGCTTCGCTTAACAAGAGAAGAAGCATGCAGTCTGGTAGGTGGCGGGATATATCCGAATATGCTTTGTGCCCATCCTCCGTTTCAGATTGATGGTAATTTTGGATTTGCTGCTGCTGTGCTGGAAATGCTGGTTCAGTATGAAGAGCAGAAAATTGTTTTTCTTCCGGCATTACCAGATGAATGGAAAGATGGGATGGCAGAAGGCGTGAAAGCACCTGGTAATATCACACTTAATTTCAAGTGGAAAGAAAAACGGGTTACGGAAATAAATCTGAAATCTCCAATTGATGCGAAACTGGTAATCTTATATAATGGTATGGAAGAAGAAATCGTCCTGAATGCTGGAAGCAGTTATCAGAAGACGCTGATATAAAGAATATATTATGATATATGAAAGGCAGGATATCTTGTGATTATAAGACATCCTGCTGTTTTATATCAGATTACCTGCTTATAGATGAAATCGTTTCCCATATTCAGAAGGCGAAATTCCCATACACTTTTTGAATAATCGACTAAAATAAAGTTGATCGTCAATTCCTACCATAACGGAGATCTCCTTCAGGGAAAAGGTATTCTCCTTTATCAGTGTAGCAGCTTTTCTTATCCGCAGATTGTTTAAGTAGCTGGTAATACTTGTTCCTACTTCGGACTTGAAAACACGGCATAAATAGCTAGTGCTGAGATTGACATTTGCCGAAATGGAGGATAATGTGAGACGGTGCATGTAATTATTTTCTATGTATGTAAGGGTTTTGGCAACATCATTTTTATAATGCCCCTCACTATGAAGAAAGTCCTGATATGTGGTCCTGGCCTCTTCATAATTTTTCAGATTTTCTTTATATGGCATATCTGGTGCAAAGGATTGGTACATGGTAAAACGGTTATACAGCTTTTTTATCAGCTGTTCCACTTTTACTTGACTGCACATTAATTCTTTTTGGGAAAATACTACGAGCGCATTATGGGCACTAAGAACAAGAATGTATGGCTGTAGCACTCCCTGAACAGCATCCAGTATCATATCTCGCAGCAGATTAGCTGATATAGAAAATGCATCATTTGATAAAAATTTTTCAAACGTTACATAGCATACAGCACAGGAATGTTTCATAAATCCAAATTTTTCTGCTCCATATCTTTCAATGAACGAATCGAGAGACTCTTCTCCCTGAAAAAAGGAGAGAAGATGATCGGTTATGGGTTCAGTGATGTCTGTTTTCAGAATGGAATCTTTTCGGTCAGCTGTATTTTGCATTTTTTTTGTGGTTTTGTTCAGACAGGCAAGGAGTGTATCTGGTTGAATTTTGATTTTTAACAGATAGTCCGCAGCACCTAAAAGCAATGCACTTCTTACTGAATCGAAGTCTTCGTAGTTGCTTAGTACCAGTATTTCTCCGGGATATTCTTTTTCCTTCAGAAAACGAATTAGTTCCAGTCCGTCCATTTCAGGCATTTTCAGGTCAGTGATAATGATATCCGGATGATGTTTTTCAATCAGTGGAACAGCCTCAAGACCATTTGATGCTGTTCCACAAATGAAAAAACCATGCTCTTCCCAGGGAAGAATGGAGCGAAGCGCAATTTTTACGATTGGTTCATCGTCAATAATTAATATACTGTACATAAAAGTCCTTTCTGTGGGCAAAAGTGGTTGTGATTTTTAGTTGTTATAATCTTTTGACAGTTCTTGTACATATAGTAAGGGAAGAGTCAGCGTACATGTGGTTCCTTCTCCAGGGTGACTATTGACCTTAAGTCCATATTCCTTTCCAAAATTCAGCTGTATTCGGTCATTTACATTGGTAATTCCAATTTTTTTCCGGTTTGTATGAGGTTCCAGCGCTGCAGGTGTCACTTCAAATCCTTTTCCATTGTCACAGAGTTCTATGATAAGATGATTGTTTTCTTCCCAACAGGTGATTAGAATTTCCATAACGGAGCCGTCATCAGAAGAACCATGCATAACAGAATTTTCTGCAAGGGGCTGCAGGATTAGTTTAGGAACAAGGCAGGAGAGCAGTTCTTCCTCTTCTACGTCAAAAGAGTACTCAAAGCTTCCGGCATACCGGATTCTTAAAATCGCGAAGTAGTTTTCCAGGTTCTCAAGCTCTTCCTGAATGGTTATATACTCGTTTTTATTAGTCAGTGTATTTTGCAAAAGACTGCTGAGGGCCTGGATTCCATCACTTACAATCTGGTCTTTATGCATGGCGGCTACAAAGCGCAGACTGTTTAAAGTGTTGAAAAGAAAATGAGGATTTAACTGATATTGAAGCATCTGTAGCTCCAATTCTCTTTTTTTCTTTTCCTGGCTTTTCTGTTGTTTCATCAGGCTCTCAATGGTATCTGCCATATGATTCATGCTTCCGGAAAGATCGGAAAGTTCGTCTTTGTGGTCATCCTGGATCCGTACGGAAAGATTTCCCTTTGATAATTCCCTGCAAAAATCCAGCATGCTTCTGATGGGGGAGGTAATTCCAGGATACACCATAGCTACAATTCCAATGCAGAGTAGAACAAGGAAGAATGCCACAGCCAGGATTTTCCAAAACATAGTGTTAACTTCAGAATTAATATAATGATATGGCATGGTATATACAAACAGCTGGTTCAGGTTTTTATTGAAAATATAAGTAACCAGCTGTTCTTCGCCATCTTTGTAAATGCTGAAAAAATCTGTTCTGTTTGGAAGTCTTGCTTGAATATTTTTCAGCAGCTTTTTTTCGGTTTTTTGCCCCAGTTGAATACTACGATCCCAGGAAGAAAGGATTGTTCCATCCATATTCAGATACATAATATTGGAAGAGTCAGCCAGACCTACTGGTTCCAGTACTGTTTTGGAAAAAATTTTTTCATCAATGGAAATCAGGGTATAACCAATTACACGACTCTGACTGTATTGTTCATAAATTCTTCTTCCAAGAATCAGGATGTCCCGGTTACGGTAAGTATGTGCGTATGCCCATACATCCTGATTTTCTTCTTCAAGACGACTCAGGATCCTGCTTACATCATCCGAATATAACCCATCATATCCCAAATCATAAAAAATATTCCCATCTGTATCATATACTGTAATGTTTTTTGCCTGTGCAGGATAGATGATTTTACTTCGAATCATATGTTGGATTTCATTGATGGCTTGATTCTTTTCCGTATCTGTCATACCCTTTTTCAGAAGACCGTCCTTGATTTCCTGACTGATGCAGATGGAGCCGCAGAGATACTGATACTTTTCAATCTCACTTACCATATTCAGATTGATCATGGATAAAGTCTGTGAGATGGAAGTGGAAAGTTTTTCCCGAAGCGCTTCTGAAAAAATATGAAACGAATAGAAGCTGATTCCTGTTAATGGTACAATAGAGATCAGGAAAAGCGCTATGATCAGCCTGGTTCTAATACTGAATTTTCGAAATCCCTGATATCGTTGTCTTTTTTCCATGCCGCTGTCCCTCATTTCTAAAAAATAATTCGTACATGGTCCGGTAAAGATGGAAAAAATCGTTCTGATTTTCATGACTGTATCGGATTGTGACAGATTTATTATACAGGAAAAAAACAAGATAATCCATTTAAAATACAAATAGAAAAAGATTGTACATATATGTCGCAAGAAAATCCATATTATATAAAAATAACAGAAAAATGTTCCATATAAAGAATTGTTTTGTGAATTTACCACAAGAAGATTTTCCATTATACTAATATCATCAGGCAAACATAATAAAAGCCAACAAGAAGGAGGAAACAACCTATGAAGAAAAGATTTGCAGCTTCTGCTATGATCCTTGCTATGAGCGCAGCAACAGTACTTTCCCCGCTTACTGCATTTGCAGAGGCAGAAGAACAGGAATTGAACATTGCCATTTTCCAGGGTGGATATGGGGATGCTTACTGGAATCAGATGGTGGAGCTTTTTGAAGAAAGCCATGAGGGCGTGAAAGTAAACATGACTATCAGCCCTACAATTGGAGATATCATCCGTCCACAGATTGTAGCTGGAAATGCACCTGATTTTATCTGTCTTAACGATGGTGGTGAGGATGGTGTAATCCTTTCCCTGATCAAAGATCATGCACTTCTCAACCTGGATGATGTTTTTGACGGAGAAAATTATGCTGGAACCGGTGCCCTTCGCGATGATATTACAGATGGGATCCTTTCCAGTACAAAGTGTGCACCATACGGAGATGATGAGATCTATCTGGCACCATTCAACAGTGGTCCGCAGGGTCTGATTTACAACAAAACATTCTTTGATGAGAATAATCTGGAAGTGCCGAAGACCTGGGATGAGTTCTTTGCACTTGGTGATAAGGTAAAAGATATTGACGGACGTGCACTTTTCACATATCAGGGAATTTATCCGGGATACATGGAAGAAATGCTCTGGCCGGCAATTGCAAATGAGTGCGGCGAAGAAGCACTTACTAAGATTGCCAATTACGAAGAAGGTTCCTTTAATAATGAGGGTGTGTTAAAGGCTTTAAGTCATATTAAAGAGATTGCAGATAAAGGCTATCTGTTAGAGGGCACTGTTGGTATGAACCATACAGAGTCTCAGACAGAGATGATGCTTGGAAAAGCTGCATTTATCACAAACGGAACCTGGATGGAAAATGAGATGCAGGATGCGCCAAGAGAAGATGGATTTGAATTTGCAATGGCTCCGATCCCGACCGAGAACGCAGACGATGTGCACTATGTATTTGACAGCTGCGAGCAGTTTTCCATTCCGGCAGCTGCCAAGAATCCAGAACTTGCAAAAGAATTTCTTCGTTTCCTGTATAGTGATGAATCTGTATCTGCTTTTGCAGAAGCTTCCGGTGCCCTCTATGCTACCAAGAGTGCCCGTGAAGTAGCAAAAGATAAGCTGTCTACTGCAATCTACAACATGTACGGAATCTACGAAGAGGCAAATGCCTCCTCCCTGATTATGAGCTTCGCAGCAGTTCCGGCTGACTGCAAGGTTAACCCGAAAGATGAGATATTTAATCCGATTACATCTGTTATGAATGATGAAATGACAGTGGAAGAGTGGGCACAGAATGTGGAAGATGCTTTTGCACAGGTTCGTGCTGATATGGAAGCTGCCAACTAAACTTCATATACCAGCCGGATAAAAACGGTAAAGCATGGAAAGGCTGCTACACAGTGTATGCTATGCAGCAGCCTTTTGTAACCCTGAACAGATATATCGCCAATCGGTGATGTCATCCACATTTATTAAATACTTTAAATTTAAAGAGGTGAACAAGCGTGGTAAAGAAGCCCAGATTATTTATAGCCCTGTGTACGCTTCCTGCATTGATTTTAACCATTGTTTTTATGATTGTGCCTATGGTAAATGCCATTTATCTGTCTTTTACCAGTTCCACTGCACTTAGCGTAGGCTTTAACAGCAAATTTGTATTTTTGGATAATTACAAGTATATGTTCCAGGATAAGGATTTTCTTCAGGCACTGTTTAATACTCTTAAGCTGATGCTGGTAATCCCGGCTGTGACCATATTTCTAAGTCTTGTATTTGCATTTATCCTTACTCAGGGACAGCTCAAGGAAAAGTCATTTTACCGGACCGTATTCTTTTTCCCAAGTATTGTTTCCATGACTGTAGTTGGTATTGTGTGGTCTTTTGTGTTTAATCCCACAAGAGGAATTCTGAATCATATGCTGGATCTGTTCCATTTCTCCACTTGGAAACACGCATGGCTTGGAGAGGGAAAAACGGCTCTCTGGTGTATCGGTGCAGCCCTGGTGTGGCAGGCTATTGGTTATTATATGGTTATGCATGTGGCTTCCATTGACGGGATTTCCCAGGAGGTTTATGAAGCTGCTTCCATTGACGGTGCAACAGGAGTGCAGAAGTTCTTTAAGATCACCATTCCGTTGCTTCGCAGATCAATTGGAACGACCTATATACTTTCCCTGTCTGGTACTATCAATTTAAGTTTTACTCTGTCCAACGTTATGACAGGCGGTGGACCAAACGGTGCTTCCAGTGTGCTTTTACAGTATATGTATACGCAGGGTATGCGAAACGCTAATTTTGGATATGCCATGGCAATCGCCATGTTTACCCTGATTCTTGCAATTGTGCTTGCAATGATTTCTAAAAAAGTATCATCTGAAAAAGAATAGGAGGGAGACTGATGAAAACTGTAAGAACCTGGTGTATCAGAATCCTGATGATTCTGTTTACCGTTATCTTTTTGTACCCGCTTTTCTGGAACCTGATGTCTGCGTTTAAGACAAATGCAGAATATTTGACAGATCCCTATGCATTGCCCACAGCTTTGAATTTGGATAATTTTGTGGCAGCATGGCAGAAAGCAAATATCGCCGCTTATTTTGGAAATTCCATATTTGTGACTGTGTTTTCCACTGTATTGCTATTGCTTCTGGTTATTCCCATTTCTTATGTACTGGCAAGATACCGTTTTGCGGGCAGCAAACTGATCTCTGCCATTTATATGGCATGTATTTTTCTGCAGGCTACCTACATTATGATTCCTTTGTTTCTGGAATTACAGGCTGTGAATGGATTAAATAACCTGCCGGTACTATGCCTTGTTTATGCAGTTATGCAGTTTCCTTTTTGTATCTTTACTTTACAGGGCTTTATGTCTGCAGTACCCAGAGATTACGAGGAATCTGCAAGAATTGACGGTGCTACTAATATCCAACTGCTATCAAGAGTTATGGTGCCTCTTGCAAAACCCGGAATTGCGACCATTACGATGTTAAGTGCCATGGGCTTCTGGAATGAATATCCATTGGCACTTGTTCTTCTCACGGAAGATGCAAAGAAAACTCTTCCCATCGGAATGGCAAACTTGTTTGAAGTGCAGAAATATGCCACGGACTGGGGTGCACTGTTTGCAGGACTTGTAATTATTATGATTCCAACAATCATTATTTATCTGATTGGACAAAGATATCTGCTTCAGGGAATTGGTGCAGGCGGGTTAAAAGGGTAAAATGAAAGGGGAAATAAAATGCCAACTGATCAGGAATTAATAAAAATAGTTCCCTCCAGCCGCCAGCTTGCCTATCAGGCAACAGAGTTTTATGCGTTCTTTCATTTTGGAATGAATACATATACCAATCGTGAGTGGGGAGATGGAACAGAAACACCACAAATTTTTAATCCTACAGAGTTTGTTGCAGACCAGTGGGTGTCTGCAGCACAAAATGCAGGTATGAAAGGGGTAATCCTTACCTGTAAACACCATGATGGTTTCTGCCTGTGGCCGACCAGATATACCAGCCATAGCGTTGTCTCCAGTCCATGGAAAAATGGAAGGGGAGATGTGGTCTGGGAAGTGTCTGAAGCATGCCGTCGTTATGGGATGAAATTTGGAATTTATCTTTCACCATGGGATCGCAACAAGCCTTGTTACGGAAGCGGAAAAGAATATGATGATTACTATCTGGCACAGCTGACTGAGCTTCTCACCGGTTATGGAGATATTTTTAGTGTCTGGCTAGATGGTGCCTGCGGAGAAGGACCAAATGGAAAAAAACAGATATATGACTGGAAACGCTATTATGAATGTGTCAGAAAATATCAGCCAGACGCATGTATCTGTGTCTGCGGACCAGATATCCGATGGTGTGGAAATGAAGCTGGCGATGTAAGAAAATCTGAGTGGAGTGTTGTTCCTGCACGTACAGCACTTGCAGAGAGTGTACAGGAAAGAAGCCAGCAGACCGATGATAAGGAATTTAGAATGCGCCGGATCACCAGCGACATGGAAGATCTTGGAAGCAGAAGAGCGCTTGAAGGTGAAACGAATCTGATCTGGTATCCGGCAGAAGTAAATACTTCTATAAGACCTGGATGGTTTTATCATCCAGAAGAAGATGATCAGGTGAAAAGTCTGGAGGAGCTGATCTATATCTATATTGGGGCTGTTGGAGGAAATGCAACCTTTTTGTTAAATATTCCACCTATGCCAAACGGGCTTCTTCATGAAAATGATGTTAAACGTCTGGAAGAATTTGGAAGTTGGAAAAAGAAATCTTTTACTCATAATTTAATGAGTACAGCACATATTTTTTCAGAAAATGAAGATCCGACGCATCCGGTTTCTGATTTGACAGATGATACTTCAGAAACCTGGTTTCAGCCTGAAAGCAGCGAACTGCCAGTAGAAATAACCATTTGTCTGGACGGTTCATACAACTTAGGGTATCTGGTATTAAAAGAGGCTGTCTGCTATAGTCAGAGAGTGGAAAAATTTGAGATATTTGTTAAAGAGGGGGAAATATGGAACAGTATTTACACAGGAACAGTAATTGGTTATAAGAAGATCATTTCTGTTAAGGGGCAAAAAGCCCAGAAAGTGAAAATTGTTTTACATGATTTCCGTGTACTTCCGCTGCTCTCATTTGTTGGAATTTATCCTGAAAGTCTTTAATAGGGAAAGCATTCTTTCTCATAATATCTTAAGGTAGAAGCAAGAAGATATTATTAGAAAACCATTGAACCTGCTTGAAAGAGAGAACATTCAAAGCAAAATTGCTAATTGGTTTGGAATAGATTTTTCCAAACTGTAGATTGTTTTTATAAGTAATCTTGGAACTAATGCAGGAGTCATGGTGCAAATGGACAATGTTCGCAGAAAGCACTTGTCTTTTAGAAAGACTCGTATTAAAATGCTTGTCAGTGATCAGGTTGCAGAAACTTGCGATGCCTGCGACCGGAAGGAAGACCTGCGGGCCTTCCTTTTTTATACCAAAATTTTATGGGAGGATTTTTATGCAAAAGAAATTAACGAAACCTTTTATTACATACTTTGAACAATTAAATAACCTAATTCAAAAAAAGCATCTTAATATTTCCAATCTATCCTATGCCAAAAACAAATTACTAAACATTGGCTATTACTCTTTAATTGATGGCTACAAGGATATATTTTACAATCCAATGACAAGAACTTACGAAAAAGGTACAAACTTTACAGATATTGTTG
>OLIS01002757.1_pt1 | contig 10937 bp, 10 predicted proteins | sample 1601351 | NCBI WGS metagenome assembly OLIS01 (sample SAMEA2452122, study PRJEB22498) | human gut metagenome | biome: human feces; feature: human gut; material: feces | place: Australia | collected 2012
ATGATTTTATGCAAGTATTATATTTAGTTGGATTTACCCCAAAATTGATTTCCTCGCTCACTTGGGTCAGAGCCGCTGTTCCGGCCGAGTAGTCTCCTGCGGTAGTCTGTGCCATCAAAGCGGTCACTCCGCACACCATCATCAGGCAGGTCATCTGCGTTTTCTTTGAAGTCGCGATTTTCTTTGCGAATCGTTTTACTTTTTCAAACATGCTTGTCTTGTTTTAATTGAACTTTATTGATTGTTTTACACTCGTGATTTTCTAAATTCGATAGCCGAAAAATGCCGGAAAGACTATTGTCGCACCTATGATGAAAAGGCAGGCCCCGACCAGCGAGAGTATGTGCTTGGTGATTCCGTCCTCGCCCGTGTTCATCTTGATATATATCTGGAATGCGGCTATGACCGCAAAACCTCCTGCAACCGCGTAAATGACGTACTGGACATAGAGCATCATCGTCACCACATAGTCGTGCATGGAAGCCAGCGCGTCCGCTCCCCACGAGTAGTTCACGCCGCCGCTTTTGGCGAAGACGGAACAGGGGAGCAGCATACATAATGCGCTTAGTATTCTTTTGCCGTTGTGTCGGGTCATAGTTCATCAATTACGTTCTTGGTGGTTACACCTCCGTCCGGATGCAATTCTCCAATGCCGTTTTGAATCATCAGCTTGTACAGCTCCGCAGAGTTATATGGATTGGAGAAGGTGACCTGTGTCTCTTCCATGTTAGCCTTGACCTTGTTGTTCAGAGCATCGATGACATCCTGTTTCGGCTTTTCGTCTGTGGGATTTGTTTCCTCCGACACATTCTGTGTCTCATCGATGTAGTGTGTCTCATACTCGTTGTCACCGATATTGAATCCCTTCTCGTTCTCCACCACGCTGACGCTTTCTTCCTCGTCAAAATCGCTCACGTCAAATTCTTCTTCTCCGGATTTTATCTTTTCTCCGTTTTTACCATAAAGGTCTCTTGCTATCATCACAGCGTAGTAGATGATGTATGCCACGGTCAGCGCAATGGCGAAGATGAAATATGCTTTCATATCTTATAGTCTGATTTTAGAATATGATTAAAATATGAATGCAAAGGAAATACAATAATTTCATACTACGAAATATCCTTGCAAAAAGCGGCTGAATATTAAACATTATTCCGAGAAAATCTAAAATCATACTCAATTATCATACTTTAAGCGCATTTTTGAACCGAAATACGAGCCGGATTGAGACGAGGATGAAAGATAACCACTTTGCTTGGCCTTACGTCTTTTTTTGATTTCCACAAGAAGATATGATGAAAGTCTCTTATTCATCAATGACTATTAAACCAATCACTCGTTTCTTTGCTCAACTCGTGCAAAATCATTAACTTTGCAACAGATTTTCAAGGTGTTTGTGGTAATAAAAGACGAAAACGCAAAACTGCCATATATATTTTGAAAGACGAACAGAGGACAATTACCATTAAGCGGATAAATAATTATGGCACTTGCTATCAACATAGACGACCTGCTGAACAAACAGAGGATAGAGTCCAATCGGATTGAATTTAAGAAAGGTTGGAATCCGGTGAGCATATACCACAGCGTATGCGCTTTCGCAAATGATTTTGACGACCTTGGTGGCGGTTATATCGTGGTAGGCGTTGACACTGACGACAAGACCGGAGTTGCCATTCGGCCTGTTGAAGGAATACCCATTGAAGAGATTGATGACATCCTTCAGGATATGGTCGGCTATAATAACAAGATAGCCCCGTACTATATGCCTCGGACAAGCACGGAGGAAGTGGACGGCAAGACTGTACTCGTAATATGGTGCCCTGCCGGGATTAACCGTCCGTATTCTGTTCCGGAGAATGTAACGGCAAAGAACGGTTCCAAGGAATACTTCTATATCCGCAGTGGAACAAGCAGCATTATCGCCAAAGGTGAGGTGCTGGATGAACTTCGCGAACTTGCCAGTCGTGTGCCATTTGATGAAAGGGGCAACCCTGACATTCGTTTGGAAGACATATCCACTTTGCTTTTGCGTGAATACCTGGTGAAAGTCGGAAGCAAACTGGCAAGCGAGATTAACATCAGACCACTGCAAGAGATTCTGGAGCAGATGGACTTGTTTGTCGGCCCGAAGGAAAACCGTATGCTGAGAAACGTGGCGGCCATGATGTTTTGTGAGAATCCAAGCAAATTTTTCAAGCGGACACAGGTGGAGATTGTCTATTTCCCTGAAGGAAGGCTGAATAATCCGAGTAACCTTTACGAAGGAGCAGTCATCACAGGTTCTGTTCCGCAGATTATAGACCGTACTTTGGAATACTTGAAGCGTATGCTCGTGATGCAGAGTATCATCAAACCGGAGAATGACTATCGCAGCAGGAAATTCTATACTTATCCTTATCAGGCATTGGAAGAAAGTGTCACGAACTCGCTTTATCATCGTGACTATCGGGAATGGGAACCTGTCGTAATAACAGTAGAGCCGGATAGTATTACCATTCAAAATGTGGGTGGTCCGGATCGAAGTATATCTGCCGCTGACATTTCCCGTTGTGATATTCTTGTTTCAAAACGTTACCGCAACCGTCGCTTGGGAGAATATCTTAAAGAACTGGATATGACCGAAGGGCGTTCTACGGGTATTCCGACCATACAAAATGTGTTGGAGAATAATGGCTCTCCTCGTGCAACCGTTGTCACGGATGAAGACCGCACATTCTTCCGCATCACGATTCCTTGCCACGAAGCTGCCGGAAATATAATAGCTGACATAGCCAACAAAGATGCTTCCGTGAAGGCATCAAGGCGAGGTGCACTCAAAAATGCACTGCAAAATGCACTACAAACTGCACCAGAAACTGCACTACAAATTTTGGAACAAATACAAATCAATCCCAAAGTAACCATGACAGACCTTGCTAATTTGACAGGTTATTCAAGAAGGTGGGTCGCCCAAACAATGAAGCAGCTTCAGGAATTGAATGTTATTAAAAGGGTAGGTTCTACTAAGACCGGCTATTGGGAGATTATAGCCAAATAGATAATAGGAAAAATCCATAACCAGGTTTACTTACACACATATCCACGAAAATCCCTCCTGTGCGGAGAGCCTTTCGTGGATAATATAATTCTATCAGAGGGAAGACAAAGACTAACGCCTTTTACCTCTCAGATAGTCATTCAAATCTTTGTAGTTGTAGTAACTTTCGGAGTGGTCGATTACTCGGTTGCCACAAAGCCCGGCAATGGTTTCGACTGTTTTTCGCCCGGCAAGGTCGTTATCCAGATAGCAATGGATGGCGGTGTACCGTTCCAGTTCCACAAGACACTTTTTCAGATTACTGACTGAGTTCATCACAAGAAAATCGGTAGGGCTGTCGATGCAGACATGATAGTCTCCTTTTCTATGAAGTTCTTGGTAAGACAAGAAGTCCATAAAGCCCTCGAACACGCAGACATGGTTTTGGATTATATCCTTGTTATACCTGATGACGGATATGTCTTTCCCCTTTATACATCCTTTATAATAAGGATTGCGCACCTCGTAACCGCCGGTCTTGTTTTCAAAGGCTATGGCGAAATAGTGTCTTTTGCGTAGCTCATAATGAATTTCCTTACAATACAGCCTGCCGATATTCTCACTGATATACCTGGAACGGAGGTAAGACAACAGGGCATGGTGGCTCAGTTCTCTTACTTCCACGTTTTCCATCTCTTCCTCGATAGGACAGGGACGGACACTCCGGCTTTGTAGCCGTTGAAAAGGTATGCCAATGGCATTCTCGCTGATGCGGAGCAATACTATACTTACATTGCCAGTACGATAAAGGTGTTTTCCCAGTTCTATGATGTCACCTCCGGCAGAAAGCCCAAAGTCATACCATTCGTTCAAATTATCGTTGACCTTGAACGAGGGGGTACGTTCCTCTCGCAATGGGGAGAGATACCAATACTGGCAGCCACGCGCATTGACCGGAGAATGTCCTATTATCCGCAGATATTCCACAAGCCGTATCTGTTTCGCTTCTTTTATATTCATTTTAGTATGGTTTACTTATATATACCCACAAACTAAACCATACTGCTTAGAGATGGAATGAACTATTATAGGAGTAGGTACGACCGTTTTTTGTAATGGCATGATTTTCCAACAGGAACTTACACAAGTTTACCAATGTGTTTCTTCCTCTTGAATACCCAATGCTCTCATATCCCTTTTTAAGAGCTTCAAGCAAAGATTGGTAGCCATATTCCGCGCATTCTTCAAAGGCTACTTCCAAGGCGGTTCGGTGTTGCTGCTCGGTCATATCTATATAAGAAGCCAGTCTGTCCATTTTGTTCTTTTTGAATTGATGTTCTTTTACCAGGTGTGGGAGAGAGTCTTCTCCGATTTCAAATGCGAAAGGCGTAAATTCCCTGTCCCTTATGTGCATGGCTCTTACTTCGCTGATTTTTCCATTTTCATTGTTTTTTGATATTTGCAGGATAGTCTCGGCCTTATTGTTCAGTTCTGTTCCGATATGCCCTCTGGTATTGTCATCCCCTTTGTTTAGATGTAAGACGGTGTGGATATGCAGTTCGTAATAGCTTGACCATCTCATCAGTTCATTGATTATGTCAAGAGATTCACTGGGACTGTTTATGTCATGGATTAAATCACGGATGCCGTCAATGATTACGAGCCCGATGTTTTGCTCTTCGTAGAGTGCCCATCGTATAATATCTCTCCTTTGGTCGGGAGTGTATTCTCGCAGAACCAAGAATTGGATGTTGTCATTTTCCTGGTCAGTAGGCAATCCTGCCAGTTTGAGGATTCGATGAAGCACTTTGTGGCAATGGCACTTGCTTTGTTCTGTGTCGATGTATAGAATTCGATTCTTGCAAGACGGCAGTTCTGCCTTATATTTTAGGACTTCCTTTCCGGAAAGGGCAGATGCGACAATGGCACTGACATTGAATGTCTTTTTGCTTTTGGGTTTGCCGGTGGAAGCACTGAAATTCCCAATTGTAGCAATGGTAACGCCGTCTATTTGTACGATTTCCTGTGGAAACTCATATTTTTCGGTAACACTCAGCCGTATATATTTCAATAAAGACTTATATTTGGCTTCGTCTATCCGATAATTGTTGGGTTGTATCATATCAGGTTGCATTATTTTTTTCCTCCTTTTGTTGGTTTGTTTTTACTTTTTTGTCCCAATGTGTAAGCGATGACATTGGCTTGCCTTTCTATTTCTGCATTGGAGAAACAGGGGTTGCGCTTTATCCATCGGTTCAAGTCATCCCTGAGAATGAATATGTTTTTTCCATTCGGCTTATACACGGTAAGTTCTTTCTGCATGGTTAACTTATAGACATAGCCTTTGGACACTTGTAGATAGGCGGCTACCTCGTCTATATTGAGAAACTCTTTTGCGGCATAAGCTATCTTTTCCACATTTTCAAGATGGGATAGCAGTTCGGCCAAAGAACCGAATCGCTTCAGGTAATTTTCAACATTCAGGATTTCCTGCTGAAAATTTTCCAAGGAGTTGTTTTCGAGGAATGATTTCAATCCTTCGATACGGGAGAGTAATAAGTCTATTTCTTTTCTATTCATAATTCTTCTTTTGTTATAGCAGCAGGTTGCCCGATTGTTTGTACTTGATTTCTCATTGCCCATTCGCAAAGTTCCTTTCTGTTGAAATACACCAATTTGCCGTTTGGCTTGTAGTGTGGTATTTGCTTGAGAGAAGTGAGTTTGTAGATATAACTCTCGGACAAACCGAGATAAGCAGAAGCTTCTGAGGTAGTCAGCACTTCCTTGACTGCCCAAATACGCTCTTTCAACTGTGCAATGTAATTCTCGATGGTCTGGATTTTATCCACTTCGTTGATCTTTTGTTCTAACGATTGGAGCCGTTCAAAAGGTTTCTCCGTTGTCATCATCGAAATCATGTTCTCCATTTTGGAGAGCATCTTATTTTCATTTGTCGTTCTTCGATGTCTCATTGATTGATGCTGTTAAATTTGACAATGGGAGGTATGCCCTCCGTGAGTAATCGATTACGGAGGGCAAAGGTAGATGAGTATATTCGCTTGATTATGTTGAGATTATTGAGTATCAACACAATTCTCAATACAACTCTCAACAATTTGTTATGCCTTTGTTATACTTCTCTGTTTTTGATTAGAGTGATATACTTGTCTATGATTGCCAAAAACTGCTTATCTATGGCGTTGGGAGTGGTGTCTTTTATCCGATTGAGGGTTGATGACATATCGTGTTGGGTCAGTAATTTCTTCCCTGAAGAACTGATGACAAGATGTTTTTGGGCAATTACCGATTGCCAGTTATAGGTTATCACATCGTGTGAAGCCAGTTTGTCCAACAATAAAACCAATTTGCTGTTGTTTCTTGAAGTCACAGTCTGCAATGTGTCTGCCGCATAACAAATGGCAACACTGTCTGCATCCAAAACTTCCTTAAACAAACAGACCTCATTGGCAAGCTGCACAATGAGGTCCAGAGTATGTCTGTCAAGTAAAGGTTTGATGTTGGTATTCTGAATGGTCTGAATAGGATTCCCCGGACTGCTGTTGTCGGACTCGGTAGTGGATTCCGACAGGTCAATGGCGTAAAATTCGTTCAGAAGTTTTATGATCCCATTTTCGTCCAATAGGTCATGGTCGAAATGTTTGCGAATCAAAATTTCATGCTTTCTCAGAAGCTCTATTACCGTGTGGTAATTCTTTAGATGTTCATTTTTGCTCCAGGCATCAATCGCATCGTGAAACCGATGTGAATGGGTAAAGTCAAGCACGTATCGCCTGTAACTTTTTTGCCGTGTGGTGACTTCGTCTTTGTAAGACTTTTGGGCTTGCTCAACCAACCGGAATAGCCCTTCTTTACCGGTCTGCGCAGGAGTCCATTGGAAACCTCGCATCGCTCTTTTCAAAAAGAGAGAGGTGCAAAGATAATTTCTTTGACATAAAACATTATTTTAAGTATTGTTGTTTGCCACCTTTGCGTTGATGGCGTTTTTGTTTTGAGTGCTAAGATAGTTATCTGCAATGGTTTTTAGTTGAATATCGTATGTGTCCATCAATCCTTTTTTGACTATAAAACGAAAATTACTATCCATACTTTCTCTGTTAGGCACTTTATCATTTTGCAAGCGGAAGCAGTTTACGCACTTTACCCATACATCATAGGGATTGTGTTGCTTAAAGGCCAAATGTACAAAGTACATAAGTGAAGTCTGTGTTTTCATCCATACTATAGGATGTTCAAATACCGTTTCATCGAAAATACCTTTGAATGCGGCAAATGTGGTGTCGGAGGAGATATATCCACCGCCAAGTAGGGCGGAGAACATTAAATGTATCTCATCTTCGCTATTCGGACTGTAAAATACAACTTTGCTCGTATGAATGAGCCGTTCATCAGAAGTTTTTTCATTGAACGTATTTTCAATGTGGTTGAACTTATCACAGATAGTCTTTAATTTAACATCATACCTATCCAACCATCCGGCTCGCTTAATCCAACTGTAACCTGATACAAAACAAGCTTTGTGCGGAGTGTGTCCGTTTATGCTGAAACAACATTCTCCTTTTACCCACAAATCCTTCTTGTTGAATTTGTAAAATGCCTGATATACGAAAAAGGACAACTGCCGTTGCGTTTTAATCCATTCTACCGGCTTGCTGAATGTCTTTTTATTGAAAATACCGACAAATGTTTTCAAGTCAGTGTCAGGTGCGATGTATCCGTATTTCACTAAATCTCGATACAGCACTGCTATATCTTCTTCACTCTGTGGTGTGTAGAATGTCTCTGTCTGATGCGTTGGCTCAAATTCAGTAAAGTCAACTTCCGGGTAGAGGGCTTGGGTCGTTTCGTAAAGTCCCGTATTGTATCTCGGAACACGCCAGGTGCTGAATCGCTTTCCATTTTCCCTTTTCCATTGCTTTTCAAAAAGGATGTAGGTGCTGGGAAGTTTACAGATGGTAGATACAGCATAGGCTATCACTTTCAGTTGCAGCGGCTTCGTTTGCGGCATCGGCTGATAGTGTTCATCCAAAAGACCTGTGCGTATGGCTCTTTGTAATAATGTAGCCACCTGTTCATTGGCTAAAGGCTCAATCAAATCTTTATATTCGCCTTTCACCTCCTCTTCTTGCCTTTTGCAAAGTGACAGCAACGCTTGCATATTGTTCGCATAACAGTCAATTACCTTGACGTATGCAGAATCAATTTCCAGCCTATGACTTTGTACATAGTTTACGACAGGAACGGTAAATTCGTTATTTGTTATAAGGTTTGCCAAAAGAGGAGAGGGGGCTTGTTCCATATATAGACAAATCTCTTTCGCCCATTTTCCGATATTCATCCACGAAGAGTCAAGTGCTTCAAATTCGATTTCATCATCCAAATCCAATTGGCTTTTCATTTCACCGACGATTCGGGTAATCTTCGTTATCTTTATAACTGTTTCTTGCCTTGTCATAAACACGGGATTTAATCAATGTCTGGAATCAATGATACGGCATTCTGCTTGTTTTTGTCAAGCACCTTTGCATAAATTTGTGTGGTCGCCAGTTCTTTATGCCCTAATAGTTTTGATACAGTGTAGATGTCCGCTCCCAAGTCAAGCATAAGCACAGCGAAGGTATGTCGTCCGCAGTGGAAGGTCAGATTCTTATTGATATTGGCAGCCATGCTCCAACGCTGTAATTCCAATGAAGTCCAAGCTCCGTATGTAAATCCTGTAAAGACGGGATCTTCCGGGTTGCCTCTTTCACCGAGGTATTTTTCAGCCTGTGAGGAAATGTCAAGATACTCTTGTCCGCCAGTCTTCTTTTGTTTGAAGACGATTCTCGTGTAATCTCCAAATTTTTGAACTTCGCTCCATGTGAGTTTCTGAATATCGCTTTTACGAAGTCCGGTCAGGCATGAAAAGAGGAAAGCTCTTTTTAGAATAGGATAGCGGCAAGGAGTAGCAGCCAACTGTTTTACCTCTTCCAAGGTCAGATAGTCACGCTTTACTTCTGCGGCTTTGAATCCCTCGATTCCACGCAAAGGATTTACAGGTATGATTCTTTCATCGTAGGCCTGGTTGATACAGGCGCGGAGCTTATTGAAATAAGAGACTTTTGAGTTTTGGGACAATCCTTGAAACACATCCCTTTCCCTACGTGGACCGGTACGCTTGTGAGTGTCTTTTTCCACATTGTTCAAAAAATCCTTGAAGCCGTTTATAAATTCCGGAGTAATATCTTTGAATGTGGTTTTCTCATCACAATAGATTTCGAGATAACGCAAGCAGCTTCTCCAGTTACCCCAGTTTCCTTCAGATTCCGGATTCTTGTGTCTTTCTTCAACCATCTTCCGATAGTATTCCAAAAAAGGAGTATCTTCTTTGAATTGGCGAGTGAAAGAATACTCTCCGTTCTGCATTTCAATGAGGCGTTTAGATTTTATAGCCTGAGCGGTTGCCAATGTCTGTCTGTTCTGCTCACGCTCCAACGGAGTAGTGGCATCGATCAGGTAAAGTTTCAAATACTCTTTCTGACGTTTACCATTTCTGTAGATGTCGAGATACAAGCTCACGTTACCGTTTGCCAACTTCTTTTCCCGTAATTTTACGGGTTCTTTCTGGATTGTTGTTTTCTTAGTCATAGCCTGTTCCTATTTTAATGAGAGATGTGATCCCTTGTCTTCGGGGGACAGATTTTTGTCCCTCGTGTCCCTTACGGGGGACAATCTGGGGACAAAATTACGAAAAAAATATGAAAACAGGCAGAAAGTATGGAGAAAAAGAGAAAATACAAATTCTCATAAAACCATTGATTTTTCGCACTTTACGGATTTATATTTTCTCTTTTTATGCTTTTCTTTTCTTTGTATCACTTGCCGATGCAGAATTTCATAAAGATATTCCCCAATACCTCATCTGCGGTAATTTCACCACCCACAATTTCGGCCAGATGGAAAAGGCATTCACGTAAATCCTGGCTGATGAAATCACCGGAAAGATGAGTTTGGAGTCCGTTTTGTACGCGGTGGATATCTTCGAGAGCCAGTGATAATGCCTCGTAGTGTCTCACATTCGTGACGATGAGGTCGGAAGAAGTTAGTTCGGGGACGGAGACAGTCTTTACAAGGAGATTTTGTAGTTCTTGGATACCTGTTTTTTCTTTGGCAGAAATAGATAGCGTGACAGTGTTTTCTGGCAAGCCGGATAGCTTTGTTGGAACAGCCGATACTTGGTCTGATTTGTTCAACAAGATGATGAGCTGTTTGTTGGAGCAGAGAGGGAGGATACGGGGCGAAAGTTGTCGGATTTGTGCTTCCGCACAAGTATTGTCTACGACCCATAGGACAATTTCCGCTTGTTCCATCTTATGGAAACTGCGTGCAATCCCCATGTTTTCTATCGTATCATGGGTGTCGCGTATGCCAGCGGTGTCGATAAATCTGAACGTGATACCGCTGAGGTTTACCGTGTCTTCAATCACATCGCGTGTAGTGCCGTGTATGTCGCTTACAATCGCCTTTTCTTCGTTAAGCAGCGTGTTCAAGAGCGTGGACTTGCCTGCATTGGTTTCACCGACGATAGCTACGGGTATTCCATTTTTAAGGACGTTTCCCACACTGAATGAGTGGACCAATCCACTGATGACCTTTTCTATATCCGCGGCAATGGTCTCCAATTCACTGCGGTCGGCAAACTCCAATTCCTCATGGTCACTGAAATCCAATTCCAGTTCCATCAAAGAAGTGAGGTGGAGTAGGCGTTCGCGCAAGGCGGACAGTTCGCGGCTGAAACCGCCCCTCATCTGGTTCATAGCCATCCGGTGGGTGGCAGCGGACGAAGAGGCTATCAGGTCTGCCACGGCCTCCGCCTGACTCAAATCCATATTTCCATTCAAGAAGGCACGTTGGGTGAACT
>OLIS01002762.1_pt1 | contig 10922 bp, 9 predicted proteins | sample 1601351 | NCBI WGS metagenome assembly OLIS01 (sample SAMEA2452122, study PRJEB22498) | human gut metagenome | biome: human feces; feature: human gut; material: feces | place: Australia | collected 2012
CGGGGTGTTGTCGCTCGGATAGCTTAAAGCACCGTAAACCCAACGGTAAACGAACGAGTATTGTTGTTGCTGGTCGCCTCGCAGTTCTTGGGGATTTCTCGCATGGATGAACAGGATAATCGTGTCGGCTTTCGGTTTTTGCCCCTTTTTAGGCGTTTTGCAGATGAATTTGTAATCGAACCATACATCGGCCTCGCTTTCCTTGATTCGTGTCTGTGCAGGCCTTAAAACCTTTTGGTCGATCTGTGCATTCGAGTAGGAGGCCGGGATCTCCAGGTCTTTGCAGAATTGGTCGATCGAGTAATAATACTCCCGTCTGTCCCGTTGGCTGCAAATGATCTTGTAGAGCCGCTTGGTGTAATTGCCCCGGAGGGTTAAGGCGATGTTCTTCCCGTACCTTGTACCGCCGACACCCGTACCGTAGTAGAGCAGGAAAGGGATCGCCCAGGGGTTGAGCGTCAGGGCTACCCGGTTTGTGCCTTTGATGTTGTGTACCGTCGTTATCACCACCCCGAACGTTTCCACCGTCTGGTGGATATTGGGATGCACCCAGCGAAAGGAAAAGTTTTTCCGCATCATGGCGATAGCCTCTTTCAGAACTTTGCTCTTGTTGTTCTTCCCCCCGGCTTCGTCGCATTTGATCTCGACGACAGGCTGGTTAAAGAGGTCTTTAGGCAGTTGTTTTTCCCTGGTCATGTGTTGCTGGATCTGGTCGCTTATGAGCGTCAGGAGGTTTTCTTGCCACTCGGTCACAGAGTACTGGCCGAATGTTACGTTATTCGGCTGGATTAACATTACTTCTTCCTCCGTAGGAGGAATATAGAGGGTGATGTCGTTGGTCGCCATAGGCTTTTTTTTTTGAGTTCGGGACAAAGTTAAAGAAATAAAAGATACCGCCAAAAAATACCAAGTACTTTTTATTGTAACCTTTAGTAAAATGGGTATTTATTGGAGGGGGTAATTTTAGTAAAATAAGTATTTTCCCCCTTCGGATTTTAGTAAAATGAGTATTTTAGGTTGTGTCTTTTCACTTATAACGATTTGTATTTCAGTTAATTATAAATGAAAAAACGCTTTCTTACAAAGAACCTCTACAAAGACTATTCTCACAAAAAAGGAAAATCTTAGGGAATCACAGGCTTCAAAAACGGCTGGAAAATGTGCATTTTGAAAACGGAAAATGAGAAACGGAGAAAAAATGAGCGAAGCGTTTCTTTAGTGCGATTTTTCCGCGCGTTAAAATGTGTAAAATTTTGTTTTTGTGTTGTAAAATATAAGGTGATCGGAACGATTGCCGCCGTTTTACAAATGTACACTTTTTTGGGGGGGCGGTGTACATTTGTAATGTGCATTTTAGGGGCTGGGTGTCTGATGTATTGGAGCGAAGCCGTGCGTAGCGTTCCAGGAGCGACGAGCGAAGCAAGGAGAGAGAAACGACGGTTTACCAAAGTGAGCAAGCAGTCATTGGACTTAGTCCAATGCTGATTTTCTAAATCACTGATATATAACTGTTTACTTGTTTATATGTATGCGAATTGCATACATATTGCATACATTATTTTGATAATTCATTGAATTATAGTATATTGTAGCCGATATTTATGTATGCAAACCCCTATACGTGAAATTATGGCAACAACAAGTAAAGATACGTCTATCCGTATAAAGGAGAGTACAAGGTTTAGGCTTGATATGCTGAAAGGAAACAAATCGCACGATGCGTTCGTGGCCGAAATGTTACTCTATTTTGAAACAACGGGGATCACCCCGCAGTCGAATGTAATGCCGCCGAACATTGCGGCCAAAGAGCAGGCAAGCCGGGTGATCGAAGTTGTCCGGGGCATTGAGAAATCCACTAACGTAAGGCTGAAAAACATCGAACAACTCCTTTTGTCGCTTGTCGGGGAAGTGAAAACGCCGGGGGACAATCCGGACGAATATATGCACATCTCACAGGTACAGGAACTTTTGGAGCGTTCCAAGCAACTGGAACAGGAAGCCAGGGAAAACCGGGAGAAGGCCGGGAAACTGCAAACGGATCTCGAAATAGCCCGGCAGGAGAAAGGAACTCCGGCCGTCGGATGCAATACGCACAAGATCCTGGAGATCGTGGAGCGTATCGACGAGGTGAAGAAGATACCGACATTCAACGATACGGTTTATGAGATAGACCGTAATACGCTGGATATGTGGGTGAAAAGGTTAAAGGACGAACTAAAGAGATAAGCCTATGTTTGCCAAAGTACACCCGGCCGAGGACGTGAAAAGCGGAAATACGGGAAGCTGTCACGACCTGGTGCGTTATCTGGAAAAGGAAACGGGGGAGGGACAGCGTTTTTTCTCCCATACGGAGCAGGATATTTCACCCGAACGGGTAATTATGGATATAGACGGGAACAAAAAGGCGTTAGGGGCTAACGACGCTAAATTCTTCATGCTTTCGCTCAATCCGTCGCAGTCGGAACAAATGCACCTTATCGGCCGGAAAGTGGACGATTTTAAGGAACTTACACCACAGGAGAAAAAAGAGGTTTTCCAAAAGCTGGAGGCGTTCACCCGTTCGGCTATGGATGAATACGCCTTGAACTTCGGACGGGACAATATTAGGGGAGGCCAGGATCTCATGTATTACGCACGTGTGGAAACGGAACGATCCTATCATCCGGAAGATGAAGAGGTGAAACAGGGGATCGCCAGGATCGGAGAGCCTAAACCCGGTCTGAACTTACACGTTCACGTAATCGTTTCACGCAAGAGCCTGGACGGGAAAGTGAAACTTTCTCCGGGGGCTAAATCGGCCGGGAACACCTGGGAACTGGAGGGCAGGGGGACGGTGAAACGGGGTTTTTCACATGAGGGCTGGAAAGTCAGGGTACAGGAATGTTTTAACCGGAAATTCGATTACCAGGCCAAAGAGGGGGAAACTTATGTACGTCCGCAGGTATCGGCCGAGATCGGGAAGATCACGAACCCGGAGCTTAAAAGGATATTGCAGGACGAGCAGTTTACGGCGGCAAACCAGATCGTCGCAGCCATGAGGGAACAAGGTTACACGCACCAGGTAAGGAAGGGGGTGCATTCCTTTTCACGTGAGGGTGAAGTGTTCCAGTTTGAACACAGGCTCTTGAAAGCGTTCGAACAACCTCTGTCTGACGAGCAGCTAAAAAGCATAACGGAACGTTTCGACTTGACAAAGTACGAGGCGAACCCGGCCGGGTACAGGGAGAACGGTTTGCAGGTAAAGGATATAAGTTTCTCGACATATGTAAAAGATGAAGCACAGAAGGGGGGAAAGGCCTTGAAAGAGGTCGCTTATAAAGTGGTTTATGATGAACAAAACCATACGACGGTATCGTTCGCCACCGTCCGGCAGTTCGCATACGAGCATCAAATAAACCTGGTGAAAAGCGAACCGACGGCCGAAGCCGTCTTGAAGAAGATCAAGAACCCGGAGCTTAAAAACCTGTTGGAGAACTACCGTTTTACGTCCGCTAACCAGATTGTCGTAGCCATGAAAGAACAAGGCTACACGCATAAGGTACGGAAAGGGTTACATTCCTTTTCACGGGAGGGTGAACGGGTGAGCATACGGCACAAGGATCTGAAAAAATTCGCCGATCCGAAACTGGAGAGCCGCCACATGGAGGGCATTATCGAACGGTTTAACCTGTACAAGTACAAGCAGGAGGGCGTGGCCTACCGGGAAAACGGCCTGGAAGCCAAGAATATTTCTTTCCTGACATACCAGAAAGTGCCGATCGAGCCGGAAGAGGATAAAAGCGTGACCGGAAAGCCGGAAACAAAGGAGGAAGCGCAGCAGCCACAGCAGGAAACGCCGGGGAGCGAGGCACATCCGGAAGAAACGGAAAACGAAGCGGAAACGCCCATGCCTGAACCCGATCCGGTGAAATACAGGAAAGAGCTTAAAGAGGTGTCTTATGATGTACTGTTTGATAGGGAAACGAAAACCTATGTGCCGATTTCGGCGATCCGGAAATACGCATACGAGAATGAGATCAATCTGATAGACCGATACAAGCATGGGTACGCAGTCAGGAACGAGGATCTTAGGGAGTGCCTGGCAAATCCCGAATACCGGACGGTAAGGCAGATAAACAAGGCCATGAGGGAGAGGGGATATACGATCGAAAGGGACGAGGCCGGAAACTATACCTACATCAAGGGGGAAAGTTCTTTCTTTATGGAACGCCGGGATTTGCTTGCCTTTACCGGGTACGCCAAAGATACCGGAGGCCGGGAAAGGGAAAGGGGAACGCACCGAAGCGCAGACAAGACGGTCGGGTTTATCGGTGGTAAGGCCAAACAAAAGCTGATAAACGAGATCCTGGGGGATAGCTTCCGGACGGAAAGGATGCTTGTAGGCAACGTGAAAAAGGCCGTCAGCCTTATACAGAACCCGGCTAATATAAAAATGATGCTGATAAAACAGATCGGCAGTTTTCTAAACCCGTTTAAAGAGTTATGATATGATGATGTATATTATTATAGGGATCGCCTGCCTGGTGGGGATCATCGTTGTTGTGCTGTTGCTTCCAAATTCCGGGAAACAGCAGCAAAAAGGACAGAAATACCGTTTTGAACTGTCGGCCGGGGGAGGGAGGAAAATAACCTTTGCCGATCCGTTCGATAATTTCCTGGTCTATGGTGGGGCGAACTCCGGAAAGACCAAAAGCATAGGAAAGCCCTTGTTAAGCCAGTATATACAGGCCGGGTTTGCCGGATTTGTCTATAATTACAAGGATTTCGATCTGGCAAGGACAGCCGTACACCTGGTAAAAAAACATAATTACCCTTATGGGTGCTTCCAGATCAGTTTCACGGATATGGAACGGACGCACCGGACAAATCCGATACGTCCTTCCGTGGTGAAGAATGAAACCTTGTTCTTGCAGCTAATGGATGATATGCTGACCGCCTACCAGGGAAAGGACGGCAAACGGGACGAGTGGTTTAACGGGGCGTTGGGGATATTAAGGGGCGTTTCGATCCGGTTTTATAACGATTATCCGCAGTTTTGCACGATACCCCATATCGTTAATTTCATTTGTTCGGCCGGAACTGTCCGGATAACGTCGTTCCTGGAGGGCAAGCACCAGAGCCGGGTACTGGCCGGGGCATTCCTGGACGCAAAGGACAGCCCCAAGACGCAAAGCAGCTATCTAAGCAGCCTTACCAACAGTCTAAGCACGCTCGCCAACGAAAAAAAGGTGTGTTATGTCCTTTCCGGAAATGATTTCGACTTTAACCTGATAGATCCGGAATGTCCGAAATTGGTTGTCGTATCGAACGCCTATCAGATCGAAAACCTGATTTCCCCGGTTATATCGCTCATGCTTTCCATTTCGTCCCGGCGTTTCACGCTGGCGAACAAAGTGCCGTTCTTCTACTTTCTGGATGAAGCGACCACGTTCCGGATCGCCGATTTCGAGAAACTGCCGTCCGTTCTAAGGGAATACCTTTGCAGTTTCGTTTTCCTCACGCAGTCGGCGGCGAAGATCGAGAAGATATACGGGAAATATGACCGCAGTTCGATAGAATCCAATTTCGGGAACCAGTTCTTTGGCCGGACAAAGGACATAGAGGCCTTGAAAAGCTACCCGCTTGTTTTTGGAAAAGAGGAGAGGCAGAGGGTTTCAAAGACCACCGGAAGCAGCCGGGGAGGGGAGAACCGCAGCCGTACAGTTTCCACGCAGAAAGAGGAAATATACGACACGAATTTCTTTACCAGCCTGAAATCGGGCGAGTTCGTGGGGAGTGCGGCACATTCCAACATGAGGAACTTTCATTTGAGGTTTGAAATGTACGAGGACAAGGAAGATCCGCTTCCGATCGTGCATCCCGTACTGGCCTCGGATATAGAGGAAAATTACCAGCAGATCATAAGGGATATACAAGGCATTGAATAACAAGGGAAGTGTGGCGACATTCTACAAAGTGTGGGACAACTCCACACTTTTTTGTGGAATATAAAAAAGGGGTAAAATTATAAAAGTTTGATAATTAGTGTATTTATTAAAACAGTAGTGTATTATGTCAAATTGGAATGGATTTTGTACAATATAATTGTATAAATACACTCCAGTTTGAAACTCCAGTGCAATAGCAAAGGTTGTTTTTGGATTGGCCGGATAAGAATTTATTTACTTAAATACTTAAAAATAAACTCCTTATGAAAACGCCTTTGTTTATCTTGCTCCAGGCTACTGGAGGTATCAGAAATGAAGTAAACACATTCCTTAGTGATTATGCCGTTCCGGTGATCGCCATGCTCCTGATCGTGGGAGTGGGGATCGGTGTGGTGATGAATTATGATAAGATTATAGACCGGGACGGACAGGGAACAAGAAAAGAGGGTATTGTAAACTTACTCTGGGTAGTTGGTTACATCATCATCGGGCTTGCGATCATTGCAGCCGTTATCGCACTTATCAATAGCAAACTTAAAATGTCCCTCTAATGGACTTCCAGGTTAGAAAGGGGCTGGAAACACCCCTGAAAGTGCATGGAATGAGAACGAAGTTTTTTTGCATCTATTGTATTATCCTGGCTGTGATTGTTCTTTTTGTCGTGGGCTTCCTGACAAGTGCCATGAGTGGGGAGGGATCTTTTTTGGCCTTTATCGTTTCGCTGGTGGCCGGGGCGTTCGCCTCTGTGGTCTTGCGGATCGTCTTTATCAACCTTTCCATGCAGCGCAAGTTCGGCAAGTTCAAAAGACAGGTATTTGTCATATCGAATAAGGATCTGTTAAACAGCCTGTAAACACTCTTTTTATGAAAATATCGGCAGCGCAAGCGTACTGTATCTTGGATACGGTAGGATCTTCCATACTTACCAAATCCGGCGAAATATCCGTTTCCTACCTGTTGGAATTGCCGGAGGCCTATTCGCTGGATCGCTCGGATCTGGAGGAAAGGCATAACGAGTTATTCCGGGCTTTCCAGTATGTCCGAACCGGGTTTATACATAAGCAGGACGTGTTTTTACGCAGGAAATTCAAGCCGGAATATGTGATCGAGGGGGAGGGCTATATACAGACGGCCGAAAGGAAGTATTTCGACGGACGGGAATACCTGCATCACTTCTGCATATTGTCCTTTACGCTTTCGGGACTGCAAAGCCTTGAAAAAGCGTACCAGGCCAACCCGTTGGCGTATAGCGAGAAACTGGCGAAGGCAGACCGGGACAGGCTGGCCGAGTTTCTGGAATCGGTGGAGAGTGCAGTTTCCATTATCCGGAATATCCGTGGCACGCAGATCCGGCCGTTGAACGTGGCCGAGGTGAAACAGCACCTTTTCCGGTACGTGAACGGTTTCCATGACGACGAGGGACTAAGGGATATACAGTGTTCCGATATGATAAGGATCGGGCAGAAGAAAGGGATATTCTTTGCCGTTTGTGATGAAAGGTATCTGCCCGACAGGATGAAAGTATATGTTACGGACAGCACTTTGCAGGAGGCAAACAGCCAGCTTTATATGTCGATGCTGGAAAGGATCGGCGTTCATGTGCCCTGTTCCCATGTGGTAAACCAGATATGGAAATTCGCCGGGGGAAGCTACCGGGAGGAACTGGCCGAGAGGGTGAAGCTGTTCGGCCGTTACCGGGAGTTTGACAAGGCCATAAAAAGCCGTTATGACGGCCTGGCCTCGTATGAGCAGGAGATCATCAACGAGGAAAACGTGCTTTGCAAAACGCACCTGAACGTGTTGCTGTTGGAGGATGACGAAACGATCCTGAACCGACAGACGGAACAGGTAAAAATGATTTTCACGAACGCCGGGTTTAAATATTACATTCCAAGTTACGAGGGGCTTTATAATATCTTTATAGGCTCGATCATCGGCCGGGAAAACAACCTGAATCCGGACTACCTGTTTCTTTCGGATCTGCATTCGTCGCTCTGCATGGGGATCAATTACTCTACGTTCCGCAGCGACAAGGAGGGGATCTTGTTTAACGAACGGCTGTATCAAACACCGATTCGAAAGGACGTTTGGGACGCAGATAAGAAACGCATTCCGGCACGTAACATGATTATCGTCGCATCGACGGGTGGGGGAAAGTCGGTTACGTCGTTGAACATCATCCAGCAGAACATCGAGCAGAATTATAAACAGATCGTCGTCGAGTTCGGAAAGAGCTTTTACCAGCTTTCGCAGTTGTACCCGGACAGGTCGCTGCATATTGATTATGACGGCAGCAGCCCGTTGGGGATCAATCCGTTCTATACGGCCGGGAAGCAGCCGGACAACGAGAAGATAAAGACGCTTGTAAACCTGGTGCTTAAATTCTGGCGGTCTAAGGCGATCATGGAGGACACGAAACAAGTTGTTTCTCTGACAAAGATCATTTGCCGTTATTACGAGGATATTCCCGACGGCCATTGTTTCCCGGACTTTTACAGGTACGTCCAAAGAGAGGGGAAAAAACTGTATGAGCGTTTGAATATCCTGCCGGAATACTTCGATATAGACAGCTTCCTGCACGTGTGTTCGGAATTTATGCCGGGGGGATTTTATGAGAACGTGTGCAAGCCGTCCCCACTGGAGAACGATATGCAGAACCGGGATTTTATCGTCTTTGAGCTGACGAAGATAAAGAAAGATCCGTTCCTGATTTCCGTCATTATGACAATCCTTTTCGATACGATAGAGAACAAGATCCTTTCGGATCGTTCCGTCAGGGGGATGCTGATCTTTGACGAGTACGCAGAAAGCCAGTCTATAAAGGACACCTTTTCAGGTGCGGACATACATTCGACGGTGGCGTTCTGTTACCAGAAACTCCGCAAGGAAAACGGGGCGGTGGGTACGATCGTCCAGTCATTGGCGCAGCTTCCCGATAACGAGTACACGAAAGGCATTATCGCCAATACGCAACTCTTATACGTGCTTCCGGCCAACGAGATCGTTTACGACCAGACGGTAGAGGCGTTCCATATCAAGAACCGGAGCCACGTAAACCTGATGAAGTCGATCCGTAACGACTTTTCAGGGGTACGGCCGTATTCGGAGATATTCATCCGGTTTATGGATAGTTATGCAACGGTGGTACGCCTGGAGCTTTCACCGGAAAAATTGCTTGCATTCCAGACCGACGGCGAGAAATGGAACAAATTGCAGGAGATTTACAAGGAGGCCGGAAGCATGGAAACGGCCATAGAGAAGTATAAACAATTAAAACAGAAAAGTTATGAAACGGAAATGTCTATGTAGTTTGCTTGTGATGATGTGCTTTTACTGTACGGCGTTCGGCCAGTGGGTGGTGTCCGATCCGGCCTTGACGCAGCTATCGCAGATAACCTGGGCGAAAGAACTTAAACAGGCATACGAACAGTTTCAAGTGCTGGGGGAATCCAGGGACATACTGACTAAGAGCCTGGATCTGTACCGGCAGGTGAACGGGGTTATCAAAAACTCTAAAATGGTGTTGCAGGTGCTTTCCATGCAGGGGGAAATGTTGGAACTGGCGGCGAAAGAGTGCACCCGGTCGGACGTGTTTACCGGACAGGAGGCATACGGGGAATATACGAACGTGCTGAACAGGATCATGGAGGAAAGCGTGCTTTCCTTTGACCTGATCCGGACGATCATATCGCCCTCGGTGAGCATGACCGACGGGGAGAGGATAAAGATTATCGTGGATCTGGATAACAAGCTGAAAGAGAACCGGGACAAGATGCTCGACGAGAGAGCGAGGTTTAATACGGTCAATGACGCTATAAAACGGATCGCAGCCCTGAAATCAACAGCCAAGAAGTGAGCCTATGGAAGTGATCGACAATGTGATTAGCGCATACGAGGCCGTCAAGATGAACGGCGTCAGCCAGGGGATCATCGCCCTTTGTTCCTTTATCGCCGTTATCATCGTGATACAAAAGTTCGTGACGGCCTGGAAAGAGGCCTTTAGCGAGGGGGACAAGCCCGTCGATATGAAACAGTTCTTCAAACTGTTCTATATCTATATTTATGTGTTCGCCATTATCATGGTCGCACCGTTCGCCTTTACGATCGTGGAAACGGCACTTGGAAATCTTCAGAACGAATTGATAAGCCATTATCAGGAGGACGTGGATCTAAGCATTGACGAGGCGATCGTAACCTTTACAAAGGACTATATCGAGGACGTGCAAAGGCGGCATAACTGGGTAGGGCAGCAGATTCAGGAGGTTATCATGCTGCCGTTCAATATTGCGGCTTATACGATACTCCTGTACGCAACGAAATATATATTTTTCTTCTTTGCGTCAGCCCGGTATCTGTATCTTATACTCCTGGAGATCGTCACGCCGATAGCCGTAATACTCTACATGGACGAGAAAACGAGGCATTATACGCACGCATACCTGAAAAACCTGTTTGTCTGTTACATGACGATCCCGGCGTTCCTGATAGCCAACGCCCTGGGGTCTATCATTGCGGAGAATATCATGCACATGTGCGGACAGAACAAATATACCATGCTGGGACTTCTTTTCGCTTTCGTGTTCAAACTTTTCCTGTTTGCCAAAAGCGTGAAATTTTGTCGTGAACTGTTTTAAATCCTGATCTTATGAATAAAGACGATATACTGAAAGATTTTGATACACTGGCCGAGGCCAAGCGCAAAGGAGCGGTAAACTTAAAATTGTGCCTGGGCTTTGCCCTGGTGGTGGTTGTCCTGGTGCTGGCCTGGGGACTGGTGGTGAATTTTACGGCACTGGATAAGGTGGTCGTGGTGGAGCGATCCGGCGAGTACCTGAAAACGCACGCCGAGGATAGCGAGGCTCTGTTTCTTGCCCTGGTGAAAAAGACGTGCGCCGAGGCGACCGGGTACGCTAACAGCTTCGATCGCCTGAACCTGAAAAAAAATCAGGCGCACGCCGCTTTTTATGTCAATAAGAACGATCTGAATGCCGTGTT
>OLIS01002766.1_pt1 | contig 10906 bp, 18 predicted proteins | sample 1601351 | NCBI WGS metagenome assembly OLIS01 (sample SAMEA2452122, study PRJEB22498) | human gut metagenome | biome: human feces; feature: human gut; material: feces | place: Australia | collected 2012
GTCTGGTACGCCAGCCTTTACGCCCTGCCTCTTTAGGTTGGCTGCTGTACGTGCATCTCGCTTGCCGCCGTTTGGTATGTGGTATAGCAGCTCTAGTTCTGGGTATCTCGCGTACTGGTACTGCGTCCAGTTAAATAGTGTCTCTTGTGCACCTGCTTCGTTGTCAATTCTCACATTTCGCATATAATCGCCTTTCTTGCTTTATTCTAGCTGTACTAGCCTATATCGGTAATAGCCGTATCCGTAATACTCGGGGCTTACTGTGCCCTTTTCTTCGCTGCCTTTTTCCACGTAATAGCCTGCCGGTGCTTTTGCCTCGCAGCGATACCACGAGCGAGCAGTTACGTACTCGTACTCTGGCTCTGGGTGTACTAAGTTCTTACTCGCCGCCCAGCGCTTGCCCTGCAGCCTCTTCTCTGGTGCGTCCTGTATGTGTCTATCTGTGTATTTGATAAAATACGCTGCTAGATCCCCGTATTGTCCGCTGTCGTCTAGTGGAAATACTTTAATACGGTTGTGTCCCTCGTACGCTTTATACCATGCCTGCTGCAACAGGTTTGTATCTATGTGGTTTAATACTAAGTGGTGGTGTCTTGCGCCTTTCTTGCCTATCTCCATAACGTGTATGTATCTGAACTCTAACCCAGCTTTTTTATACAGCTTTCTACACTCACGTAAAAATACTTGTATATCTTTTTTCATTTCTTCGCGTGTTCTGTCTGGCTCTCCCTTATGCCTTATGTAGTCTAATACCAAGTGGTAATCCCCATAAGCAAAGTTAGCGTTCATTAAGAGTCTTAACTTTCTCTCTGCCTGTTTAGTGTTTACTCTTTTTTGTGCCTCTGGTGTAGGCTTTACTTTGTCTTTTCTCTTTGCGCCTTTTTTGTTTAGTCTGGACGTATAGAAATATTCTACTTCTATCGTCTTGCCTGCCCTGGTAGTCCTCTTAACATACGGCATATGTCTTTACCTCACGTATATATATTTTTGTGTATCTCTGTCGGTAAGCTAATACTTTTATCAAGTGTTTTTTACGGGGCGCCGCCCCGTTATTTCCCTTGCCCTTTTGCCATATGTAGCGTATAATATAAACGTAGTAGTGCTATACGCTTCGGCTATAGCTTAGCGCCTATGATATTGCAGTATCGTAGGCGCTTTTATTATGTCTTTTTATATAGCGCCCTGTAAGCGTACAGGGCGTATTATTTATATTTATCCTATTGCACAAGCGGGCGCGCAGCGCAAATAGTAGTACGCGTAGTTGCAGCCGCGGTAGCCGCTCCAGCTCACGTTCAACGTACCGTACGAGTAGCCGCGATGAGCACTACGCGTTCTATGCCAGTCGTTAAAGTCGTCCTTTGCGTGCTTGGCTGCTCTGTATGGCTTGTCTTTGTAATACTCGTATGGCGTGTTTTTAGCGTTGTACTCGTCTGCAGATAACGAGAAGAACGTATCTACTGTCTTTCTGCCGTTTGTGTTCATTTTAGTAACTGGTATTACATACTCGGCCAACTCTGCGTAACGTGCCGCGTATACTTCGCTGTTAAGGTACTCTCTAAGTTCGCTTGTTTCCCAGTCGTTAGAGCCGTAATGTTCCTTTGTATCAAACGGGTGTGCCTCTATAAGCTCGTGTGCCTGTATAGTAACTGTATGCTTAAGCTCTTCGGCTGCTGGTGTGTCTGCGTCTATGCCTATTACGTCGTATGGCACTGCTGCGCCATCAAAATCAATATAGATCTGGTCGCCTACTGCCAGTACTTCCGCAGCTCGTCCCTCTCTTATAAACTTTCTTAGCTCTTCGAGCGTAACGCTCTCTGTTAATATTGTCTTTTTTATCTGCATTTTTCCGCTTTCCTTTCTTTGTTGGCGCTGTGTATGCACGTATTCTTATACTTACACTCTGGACTACATTTACTTTTATCCGTAAAGCAAGTGTCACGTATGTCTGCTATCGTTCTGGATTGCATGTTTACGCCTTTCCTATTGCATATATTGATACCTCGTACGCTGTCCGCTGCTCTTCCTGTTGCTCGCTTATGCGTTTAGTGTAGGCTCTGCTCTGTAGCTTGCCTTTTAAGGTTACGTGCTCGCCCTCGTGCCATTCCTTAACCATAACTGCGGTATCGTTCCAAGCGATACACGGGATATAGCAGCCGTGTAAATCTTTTAGCCTGTTTTCTACAAGTATGCTTATGTCGCTTATGTGTTTGCCTAGCGGCGTCTCTCTGTATGTAATGCCGCTGCCGAGTGCTCCGCTTAGCTGCACCTCGTTTTCATAGTTCCAATGCTCGCCCGCGATCTGCTGCACTGTCTCTGCCAGCACGTATACAAGTACTTTCCCTGTTATAAAGTTCTTGTAAGCCTGTAAGCTGCCAAGTACCATAACTGGCGTATTTACTTCGATACTGTCTACATTATTGCCCTGCGCGTATACTATAGTCTCGTCAAGTGCTCCGCTGCGTCGTTCGGTAATGACTGTAAGCTCGTAGCCGTTAAATGGCAGCGTGTTAATGTTATCTACCTTGCGCAGCTCCTTTAATATGCCCTGTAATGCTACTGCGTTGTCTATCTCCACGTTTCCGCTCTCCTTTCTTCTGTTTTTATGTCCTTTTCGTCGGACGATACGCCCCGCAACCCTCGAAAGTTGCATATACAGCCCTGCGGCTGCTGCTTTGCCTTTAAGCTAGAGGCGTTTATATATAAATGTCGTAATACATATCTAAGCGCATATCGTCCGCTATGTACTGCGGCGTGCTCTCTTGGTCGAGCGGCGGCATAAGTCCCAGCTTGTGCCAGTCTTTGTGCGCTACATCCAAGTGCGCCCTAAAATCTGTTACTATCTCGTTGCCTGTAAATCCTCTTTCTTTGTAGTGCTCTTTGATGTAATAGCCCCAGTCTGTAAACACTACGGCGCCGTTTTTTATCACCCTTACGCGTTCCGACGAGCTTATAAGCGCTGCAAACGCGCTTAGTGTTACTTGCTGCATTTTTCTTATCTCTCTTTCATTATCTTTATTTTTTTAGCCCTGCTGCCGCCTGCTATTCCCTCTAAACGCAGATACGGCGGTAATACTATTACGTTGCCCTTGTTTAGCTGTGCCTGTATCATTCGCTCTAAATTCGCGTAGGTTTCTTGCTTACATACCATTTTGCAGCTAAATATAAGTGTTAAGCCTTTTGCGTCTTTCTTCTTTCTCTGTCTCCTATTCATTCCCGCAATTCCTTTATTTCTTTCTCTAGCTCTTCTACTGTTACGCCCTGCCGCCTAGCAAGTGCAGCCGCGCTTATGTTATATGTCCATATTGACGACATCTTAATCGCGTCGCCTATGTCTAACTTCCCCTGCTGTAGTCCTATACGGACAAACTGCGGGCTACAACCCATAATAGCGGCTGCCTCTGCTGGTTTAATCTTTACTGCCTGCATATCCTGTTACCTCGCTGTATTCTGCTGCGCCTGTGCCATAGCAAGTACGCCCTGCGAATAAACCGCAACTATATTACGTTTATCCTCTGGCAATTTTGCTACTTCCTGCATAAGCTCGCTGAAATGTTCTAAGCTCTGCTGCTCTTCCGTTCTCTCTAATGTCTGCTGCATACTGTTTTACCTCTCTTTCTTCTTTGTCCTTAAACTTTCGTCTGATAAGCGCTGCATAAGTTCTACTACCGCTGTGTATTCCAGTTCTAATACTTCCTGCTTATGGTCCTTTACTTTGTGCTCCTGCGTATGTTTCTTTATGCGCTGCTCTATATCGCCCAGCGCGTCGCGGCAGCACGCCATACGCTGCCTCTTTGTTATCTTTACTTCTGGCAGCTCTACGCCTGCGTCTGTAAGTGTTTCTCTAATCTGGTCTACACTTACGGCGTTTAGCTCGGCCAGTATAGTAATACTTGTGCCACGCCTTATGTATCTGTCTACTATTTCGTTTTGTGTCATATACATGTGCATGCGCCGTTATCCCTCGTAATTGCTTAGATCCTTTTTCGTGAATATTGCATATATGCCGACTGGCACTATTAATATAGCTGCTGTTATGTTATGCTCTGGCAGCGCGCTTATTATCCCACACGCTGTAACTATCATCCCTACTATTTTCTGCTTAATCATTTGCCGCGCCCTCTTTGCTGTGTAGTGCTATGAATTTCTCTGTTATCTTCTTTACCGCTAAGTACTCTTTTTTAGTAATACGCTGCCATACTTGCCCCCTAGTCGTTAAAGCCTAACCAGTACTTTACGCTCGTGCCGTCGCTGTAGTAGTACTTTTCGTATTGCTCGCCGTCCTCTGCGTACTGCTCCCTGTATACCTCTACTACTTTGCCCTCATCAAAGCTCTTTAAGTTAATCTCTGTTACAATCCCACAAAGTCTTGTGTAGTAGTGATCTGCGCCCCATTGTAACGTACGTGCTTCTATCTTTGCGTTATACAGCTCTTGTAGCTCTTCGCGTGTGTATGGTTTTCTCTCCTGCTGTCTGTATGGCTCTAGCTGCTGTATACCACAATGGTATACACACGGCGGGTGGGCTTTTTGTTGCTCTATTGAGTCCGGCTCCGGTTTATTAAAAAGGGCCTTAAAGTCTATGTTTTCCATATGTTGCCTCTCTTTCGTTAGTCTGCTGCTGTATATATCTGCTGTAACTGTATCTCCATATCTCGCCAGAACTGGGCGTTGCTGGCTGCGTTCTTAAACTTAGGTGCGCCGTTCTCGTCCGTTTCCTGTGCCAGCTTTTCCCACGCCTCAACTTCGTCCTTTCTGTGGTTCGTAGTCATTAAGATATAGCACTGCAGCATATTACATAACTCGTTGGTAAGCGTTACTGTCCTCTCCTGCTCTTCCCACGGCTTCGCGGTTTCCTCTGTCTCTTCGATCTCCTTAACGTTCTGCTCTATGTACTGCTGCATTTGCTTATATACGTCTCTTGGTAAGTCGTTACTGTCTGCCCTTACCTGCTTTTTTAACTCGTCTATGCTGTTGCATAATGCTAAATCGCAGGCCAGCATATGCAGGGCGTCGTACTTGGTGTAGCCCTCTCTTGTGACACAATCGTCGCCAATTACTTTTCTTGCTCTCTTGACCGCTTTAATATCTTCTTTTAGTCTTTTTTCAAACTGCGTATATGTGCTCATGTCCTTATTTTCCTCTCTTTCGTTGTCGGCTGCTGCCTCTGTGCTGTCGTCTACGAGCTCTGCTCTCTTTATGACTGATATTGAATAAAAAAGCCTGCTGCCGTCCTCTGATATTAAAAACTCTTTATGTAATTTGTATGTTTCTTTTAAAACGCAGTCTTTGCACCATATTGTTTTGCCGTCTATATATATGGGGGTGCTTTCGTCCTCGAACTCCGCGTTATTTTCCAAGTACTCTATAAACTCGGCTACTGTCATTTTGTCTATATGTGCCTCTGTAGCTCTCGTAAAATTAACTCTGTATCTGTTGTCGTCGTCGTTCTTAAATCTTATATGCTACCTCTCTTTCGTGTACCCCGCTTGTACTGTTGTTTGAGAGTTTTATATCTCTCATCGAGATTATATTACCTCTCTATGAGAGTTTTGTCAACCATTATTTTTAATTTATATTGACTATGAGAGTTTTTTGAGGTATTTTATAATTGAAATATAAAAGAAAGTGAGGTAATGCTATGAAAAGCAGAATAAAGCAGGTGCGAAAAGACGCAGGGCTTACGCAAGTGGAGTACGGCAAACGCTTGGGCGTAGCTGGTAATACTGTTACTAATTACGAAAATGGTATGCGCGAACCCTCTAACGCTATTATCGCTGCTATTTGTCGTGAGTTTAATGTTAATGAGGAATGGCTACGTACTGGTAAAGGTAGTATGTATGTAGAAATGAGCCGCGCCGAGTTAGCCGCTAATATTGTAGGCAGCGCACTTAACACAAACGACGAGTTTATACTTAATACATTTATTGCCCTGGGGCAGTTATCCCCTAATGAGTGGGAACTTATTAAGAAATTTGTTGATAAGATTAAGTCTGATAATTAAATAATATTACAAAGGAGATGTTACATATGAGAGATAGTAAAGGGCATAGTTTATTAACTTTTCCAAATGATTATACCGTAGTTGATATTGAAACTACGGGCTTGTCGCCAGAGTACGACGAGATAATAGAAATATGTGCATTTAAGTATCGCGGTAGTGAACTTGTAAACAAGTATAGTACACTTGTTAAGCCGGAACGTGAGATAAACGACTTTATTACTCAGCTTACAGGCATAACAAATAATATGCTTGCTAGTGCTCCAAGTGCTGTAGATGTTATGCAGCCGTTATATGACTTTATCGGCTCTGATATTATAGTCGGTCACAATGTTAATTTTGATATTAACTTTTTATATGACTATTGCACCAGTATTTTATCTAAGCCACTCTCTAACGACTTTGTAGACACTATGCGCATTGCTAGACTTTTGCATAAAGAAAATAAACATAATCGCTTATCTGATTTAGCAAAGCAGTATAATTTATCTTATGAGGGCGCGCATAGAGCTGGATTTGACTGTGCATTGACTAATTCTATATATGAAATATTTAAGAGAGAGTGTGCGGACGGCGCAATAGAATTAAATGCGCTTGCTAAACATTCGCAAGTAAAAGCTGCTGACATCAGTGCTACAGTTTCAGAAATTCCAGCAGATAGCCCGCTACTTGATAAAGTAGTTGTATTTACTGGCACGCTTGAAAAAATGCTGCGCAAAGATGCTATGCAGCTCGTGGCAAATATGGGCGGTATAAATGGCGATAATGTTACAAAGAAAACTAATTATCTTGTTCTAGGCAATAACGACTATTGCACCACTATAAAGAATGGCAAGAGCGGCAAACAAAAGAAAGCCGAAGAATATAAGTTAAAAGGTTATGATATAGAGATTATCCCGGAAAGTGTGTTTTATGATATTGTAAATATCTCTTATACACCTGCTCCGCAAGCCCCAGCCAGTCAATTGTATAAAGATTTTTCTTTAAGTGACAGAGAGGTAAAAGTTATAGAGATTGTAAAGTCCTTTATTTCTTCAAGCGCACTATATCCCGATTTTGGAATAGCGCGCCGTAGCGACAATTATATATCTTTGTTGTGTGGTGAAAATGATTTTATGCGTTTTAAGGCTTCGCCGCGTGCCTTTTGGGTATCTTTGCGGCTACCCTTTGCTCTTGCAGATAAAAACAGGGATAACCCTTTATTTGCTGCTCAGATAAATAAAAAACAATTTCATTGGAAAAGCTCTATTGCTTCTGTTGATGAATTGGAAAAAATAAAAGATTTTATTGTGGCGTCATATTTTAAATAAGCAGCTAGTCGCCTAGCTGCCTTTAATTCCTCGTATGAATTGTAATATTATTCTAAGTGTGTGCTCGTCGCTTATGCTGTCGAGTAGTTCGCGTATCTGCCGCCGTAGCTTATCCACTGGCTCGCCCTCTTTCCTTTGTGATGTGGCAATTATAACGCCAGTCGGTAAGATATGTAAGACTTTCGGCTGTTTTGTCCATTATGCCGGACGTATGCCCCGTAGCTCTTGGCAACGGTAACTTGCAATATTATAATTCTAGTAAATCGAATAGCTCTACTTCTAGGGCTGCTGCAAGTAAGCGCATGGTTTCTATGGTCGGGTTTGCTTTTCCGTTTTCAATATTGTTTATTGTGGTCTTGCTTACCCCGCTTAACTCTTCCAGCTCTCGCAGGCTGTAGCCCTTGGCCGTTCGTATCTGCCATAAGTTGTATGTCATTATGTAAGCCTCTCTTTTAGTATCTATTATACTGGCTGGCTGCGCATATGTCTTATGGTAATATTTGTAAAATTCAATACACAAAAAATAGCCGCCCCTGTTGGCGCAGGAACGGCTACATAGACACACAACTAACGAACCTTAAGGCTGCTCGCTTGTTATGTACCCCGCAAGTACTATTATAGCATAAGCCTAAGGTTTCCGATAGGCTTATTTTTTATACCCTTTTTAAAAAATAAGCCGCCATAATAAGAAAGTGAGGTTATGCTATATGAAACTTGCTAATGGAATGGGTAGCGTATATAAGCAGGGCGGCAAGCGCCGCAACCCGTGGATTGCTCGAAAAACTAAAGGCTGGGAAATCGACGAGACTACAGGCAGGACTAAGCAGCGTTATTTAACTATTGGGTATTTCCCGACGAGGCAAGAGGCTTTAACAGCTCTTATGAATTACAACCAAAACCCGTACGACATAGAGGCAAGCTCTATTACTTTTGCTGAAGTATACGAGCGTTGGAGTAAAGAGCATTTTGCAAAGGTTACTCCCAGCTCTTGCCGTTCTTGGATTGCTGCTTTTAATCACTCTAAGCCGCTGCATAATATGCGTATGCGTGACATACGCCCGAACCACTTAGAGGGCACCATACACGACGCCAAGGTCGGTGACAGCACTAAGCAGCGTATGAAAAGTATGTATAACTTAATGTATAAGTACTGCCTTAAATACGACATTGTAGAAAAGGACTACGCGGCATTATGTGAGAGTGTAAAGCGTGGCAAGCCTAAAATTGTACGTATTCCGTTTAGTTCCGAGGAAATACAAACGCTTTGGGATAACGTGAGCTTTCCTTTTGTCGATATGGTACTTATAGGCATATATAGCGGCTGGCGTCCGCAAGAGCTGGCAATACTAAAGGTTGCAGACATAGACTTAGAGGCACGTACAATGTTCGGCGGTCTTAAGACTGACGCAGGGCGTAATAGAGTTGTACCTATACACTCCGCTATATATGATCTAGTCGTAGCCAATTATAAAAAAGCTGTTGCTATGGGTAGCGACTATCTGTTTAATGATGAGAACGGGCAGCAAGGCACGCACTTAACATACGATAAATACCGCGGACGCTTCGAGAAAATAAACAAGCGCTTTAACATGACGCATAAGCCGCACGACACACGCCATACTTTTATAAGCGCTGCCAAGTCTGCAAATATGAATGAGTATATACTTAAGCTGATTGTAGGGCACGAGATATTGGACGTTACAGAAAAGGTATACACACATAGAAGTATGCAAGAGCTCGCTGACGAGATAGAAAAGATAGTATACTAAATTGCCGCAAATATGCAGCAATTAAAAAGAGGGCTACAGGCGTTTTTATACGCCTGCTGCCCTCTTATATTTTTGCAAGTTACGTGTGTAAGTTACACGCTAGTTACGTGTAAGTTACCTATGTTTTTCCGTAGGTTTCCATACTTCCGCATACCCGCGTAAATACTAGATTTCCTAGAATTTACCCTTGTCCGCTGCTTCCTCGATGGAAACGGCTACTGCTACTGTAGCACCAACCATTGGGTTATTACCCACGAAATTCTTCCGTTTAATAATATATTTCACTATGTCATGTAATGTTCAGTAATGATTTCAAATTAACCTATTACACGCTATTACCTAAATATTATTATGCTTACCAATATTATTTTTTGAAATATGTTATTTTCTACAATGTTGTCCTGTCGTTGACTTTGCCTGATTCTGACATTATCACACTACACATAACATCAAGTGTCTAACACGTTTTTATTATATCATCACCATCTTTTTTTACAATACTAACGCTTATGAAATATACTAATAAAACAAGGTCAGTCTTTCCACACCATGATGATTCCAAGACTGACCTTAATGTCACTAATTCATATTCTGTTGCAATTCTTTTATGTTGTCCAAATCAGACAAATCCATTCCTTCATATCTCTCAACAAAATCTATCAATGTTGATTTACGAACCTTTAGACTACCTAACCGAAGTGCAGGTAATAGTTTTCTGTTAATCAGCTCATATACCAGATGCACATTCACCCCTAATACCGCTGCCGTCTCACGCACATTGTACAAAAGCTTTTCGTCTTTTAAATCCTTTTTATCCATTTTACACCATCCCTCCTAAATGTGTTCCTAAAATCGTATTTGCATCAGTTTTGTAAAAATTAATAAATCTAAAAAGCATCTGAATACTCATTCCCTTTGAGCCTTCCTCAATTCGTGCATAATGACATAAACTCATATCCATTTCCTCAGCCGCCTTCATCTGTGTCATTTTTCTTTTTTCACGTAAATCTCTTATATTATTTCCAATCACATATGGATCAAATTTAGTTCTGCTCACTTCTGCCACCTCCATCAATTAACATCCATACTCCTCTTCATGTGATATTTTTCTCTTACTCATAATAAATTATCTCCTTTACGATTTCGTATTGGAGAGCTCCGGCGCCTTCACTCTCGTGACGTGCTCTCTCAAGCACATGTTTATTGTATATTGTCATGGATGAATTGCCGACCGTGTTTACGCGACAATTTTGTCGTGTTAACACGACATTTGCATCTGCTTCTAATATGCTTAAATATTTTTTACAGATAGGACTTCCGTTCGAAGCCAAAAAAAGAATCCATGCCTTTACCGCATGAATTCATTTTATCGTTCCTTACGCATCCTTATATTCTATTTTTAATGGTGTATGGAATCAATATTTTCGGCTGTACAGAACTCTCATCATACACAATTATCTTCTTTTGAATAGCATTTAAATCTGTGAAATACGCTAAATACAGACTGAACAATTTCCAATATGTTTGATTCCAAATCAAAGCCTTTTCTTCACTCGCTTTTATAATACGTGGAAAAACATAATTTGTAGAAATCATTTTTATAGTTAATCCATAATTATTACAAACAGATTCTATCACCCTATCTATATGATCTGCTGTATATTCAGAACCATTATCACGTACAATACTATTTTCATATATAAAATCATCAATTGTCATTCATATCACCTTTTTCTAAACTCATAAATTATAAGGTCATCACAACTAATTGAATCATTTTTTATTTGTGCTTTTTATTTCCGCTACCAGTTCTTCATACTTACGTTCGTC
>OLIS01002790.1_pt1 | contig 10842 bp, 13 predicted proteins | sample 1601351 | NCBI WGS metagenome assembly OLIS01 (sample SAMEA2452122, study PRJEB22498) | human gut metagenome | biome: human feces; feature: human gut; material: feces | place: Australia | collected 2012
ATGACTGTAATAATGGATTTTTTTCTTTTTTCATGTCTGAATAATCCAGATAATAGCAATGATCACTATGTGGTTCCAATTGATTTACCTTAAACACTTCCGGATTATCAAGCCATTTCATATCAGCGTTCATCTTTTTCCTCACTTTCCTATTATTGATATATAAAACCAAGAACAATAACTGCTTTGCTACATCTAAGATATAACAAAACCCTTGCAAAGAGCAATGTAATAAATTGTACAAATCATGCACTAAATGATACTGTTATAATTATTATGAAATGAGGGTCAAAATTTTCTCCTGCTTCTTTCAGTCTGTAATTGATGCAGACAGCACAAATTAATAGAGGTCTACATATAAAAAGCTCCCGTGCATTGCACAGAGAGCTTTTTAGTCCGGTTAGTATAGACATATATTAACACGCGAATTATATGATGTCACTTGCTTTCCCTTTTTTTCAAATCTTTGGATTCTTGTAATAACCTGATATTCCATCTGCAGCTTGTCCGATGAACAAGAGTATACATAAGGTTCAAAACCGGTATATTCATCATCCCCTTGCGTATAATTATTCCCATAATAAAAATTCTCTATTATATTTGTCTCAAAGGAAGAATCTATTTTTGATTCAGACTCTTTTGGATCACCCATAGAATAATCACTGCCATATGTCTTTGCATATAAATCTCTCATCACTGCAGCCTGTGCCTTAGGACTATCCACATCTGCACAATAATATGTAATATAAAACGGTACTCCAAGCACCGCATCAACAGCGGCCAGCATTCTCGTATCTTCAAATGATATTATAAATATCCACGCCGATAATTCCTTGCTTATATCCGATGTTACAAAATAATCTGATATTGTGTTGTCAAAGCTATCATCCAAAGCAACTGCTGCACCATATTGCCAAGGAGCTGCTTCATATGTCTGTTCTGTTTCGCTGTCTGTATCCTTTGAATAGTTACTTTCAAGGCTTTTGAGCATAACTATATCGTCTTCACCGAGCATCTGCATAATACCTGACTGCTTCTGCAGCTCACAGGCACCCTTCAGAAAAGTCTGAATAGCCGTATAAGCCTGTCCCACCGGAATCTCAGTATCCAACGGTTCCCTTTTCTCACTATATTTCCCATTCCACAGCTCATTTACATTGTCCTGCATCAGAGACATCATCTTTGTAAGCCTCTCTTCAGCTGAAATAGAGTGGCTGTAAGGGCTTATATCTGCGTTGCTTATCGTAGTACTCGTTTTGGCAATTTTTGCTGCTTTAAGTGAAATCAGATAATTCGGTATCATATTTCCCGCACATACAACTGCCAGAATAATGCATATACACACTATTCCCTTGATTTTATCCGGTTTTTTATCAATACATTTGCGCACTGATAAATGCTTACTTCTCATCCAATGCCTCCGCTTTCATGTCAAAATACACCCTGGTTCCTTTACCTGACTCACTCTCATAATGGATTTTTGTATCATGCAGCTTAGCAATCCTTGATACAAGTGCAAGCCCAAGCCCTGCTCCATGCTCACTTCTTGATCGTGACTTGTCAACCATATAAAAAGCCTCTGTAATGCGCTCTATATCCTCAGGCGGTATTCCTCTTCCATTGTCCGAAACTGCAATACGATAAATACTGTGCGAAATAAGTCTGCCTGATACATCTACCTTGCTGCCTCCTGATTTCACTGCATTGTCTATCAGATTAAGAAGCATGGTCTTAAACAGATCATATTCCAGCCACACCCATGCCTCATCCGCACTGTACACAATCTCTGTATTATGCTTTCTTGCCGCTTCATGTGCGGTTTCCACACAATCTGCTATAATCTCAGATATTCTTGTTTCTTCAAGCCTGAAATCATTTTTATCAAGAGTAATAAGCTCCAGCAGCTTAAATGATAATGCTTCAAGCCTCATGCCCTCATTCAGTATGACTCCGGCAGCACTGTGCACCTCATCCTCAGACAGTTTTTTCTGATACAGGGTATCGGCATATCCGATAATTGATGTCATTGGGGTTTTGAGCTCATGTGCAAAGTTTGCAGTAAAATCCTCCTGCTTCTTTGCCGCCATCTGAAGTTCATAAACTTTGCTTTCAAGTTTTTTCGCAAGCTCGTTGAAAGCCCTCGCAAGCTCACCTATTTCATCCTTTGTCTTTACATCACTTCTTGCTGTGTAATCACCATCTGCAAATTTTTTGGTGGTGGCTGTTAATCCGGCAAGAGGCTTTGTAATCATCCAAGAAAGTATCAATATGACCATCATACCAACAGCAAGTATAACAATGTAGTACACGCTGCATCTATACCTAAGCTCCTTTGACTCATCGAAAACCGGTGTAATATCACTTTCCGTTATCAGAATATACCTGTTATCATTCAGTTTAAAGCTGCTTTTGACATGGATATATCTGCTGCTTTGCTTTTCACCGGTATCTTTAGTATTCTCTTTTGACACTATACTGTATGTAAGCGTACCATCCTTTACCTTTATATCCTTTTGCTCATAATTACATGAATTGGCATATATCCTTTTTCCATCATCATCGGCAAGATACATTCCTCCTTCATCTCCAACAATGGATTTTGCCGACTGCGACATCATATCTGTAAGCTCCTTATCCACATCTTCACTCTTCATATTAAGGATTACCGTTTCAATCGAGTATTTTATCATCTGATGCTGTGAAAGTGCACTGTCCTGCTCCCTTTTAACTGCATGCTCCAGCGAATATGATAGAGTCACATATTCTATCATTCCAAGGGCAACAGCCAGTATCACTGTCATTCCAAGAAACATTTTATAGAAAAATTTCATCCGCGAACCTCCAGACGGTAGCCAATCCTGAAAACTGTGACAATCTTTTCATTCCAGTCAAGCTTTTTCCTTAGTCTTTGTACATGTGAGTCCAGTGTCCTTGTCTCCCCGGTATACTCCTCCTGCCATACAAGTTCATAAAGCCTGCGCCTGCTGAGTGCAACATTCTTATTCTTCATAAGCTCATACAACAGGTCAAATTCCTTTACTGTGAGCTCTACCTGCTCACCTGCCTTTGTCACCGTACGTGATTTAGGATCTATAGCTACATCCTCTATTTCCAGACGCTCTGCCATGCGCTGAGTGCGTCTTAATACGGTTTCCACTCTCGCAAGCAGCTCCCCTATCTGAAATGGTTTGCATATGTAATCATCCGCGCCCATACGAAGCCCGCGTATCCTTTCATCAACCTGTCCCATAGCAGATATTATTATGACCGGAGTATCCCCAATTCTCCTGACATAGTCAAGCAATTCATAACCATTTATCTCAGGAAGCATAATATCAAGCAGCAGCAGATCATATCTGTTCTGCTCAATTTTGTCCGCCCCTTCCTTGCCATCAAACGCTCTTTCGCATTGATATCCCTCTGCCTTCAGGGTGTTGCATATTAAATTATTTATGTCGTTGTCATCTTCCACTATGAGAATACTGGTCATAAGCTGCTCCTCTTCTATGATTATGATAAAATTATTATAGCATAAAGATGTGTCATAGTTGTAAAAAACACCCTGTTATTTAACTCAATAATAGGATGTTTTACCGGCACTTATACAAATATATTCTCACACATACATACTCCAGACAGCTCTAATCTGAGATGATATATTTTTGAATAACCACCTTTTGCCACTTTTTTCAATGCTGTTTGGATCATTTATTGAAAATCCTTCATCATCATAGCCTGTTATAACCATAAAATGCCCTATATCGGTAAAATCTCCCGGTCCTACATTTACCACAATAGGATGTCCTTCATCAAGCTCTGCCTTCATTCTGCTCTCATCCAGCGCCACTGTCTTTGCTTTTACGCCGTAGTGCCTGCAGCCTTCACTTATAAGCGTCCATGAACTTCCCGATCCATCCACACTGTAACCGGCTTCCTTTGAATACTTTGCTACTGCAATAGGTGATGCCTCCCTATTGTGCGTCAGATATACCACTACCATCGAAAGTGTAGTGGGACCGCATCCGCTTGCTGCAAAGAAATTGCCGCTATATTTTTCGTAGCCCCAGCGTTTATCCCACTGCACAAATAACGGAACACTATCCATAGACGCTTCTTCTGTCAAATCAATTGTGTGTTCCTTCACATGTTCCGCCGGATAATCAAACACAAACTCAAGTGCCTCTTCATTCTTCAAAGCAATGTCCTTTAGCTGTTTTGGATATTGGGTACTGTTCATTATATCATCAAGCATCGACTGATTATTTTGTATCTTATTCTTTTCAGAGATTTTGCTATTTTCTATAACAGCATTATCATATGTATTATTTCCGGCTTCAACATCATATCTATTTGTCCTGCCATCACCGGATGTTATCATACGGATTCCAACAGCCACAAATACAGCCACAGCTATGATACTACAGGAAAATATGATAAAACGCAGTATCTTTCTGCGCCTGCATCTCCTTCGACGTAAACTTGCCCCATGTCTGCAACATTTGTTTTGTGTCATGTCCACTTTCTACCCTCCTGCTTCTTTGTAACTGATATTGTGTATCATTACTCTATCAAAAGCATTCGTTTATTATGTTGCATACTTGTGTCATAGTTGTAAAATATTCCAATATTAAATTGTATAAATAAATTGGCCAATGACAGTATTGCAGGATATTTTAACCCGTCACTATATTAAGCAACTTTTGACTATATATTCTGTTATTTTGGCAAGTAATGATTCTTTTCGTATTCTATAATGACATCGTAAACAGAAAGGAGATGAATTTCCATGAGAAATAAATTACACAATTTTATTAATAACTTACTTAGCTTTTATGCAAGCTTCTTTACTCACAGATTTTATCAAATGTAATGTGCATAGCATACATAAAATACCTGATGTCCCCCATATCCTTCCACTAAAGCTATGAGTTGCATTCCAGTTTTCTTCATCCTGCAATGTCAATACGATCCTGATTCCTATCGTATTATTCTGCTTAATCTTTGGCAGGTAATTTCCTATAACAATAAACTTGTTCCATAATAGATTAATGCTATAAATAAATCCTCTGTTTCTGCTCTTTCACCTCAGATACCTGCGACTTTATCTGCTCACACTTGGTATAAAATTACTCCTGTGCCTCTGATAATACCTTTTTAGCATTATTGGTAATGAGTAAAAAATAGCCATCTGGATTGTTAGTCCAAATGACTTATGTAAAAAAATATTATTTTAATTTAATGTAACTGCAACACTTTTTCGGCCCAACACAAGCTCATATTCTGTCGATAATAGCGGAATAAAGGCATTTATACAATCTATAACATTTCTCATTACAGTTCTCCACTACTTCTTTAGATTAAGAAAGGCTCTGCAAAAGCAGAGCCCTTATAACATTTTCTTTCGAGGATTAACCTCTAGCCAGATTGTGGTAAATGTTAAACCCTTATAAAGCTCATAAGGCACTGCTCTCTGGCACAACACCTTACTTTACCGCTTGGCAGACACTCAAGTTGCCTGTCTTTAATATTATATTACCTGTCATATGAAAATATGTCAATCCAAAATTTTATGTTCTACAAAAATTCTGTAGACATCTCGTATACTTTGGCTTAGGATTAACACGTAAACTTGGTAGACATAAAAAAATAGAGAGCCTTCGGATTTCTCCAAAGACTCTCCAAAAAGCCTATAAAATCAAGCTTTCTATTTAGAATTTGCCTGCATCAGCAGCCTGCTCGATGTAAACTGCAGCCCCGCTATTTACTGGGCTCGCAAGCCCTTTTGCGTGTTACATGCCTATTACTCAGCCGCAGCGGTGCTATTTTGTACTTACTCGTTAAGCCGTCCTCGTAGCGTTATAAGTGCCCTCTCTAACGCTCTCTGCAGTAATAGCCTCTTGGCACTTTCCACGCTCTCTTGTGTGCTCTATATCCTCTTTAAAGAACGGGCACAAATCGCAGCCTACAATCTGGTAAGCTGCATTTGCTGTGATGATCTGCTGCGCTTCGATTTCTCCCATAACTGCCATGCTCTTACCCCATGCGCTTGTTTACGATAGCCTGTGCTGCTTTGTATGCTGCTGCGCCGTACTTGGCTGTGATATTCTCGCGGCGTTCTGGGTTATTTCCCCATGTGCCGTTAATAATCTCCTGCGCCAGCTCTTCGACGCTCTTGCTTTCCGCTGGCTGCGGCTGTACGTTTCCTGTTACCACATTATCGTACTGCGTTAAGTTGTTGCTGTCAATGACTGCCATAACATTTGTTACATATGTAGGGCTTGTGGCGTAGCCGCCCTCTTTAATAGCTGTAATCGCTGTGCGTGCGTCTGTTACATTTACTGCGGCTGCATAGCGCGTGCTGCCTATGATAAGGTCGTAATAGTCCTTTACGCTGTCTGCTGGTGTGTCGTATGCTCTAAATGCCGCTGTAATAGTTGTGTAATTAACATTGTCGTAGCACTCCTGCGTTTTTGAGTTAAAAACTTTGCCGCCCCAGCTTGCAGTAGCCTTAATACCAAAAAACGCATTAGCCTTAGTCATAAGGCCGGAGCCGCCCCAGCCTGTCTCTAATGCCGCCTGTCCGATACACACGCTAGGAAGTACAAAGCCTGTGCCTGCGTCCTTTCTTCTTTTTGCCTCTGCCTGCGCAAGTGGTACGATTAACTGTAAAAATTCCTGTTTGTTCATAATGGTTTTACCTTTCTTTATAAGCTCGTGTTAATAGCTTTCTTGGGTAAAACTCTTTTGTATATTTCTTTAGTTAATCGCTTTTTACTCTTTCTTTGCTTTGTTCTGCAATACGTCGATAGCCTTAGTAATAGCTGCTGGCATAGGTACGCCCATAAGCCCCGCGTTTTCCACGATACTTATAAGCTCATTTGACATAAAACCGATAATTACAGCCTCGCGTATGTAGTTTACGCCTGTCGCAAGATCTAAGCGGTATGCAATTAATACGCATAGTAAAATCATACCTTTTTTGCAAAGTCCCTTTGCTCCTGCTACACTCTTTAGGCTGCCGCTTTCGGTTTTTTTGCTCTTATGGAATACCCCCGCTACAATTACCCCGCTGATATAATCAATAATCATAAAAGCTACAAGTGTTGCAAGCGATGTAGTCCAGCCGCCCAGCAAAGCAGCAATAGCCCCGCCGAATACTCCAATAGTTGCGCAAATTTTTATTTTCATTTTTTCGCCTTTCCGCGCTGCCGCGCCTTTTATTTTTTCTTTTGTGCAACTCTTTTGTTAATCTCTTATGCTTCGGCGTCGTCCTCTTTTTCTGCGTAGTCGTCGCCTGTGATAGCCTTGTACTCTTCTGGTGTTAATTTTCCCTTGCCTACGAGGTTTTTAAGCATTTCCTCGTTATACCAGCCTGCTACGTAATAGCTCTTATATCTCTTTGCCGCTTTACTCATTCTCTGCCGCCTCGCTTTCCATGTTCTCTGTGTCCTCTGCCAGCGTTGGTAAATCAATATCCGCCATAGTTGCTACATACTCAAGTAACGCTGCCTGCTCCTGTACTGTAGCTTTCAAGCGTTCGTTTTCTCGCTGCTCTTTAATGCTGGTTTTTAGCTTCTCAAAAATCATTATTTCGCTCCTTTCCATAGGTCTTTATAATATTTATCCATTCTGTCGAGTAAGCGCCTCGCGCTTGTCCTTTCTTTTTTATTTTTGTTTTCCGCTTTGATAGCCCCGCCGAGGCGTCGGCAGGGCATTAGCGTTATTGTGCTACGGGTGTGCCCGTAATTGCACAAACGGGCGCGCAGCGCATAGAGTTGTACGTGGTGCCGTGGCCGACGTAGCCGCTCGAGGTCACGTACCACGTCTTGTGCGAGGCGCCACGATAAGCGCTACGCGCGCGGACGTTCTGCGCTGAATCGTGGTTCTCTATGGCGTATGTAATCATTTCTGGGTATGTCTGCTCTTTTGCACAATGTGTTGTACGCCCGCTGGCTCTCTTCCAGTACTCCCAGTAGTCGCCCTCACCGCTTGCCTGTGGCGCGCAGTACATCTGCTCCATACTTGGTAAAAAGATTTTGTCGTATGTAACTTCTGTCGGCGTGTTCTTATCTGGCTCGCTTATGGTGTTCGGTATTGTTACGATTTTAATAGGCGTTAAGCAACTTAAAAAATCGTCGTCAAAGCCCGTTAAAAAGCCTGCCTTTGTCGCAAGCTCCGCGGGTTTAACGTCTCCCTTATGCTGTGCGGCCCACCAAGCATTAACGCCCGCCTTGCTGTTAAGCCACTGCCTTATAGCGCTATGGCTCCAGCTGTTGTAACCATATTTACAAATATTGCCGCTCGTGTCTTTAATTGCGCTGTGGTAATATGTTGTGCCCGCAGGAATAGCGCCGCCTGTCGTTACAGTCGCAAGGCTAAAGCTGCCGTCGTTGTTTTTTGTGTAATAATTATAGTCTGCGCTAAATGTCGCCTCTGTTGCCGCTTCCGCCTCTGCTGCGTCATACTGTACCCCGAATGGTGTGCAATAATGCCATTGTAAAAACATAGCGTTCGTGGTTTCGCCGTCTTTAAGCTCTACGTCTCCAAAGTGCACGACGTCCATAACTGCCGCGTATGTTACATTTGTTGCCTTATCCGTCCAAGGTACTGTGATCTGGTCGCCTATTGCAAATACTTCTTTTTCTTTTTTGCCCTCTACTATCGCTTTTACCTGTTTCATAGTAACGAGGTCTGCGGCCGTAAACCCTGCAATCGCTCGCAGGCTCGCCGCTATATCTTTCATAGTTGTGTCGCGTGGTAAATCAATACTTTGTACTGCCATTATTGCCCTCTCTTTCTTACTGTTCGTTATACATAAGTGTTACTGCGCCGTCCTCGCCTACAAGTAAATTGTAATTTCTGTCTGTATAGACTGCTTTCGCTGCGTCCTGTGCTGTCTTTGCTGCTGCTGTAGCTGTGTTTGCTGCGCTTGTGGCGTTGCTCGTAGCCGTGTTTGCGTTACTTGTAGCTGTGTTGGCATTGTCTGTAGCTTTTTCGGTTGCTGCCCTTGCTGCCTGTGCGCTGTCCCTTGCCTGCGTGGTCTCTACGAGCAGCTTGGTAAAGCTCGTGCTTTCGCTGTCGCTTGTAATAGTTCCTGCGCCGTTTACGCTCTCTACGATCTTAGTGTAAAAGCTCGCACTTATTAATACGCTGCCGTCTTTGTATAGCTGTACCTCTGCAAAGCCAGTGCCAGCGGCGGCTAGCATCTGCTGCGTGTATGTTACTATTACTTTATTGTTGCTTATTGTGCAGTCGTTAATTACTTTATTGCCGTCTGGCTTATAATAATTAACTCGTGCTGTTGCTCCGCTCGGTATTGTGTATATGGCGTTATTCTGCAGTAACGTTACCTCTACTTGTCGGCTGGATATTTCGCCCTGCTTGGCTATAATGTACTCAAACGGCGGCGCGCCGTCTATCGGTACTTTTATGCTTTGAATATTAACTATACTCATGTTGTCACTGCCTTTCCGTTTTAGTTCTCTGCGTTATCAGATAGTGCTGTTTTAATACTCTCCTGTGCTAACTGCTCAAGTATATCTATAGCTTTCAACGCTGCCTGGTCTATTACCACTCTATTTAGTTTCGCGTTTGAGCTTATAACTTTTCCCTCGTCGTTGATAACGTCGTATGTTATAGCCATGCGTTTAACGCTTCCGTCTGTTGCTGTTGCTATTGCCTTAATGTTAATCATGTTATTAATTCCTCGCTTTCTTATTAATCTAATTGATAAAGTAATGTGTCCATATATGCCGATACATCATATATATAGTCTATATCATCCTTTTCCCGTGTGTATTCTTCGAGCCTCAAATTCTCATAATCTCTTTGTATGGTTTTGATTTCCCAAGCGAATTTTAAATTTTTTGTTCCCTCTACAGCAAAATACGATGGTGTGCGCTCTGATACGTAGCAATCGCCTGGCCCATATTTTGTTAAAAATACATCGTATAGGTATTCTAGGTCTATCGTTTGAGCAAATTTTTCATCAATGAAAATTAAGCACTTTCCTGTTGCGTCTATCTGCGCTGCTCCGACATCTCCAAACATTGGGCTCGGTGTTTCATAGCAGCATAATAAGCGTTCATCATAATCTTGTGTTCGCACGACTCTGTGCTTGCTCCCGGTGCAATATAATGCTGTTGCCGATATATTTGTATATTGTCCGCTGTTTGGCGGACCGTCAAAACTAAGCATATGATTGTAGAGAGAACTTTCGCTACCGTCTCCAGCCGACGAACCTCTTAGGGTTATAGAGCCTATTCTGCTGTTGCTAACCGTGATTGTATTGGTTCCTTCATCATTGAAGCCATATATGTTGCTTCTATGTACTGTAAAGCCTTGTTTCTTTTTTGCATCGTAAATGCTAATGCTGGGTAAATTGCCTATTTGGATTAGATTGATGTCGCCACCATTGATTTTAACGTCGTTGCATGTTAGTTTTCCGTCTTCTGTCATCTCCGAACTGTCGCTTTTCCACGATATCTTTTTCGCTTGGCATCTTATAGACTCTGCGCTCTGCTCTATCTGTGAACTAACGTCGTCGGCTGTTACTTTTGTTTCGATTTTCTCCGCGTTTACCCTTATGGACGCTTTTAGCTCTTTTTCTGCGTCCTGTGCCCTTTTAACCTCTGCCATAATGCTGTCTGCGTTTACTGTAAGCTGCGCCTCTGCGTAATCTCGTAGCAGTCCCAGTACTTCCACGTCTTTAATTAATACTGTTGTACCCGATACTGTCGCGTAAAAGTATATATAGCCGTCGTAGTCGCTGCTTAGCTCTATATCGAGACTTTGTGCGCAGCCTTCCCGAGCAGTATGTGTACATCAACCGCGAGGAAGACC
>OLIS01002794.1_pt1 | contig 10827 bp, 9 predicted proteins | sample 1601351 | NCBI WGS metagenome assembly OLIS01 (sample SAMEA2452122, study PRJEB22498) | human gut metagenome | biome: human feces; feature: human gut; material: feces | place: Australia | collected 2012
TATATCAAAGAAAAGATGGACTTAGACATTCAAGTACAGAAGCTAAAGATGTTAAAATCCAATTTCTTATCAGAGAAATATGGACTGGAGGATAAGGTCATCAAGTTCTACCCACAACAGATTGCTTACTTGAAATCCCGTGTAGAGGGACTTACAAAAGATGTTGAAACAGCAAAATCACACCCGAAACCGATAGACGAGCAGCCGCTTGGAATGATGGTATCGGGTGTTTCTTATTCCGAAAAAGCCGAAGCAGGTCAGGCAATCATCAATGCCTGCAAGTCAATGAACAGTCCCGATGCGATACCACTTGGCGAGTACCGTGGCTTTCAAATGGAACTGTATTTTGATACGGTTCAGCGTAATTATGTTGTGAAGTTGAAAGGCGAAACGAGTAGAGATGTACCGCTTGGCGATGACGCTCACGGTAATATCGTGAGAATAGATAACGGCATTGAACGCTTTGAGGAAACACTTGCTGATACGAAAAACAGTCTTGAAAATACGGAAAAGCAGTTTGAAACAGCGAAGCAGGAAATCGAAAAGCCGTTTGCAAAGGAGGAAGAATTGAGGGCAAAAACTGCCCGACTTGATGAGCTGAATATCCTGCTCAATATGGATAAAAAGGAAAATGAGATTGTCGGCGGAGAGCCTGATGAGGGCGAAGCAGTCGGCGGCAGAAAGGAGAAATCGTATGAGAGATAAACAGGAAGGCGGTGGTCGATATGCCATTTATCGCACCTGAGTTAATCATTCAGGCGAAGCAGATGGACTTATTAACCTACCTGAGAAATTATGAACCGTATGAGCTGGTTAAGTTTTCAGGTAACACCTATTGCACCAGAACCCACGACAGTTTGAAGATTTCAAACGGGAAATGGATATGGTGGTCGAGAGGTATTGGCGGCAGGAGTGCTTTGGATTATCTGATTAAGGTCAAAGGTTACAGCTTCCTTGAAGCGGTGGAAACCATTATCGGACACACAGCGATTCAGGCTCCAGTCTATGAAAAGCCACAGTCAAAAGAGGAAAACAAACCACTTCTTCTCCCTGAAAAATGTGCTTCCAACAGAGTGATTACAGAGTATCTTTTCGGGAGAGGAATAGATTTTGAAATCATCAATTACTGTATCTCTAATGACCTTATCTTTGAGAGCCTGCCGTATCACAATGTTGTGTTTGTAGGCTATGACGAGAAGAAAGAACCGAAATATGCAGCCTACCGTTCCACGAATAAGCGTAGGATTATGGGCGATTGCAGTGGCAGTAAAAAAGATTATTCTTTTCGGCTTGGTAAGGAAAACTTGGAGGAAGTACACCTCTTTGAGTGTGCCATTGACTTGTTATCCTATGCCACGCTTGCGAAGCTGAACGGGCAGGATTGGAAAGAAATGAGCTTTGTTTCGCTGTCTGGGGTGTATTCTCCGGCAAAGAAAATTGAGGACAGTAAAGTGCCGATTGCACTGGAAAAGTATCTTGGCAGCAACCCATCTGTCAGGAAAATCCGTATCCATTTTGACAATGATATAGCGGGCAGAAAGGCAGCACAGACCTTAAAAACCATTCTGCCGGATAAGTATGAAATCGTTGATGAGCCACCCAAAGCAGGTAAGGACTTCAACGATTTTCTTTGTATGCGAATGGGAATTTACAATAAAAAAACACACGAAAGGAATGAAGAACGATGAATGATACAAAGATTAAAGTTCTCTTGGTAGAACCGGAAAAGTACCCGAAGGAAATTGTAATCGACGACAGTCTGGAAGCAATGCAGGAGCTTGTCGGTGGGGATATTGAGGAATATATGCCCTATGACGATGACGTTGCAATCATCTGTAATGAGGAAGGAAAGATGAGAGGACTTCCGCTTAACCGTGCAGTTTATGTGCAGGACAACGATAAGAAAGAGATGGTTGATATTATCTGCGGCAAGTTCTTTATCTGTTATGCACCGCCTGAGAGTGAGAGCTTTCAGAGCTTGCCGGACGATATGATGAAGAAGTATAAGGAACAGTTCAAGTATCCTGAACGCTTTTCTAAGGAAGTGGGCGGCAATATCGTGGCTGAACCTTTTAAGCCGAAATCAAAGGATTATGAGAGATAGTAGCCTGAGAACGGGGCAACCCGGAGGAGATGTTTATTCTTAGCGAGCAGACCATTTGGATAAACACAGTTTCCCAAACGGTAAAAGGCTCGTTAGGGGTTGCCCCTAATACCCCGTGAGAAAGGAGAACTTGATTTGAGAGAGTTATTACTTATCGCCGCCGGAACACTGCTCGGCAGTTGTCTTGGCGTTACGATGATGTGCTTATTCCAGATTAACAAAGATTGCAGAGTAAAGAGAAAGGAAGATACCGATTATGAGAAAGAGAAACATTCAGAAGATTGTACGCTTTAACCGCAAGGAAGCACAGGATTTGGCAGCTAAGGCAAAGAAGGCTTGTCTTTCCGAAGCAGGGCTTATCCGTTTGCTTATCAGAGGTTACGAACCGAAAGAGAAACCCGATGACCGTTTCTATGATGTGATGAGGGAACTTTCCTCTATCGGTAATAACATCAATCAGCTTGCTGCCAAAGCAAATACACTCGGTTTCATTGACGCACCTATGCTGAAGAATGAAGCTGCAAAGTGGAATAAGTTCCAGTCAGAGATTGAGAGAACATATCTTCGTCCGAATCAGAGCGAAATGAAATGGCAGTAACAAAGTTGTGGTCGGTAACAGAAAGGCTCGGTCAGGTCATTGACTATGCGACCAATCCGGAAAAGACTTCTGTAAATATCAAAAGGGAGTTTTCGCCGGAACAGTATCAGGCTCTTGCAGATGTTATTGCTTATGCAAAGGACGAAGAAAAAACAGAGCGAGAATTTTATGTTGAGGGTATCAACTGTAATGTGGCGATTGCCCGTGACCAATTCATAACGGTTAAGGAGCAGTACCAAAAGACAGACGGTATCCAAGCCTATCACGGATATTTGAGTTTCAAGGAAACAGATATATCTCCTGAGATGGCACAGAAAATCGGAATGGAATTTGCAAATGAAGTGTGGGGGAAAAGATTTCAGGTCGTTGTGACAACCCACCTGAACACAAAGCACCTGCATTGCCATTTTGTCATCAACTCTATTTCTTTTGTCGATGGCAAACATTTGTGGGGAGAGGAAAAAGCGTGGTTCAAATTCCGAAAAGTTGCAGACAGAATTTGTGAGAAGTACGGACTTTACTATGACCCGAATCCGAACCGCAGTAAGCAGTCGGATTATCTGACGATGAAAGAAAAGGCAGGTATGCCGACACGCTACTCGGTTGCAAAAGAAGCCATTGATTATGCTATCGACCACAGCAAGACCCTGAAAGAATTTCAGTTTGCTCTCAAGGAAATGGGATATGCCTATAACCTAAGTCCAAGCCGAAAATACTGGACGGTCATTCCAAAGGGATACGATAAGCCGATACGACTGAAAAATCTCGGAGCAGATTATACCAATGACCGGATTGTAGAGCGTATCAAAGAAAATCGTGACAGATGGGCAGAGATTGAGCCGTTCCAGAGGGCGACTTATAAACCAAGACAGTACCGTATGCAGACCAGAGGGCAGAAGCTGAAAAAGAAAGGCGGACTTTATGGGCTGTATCTGTATTACTGTTACAGACTCGGTTATCTGCCCAAGTATAAGAAACAGAATAACGCAAGGCTTCATTATCTTTTGAAAGATGATTTGATGAAGCTCGATAAGATTACTGATGAAGTAAGGCTGCTCGGACGAGAAAATATTTCCACGGACGAACAGCTTTTTTCATATAAGACTTCCTTAGAGGAGCAGATGAAAAATCTGATTGCCGGAAGAACACATCTCCGAAAAAAGATAAGAACAAATATTGATGATGGTCAGCTTCAGGCGGCAAAAGATGAAATCGCTTCTATCAATGGAGAATTGAAAAAACTCCGACGGGAAGCAAAACTCTGCGAGGATATTGCGGAGAGGTCAAAGGTTATGGAAGAAAACCTTGAGCATATTGAAACAGAGGAACAAAAACAGCAGAGAAAGGAGAAATCACGCTATGAACAACGGTGGTGACGCAGCAGAGCAGGTCGTCAGGCTTTCGCTTGAAGGATTTGAAGTTGCTGCAAGATTAAGCGGTTCGGCGGCGAAGAATATCGCATTGCTTTTGGTATCGGTTCTGAAGCAGGAACAAAAGACGAAGGGCAAAGCAAGGCTTACCAATATGATTAAGTCAGGCAAGGAGCTGAAAGTCTTTTCCATTCCGCAAAAGGATTTGAAGAAGTTTACCGAACAGGCAAAACGCTATGGCGTTCTTTATTGTGTCCTCAGAGATAAGAACACAAAGGGAGAGAACGCTCCGGTAGATATTATCGCAAGAGCAGAGGACGCTTCTAAAATTCAGCGTATCGTTGAAAGATTTGAACTTGGCAAAGTGGATAAGGCTTCGATTGTCAGTGAAGCAGAGAAAGCTATCGCAGACCGTGAAGCGGTTGAAAAAGAAAAGCCGACTAAATCCAAGAGTGAAATCATTATGGAAGAAGCGGTCAGAAATCCAATGCAGAAAGAGGAGCGAGCAAACGCAAACCCCTCAGTCGCCAAAACAGACAAAAGCCCTCTGTCAAGGCAAAACTCAGAGCCGGTAGAAACGCAATCTGATAAGGGTGTTGCAAAGCCAGTGGAAAAGCCATCGGTCAAAGAGAAACTTGACCGTTACAAGGCACAGGCAAAACAGCAAAAAGAAGCAGAGCGTAAAGAGCCGGAGGTTAAGAAAGACGGCAAGAAGCCGCAGCAGAAAAACGGTCAGACGGTACACCGTCAGCCGAAGAAAAGACCCAAAACAAAAGAGAGGTAATTCACTATGACAAATGATTTCAAACCCGCAAAGGCTGGCGGTAATCAGCCGAGATTATCCAAAGAGGAGTATGCGGAAAAGAAGCGAGCAGAAAAAGAAAAAGTCTATCAGATGATTGATGACGCTGCCCGTGAGATTGTGAATGACCCTGAGAAGTTCAAGAGCTTTCTTGATACGCAGAGTCGAATGGACAGATATTCCGCAGCAAATGCTCTCCTTATTTACAGTCAGTATCCGCAGGCGACACAGCTTAAAGATTTTGATGATTGGGGTAAGGACAATGTGAAGATTACCAAAGGGGCAAAGAGTATTTCTATTCTTGAACCAGTGGAATACACAAGAGCAGATGGTTCTCCGGGTATTTCCTACAATGTCAAAAAGGTATTTGATGTTACGCAGACAAATGGAAGAAAAGCTCCGGCAGTATCAGCAAACCGTGACCCGAAAGCACTTATCACGACAATGCTTGATGTATCTCCGGTGGAGGTTGCGGCAACCGATGAACTTCCGTATCCGAATATGGCAGCTTTCTATAATAATGAAAAGCAGACCTTGTATGTGAAGCGTAATGTGGGCGACAGCGTAGCAGTTGCTCAGTGTGTCGCTCAGGAACTTGGACACGCACAGCTTTCCATCAACAGCGAAAGTTACAGCCGCAGGGATATGGGCTTTCAGGCAGTGTGTATCGGATATATGATTTGCAAGAAGTATGGCGTAGATACACAGAATTTTGCAATTAACCGTATTCCGGAGGGACTGGCTTCCAAAGAGCCGAAAGAAATCCGTGCGGAGCTTTCCAAGACACGAAATGCAATGGCAGAAATTCACAGTCATATCTCTGATGAAATGTTCCGCAAGAAGCAGGAGCGTTCAAAGGACTATGAGAGATAACGGAGGGCAGATATGGAAAAAGAAAAACTCTACCACATTGCTTTGGACGATTACGAACACGGTGTTGTCATTCGCTCCTTAAACGATGAGAAAACAAAGTTGATGGAGGAAGGCAAGTCCGCAGATGCAGTAGACGACCTGCTTGTAAAAGTCGGAAATGCCCCATTGAAAAAGTTCAAAGTGATTGAAAGGAAACGCTCAGATGAAGCGAGATAATGACAGGCAGACTGCAATTATTTTATCCATTGTCGGTATCGTTCCGGTCATATGGCTGTCACTTCTGATTGCACCTTCCATAAGCGGAGGACTGCCGGAAATAGCAGCCAATCTTGCGACACTTTTTGATAATCCATTTTCCATAAAATTATGTGGGGACAGCCTGAAAACTGTCCTCATTTTGCTTTTGTGCTATGGAATGGGTATCGGGATTTATTTCTCAACAAGAAAGAATTACCGCAGACGAGAGGAACACGGTTCTGCCAAATGGGGCAATGTCAGAGCCATTGATAAAAAGTACCGACAAAAGCCACTATCAGAAAATAAGCTGATGACTCAGAATGTGTGCATTGGACTTAATGCCAAGAAGCACAGACGAAATCTGAATACGCTTGTGTGCGGTGGCTCCGGTGCAGGTAAGACGAGGTTTTATGCAAAGCCTAATATTATGAATGCTGCAAGAAACAGCTATGTGATATTAGACCCGAAAGGGGGTGCGAAACGTTCCTACTTGAAAAGAGTAGGCACAGCACTTCATTAAATCAATATTTAATGTGTGTTGGAGAACTAAACACACGAATAGTCGAATGACGGGGTAACGCCCTGAAAGGCTACTTTAATACTCCGACTGGCAGAAACTTGAGTAAACAAGGCTCTGTCAGAAGCTCGGTGAAGTCGGCAGACAGACACCGTAACAGATAATGCTGACGAAAGATTCCCAGAGGTGGGCGTTGTGTCCTATATGCCGGAAGTCTATAAAATATCTATGGTTAGAATGTAGATGAGAGGTCTACTGACGAATCCTTGAATGTACAGGTCTATATCGGGGCTGGATAGAAATGTCCAGTGACACAAACAGTGTCGCTACTGTGGGTGAGTAAGACTCCGCATTTATGAAAATCCATATAACGTTAAAGGCGTTATCAAGGTAGCAGGCTTATAGAGGAAACCTAAGGATATATGTACAGATAGTGTGTTTGGAACGTTGAAAGCTGACAACATGGAGATTTTACTGTCTGTGAAGTGTTCACATCAGAAAGTTATTGTGAGATTAGCAATGATATAAGGTGTGTTAATGTCAGTGAGAGTGGTGGCACAGTACCTATGAAACCGTGATAACAAGCGGTGGAGGGATAGCCACTAGTCATATGAAGAATAGAATTACTAAGAAAAATGGTATGGGTTCGAGTAAGACTAAGAGATGTACTTGCTCCTGCAAACAAGGAGGGTACAGACCATGCTAAAGAAAAACAAGCTCCGCTATAACGAGTATTATGATATGCAACATATTTATGACGAGTTATACGCACAGAGCAAGAACGGTAATAACTTTTATAAGTTACTTGAAATTATTGGTTCGGAACAAAATATTTGTTTAGCTTACCGTAATCTGAAATCAAACAGTGGCAGTAAAACGGCTGGAACGGATGGAATGACGATAGACGATATAAAACAACTCAGCAATGCTGAGATTGTTGCTACCGTTCGGGAAAGCCTTAGCAACTACCGCCCCAAATCAGTCAGACGTGTTTTCATTCCAAAAGCTGGGAGCGATAAAATGCGTCCATTGGGGATTCCGTGTATCTGGGACAGGCTGGTACAACAATGTATCCTGCAAGTCCTAGAGCCGATATGCGAACCAAAGTTCCATAATCATTCCTATGGATTCCGTGCGAATCGAAGTGCCCACCATGCAGTCAGCAGAGTAACGACACTGATAAATTTATCAAAATATCATTACTGTGTTGACGTAGACATTAAAGGATTTTTCGATAATGTCAATCATGGAAAACTATTAAAACAAATCTGGACACTTGGTATTCGGGATAAAAGATTGATTTGCATTATCAGCAAAATGCTGAAAGCCGAAATTGACGGCGAGGGTGTCCCAGAAAAAGGAACGCCACAAGGCGGTCTGTTAAGTCCACTGCTCTCCCTCATAGTCCTTAATGAATTAGACTGGTGGGTAAGCAGTCAGTGGGAAACATTCCAGCCGAAGAACCGCAGTAAAAATGGGTGGCTTCAATACGCAAAGAAATATACCAAACTGAAAAGCGGTTTTATTGTACGTTACGCTGATGATTTTAAAATCATGTGTTCAACCTATGGAGAAGCACAAAGATTTTACCGCAGTACCGTAGATTTTCTTAATAAAAGGCTGAAATTAGAAATCAGTCCAGAGAAATCAAAGGTAGTAAATCTGAAGAAAAATTCATCAGATTTTCTTGGGTTCAAAATCAAAGTCATTCCAAAAGGAAGAACGAAACACGGTTATGTTGCCAAAACAGATATGAACCAAAAAGCATTAAAGAAAGCGAAAACAAATCTAAAGTTAAAGGTAAAAGATATAGCCAGACATACGACTGGCTTCAATATCAGCAGATATAATCTGACAGTTATCGGTATGCAGAATTACTACTGCATAGCAACTAACGTATATAACAACCTGACAGAAGTAAGTTACGCTCTCTTACCGACCATACGAATCCGTTTAAGGAACATTGCAAAATCAGTTCCATTTGAAAGTACAAGTTCAGAATTTCAGAGCAGGACAAAAGGAATCAGACCAAAAACAAAAATAGTGATGATTGCGGATAATCCGCTATTGCCGATTCAAGGAGTACAACACAAAAATCCTATGAATTTCTCGCAAGATATTTGTAATTTTACAAAGCAAGGGAGAAACAAGGTGCATGAGGACGTTGTAGTTGTAACAAAAGAAGAAATCCGAGCGTTGTTGGAAAATGAAAACCCTGCCGATAGCGTAGAGTTTAACGACAATCGTATTTCGGCATATATCGCACAACAAGGCAACTGCTATGTAATGAATCGTCGAGGAACTCCGTCCACTCTGATATGTATTCACAAATCAGACAAAGGAGATAACCTTGATAGATATTCTAATCTGGCATTTGTGGAAATTCCCATTGCAAAGGCAATCCTAACAGAATCAGCAGACGAAGCAAAATCACTGTTAAAAGGTTATGTTCTTAATAGTCAGCAGAAGAAAAAACTGAACAGAATACGGACGAATTACGGATACCAGACAATAACTGGGAAATAACTTATAAATCTATTTGGATATGATGGAACGCCGTATGAAGCGAAAGTTTCATGTACGGTGTGAAGCGGGGGAAAACTTGGAGATAACATCAAAAAGTTACCTATCGCTATAAATCCTGCGAGATACGGGACATCTTCTTGAGAAGAAAGGTTACGAAGTGCGTGTGCTTGATTTGATTTCAATGGAGAAAAGCCATTGTTACAATCCTTTTGTTTATTTGCAGAATGACAATGATGTGCAGAAGCTCGTAACCAATCTTTTTAAGAGTACCACTCCGAAAGGTTCACAGAGCAATGACCCATTTTGGGATACGGCAGCGTCAATGCTTCTGCTTGCACTTGTATTTTATCTGCATTATGAAGCACCGCCGGAAGAACAGAATTTTGCGATGGTAATGGAAATGCTCAGAGCCGGGGCGATTGAGGACGAGGACGACCCAAGTCCTTCTCCGCTTGATAATCTGTTTTCGGATTTGATGATAGATAATCCTGACCACATTGCTTTGAAGTATTACCACTCTTATCATTCCGGTTCTTCCAAAACATTAAAATCCATACAGATAACCCTTGCAGCAAGGCTTGAAAAGTTTAACTTGGAAAGTCTTGCTGCTCTTACTTCTGCCGATGAACTGGATTTGCAGTCACTCGGAGAGAAAAAGGTGGCACTATTTGCACTGATACCGGATAACGACTCCAGTTTCAACTTCTTGGTATCCATTCTTTACACACAGCTTTTTCAGCAGTTGTTTTATGCTGCCGACCATATTCACGGAGGCTCGCTTCCCGTTCCTGTTCATTTCCTGATGGACGAATTTGCGAATGTGAGCCTGCCCGATGACTTTGACAAGATACTGTCAGTTATGCGTTCCCGTGGAGTGTCGGTAAGTATCATCTTGCAGAACTTGGCTCAGTTAAAAGCCTTGTTTGAAAAGCAATGGGAAAGTATTGTCGGCAACTGCGACGAGTTTTTATATCTCGGTGGCAACGAGCAAAGCACCCACAAATATGTGTCCGAGCTTCTCGGCAAGGAAACCATTGATACCAACACTTTCGGAAAGAGTACCGGGCGAAGCGGCAACTACTCCACCAATTATCAGATTAGCGGTCGAGAGCTTCTTACTCCTGATGAGGTTCGTATGCTTGATAACCAATATGCAATTCTGTTTATTCGTGGAGAACGCCCCGTTATGGATTTCAAGTATGACATCTTGAAGCACCCGAATGTGGCACTTACAACCGATGGAAAGGCTTCTGCATATAAACACGGCGAAGTGACCATCAAGCACTCATCAATTTCCGTTCTTTCTATTGACCCGGAAGAACTTCCGGAGGAAAGCTACGGAGAAACCAATTACGAACTTCTGTCCGATGAGGATTTTGAAGTGAATAAAAACTTATTTTAACGGAGGAAAACACAATGAACATTTTTAAGAAGAATAACGAAAAGAAAACTACTCAGAAGCTGCCTATGACCGGAAAGGTTCAGAAAGGCTTCCGTGCTTACTGCGCCGTAATCGCAGCAGCAACTCTTGTTTGCGGCATGAGCGTTACCGCTTTTGCCGCCAGCGACCCGATTACCGTGGTCAACAACCTGTCTGATTTCATTTTCTCGCTGATCCGCGCCATTGGCCTTATCCTGCTGGGCTTCGGTATTTTGCAGGTGGGCCTGTCTCTCAAGAGCCATGACCCCTCCCAGCGCGCCAACGGTATGCTGACGGTGGCAGGCGGTATCGTCATTACCTTTACTAAGGAGATCCTCTCCCTCATCACCGGCTGAAAAACGCAGCAGGGTGAAAGGCAT
>OLIS01002795.1_pt1 | contig 10826 bp, 8 predicted proteins | sample 1601351 | NCBI WGS metagenome assembly OLIS01 (sample SAMEA2452122, study PRJEB22498) | human gut metagenome | biome: human feces; feature: human gut; material: feces | place: Australia | collected 2012
GCGATCGGCATCGTGGAATCCTGTGTGTTCACATGCACAACCACCGCAAATTTCCGATCATCCGGAAGCGGTACTGCCTCATTTAGATTGATCGTATAATAACCCTCGTACTGCATTTCACCGGATGCCACCTTTGTCCGCTGCTGCAAGTCGGATACATCGGTAAAATCCGTCACAACATACACATCATATGTCGTTTTCGGGCCTGTCGCATAGAAAGAAACTGCCTTTAATGTCTCGTTCTTTCCAGCCGTATAGACATTTGCAAAATAGGCCTCCGGCCTGTCGTCAAATCCCATCGTTCCGACCTCGCCCATCAGATCTGACTGATAGATCTTGTCGTAGTTGTCACTATTTCCAAGCTTCGTATATACTACGCTATTCATACCGATATTGGTATCATAATAAGAGATATAAAAGAATCCCTCGTCACCAAAATCCTGCCCCCAGCTGTTCTTGCAGATAAATGCGCCGTCTCCCGCCGGTTCTGTATTAAAATATTCCTTCGGATAGTTGTCATCCCAGCCAACGATCACCACGTCATGATTCGGCGTCTGATCTCCATCATAATAATAGGAACTGCGGTTTCTGTTATAGTAATAAGAACTACTCGTTGCATTCTTCATATCACAGTAAATAACCGTTTCCACACCGCCATATTTGTATACGGATGATTTGATCGCCTCGTAATTCTTGTCCTTCAGGATGATGGCTTCTTCCAGATGCTTTACCGCCGACAATCCATTTACCGTCTGGTTATCACCATACGGATCATCTTCCTCAAGCACCGGTCCCTGCCATGCCGCAAGATAGGCTATACTCATATAATATTCGCCACCGTCAAATGGGCTGACATTAAAGCTGTTATTCATTGCCATATGATCAACAGAAAATACCAGATTTTCAGCCGGACGGATTGTACTTTCCAGTGCTGCCAGTGATGCAAATGCCCAACAGGTTCCATAGATATCCTGATCTCTGACAGGAGAAACACGATTATGCTCTCTCATATCATATGCAGCCGGAAGCTTTTCTTCCTCAGCAATCTTTTTTAACACCGCAGCATTTGTCTCCAGATTGATGTTACAGCTGTAGTTTAATGCCTCGCAGATCTCATTCACCGGCACATAGATGATATCATCCTTTCTTTCCGGCTTATCGATCGTCTGAATCGTATTTCCGTTGATGTTCACCATATCCGAATCACCATAAACTTTAACAAGGCTGTCACCTTTTGCCAGTGTGATCGTTCCGTTTTCATATACATTTACCAGACAATCCAGTTTATCGGTAAATGCTGCAATTGGAATCATTAACTGTAACCGATCACTGAAATATGCCTGATATTCAGCCTCTGTGATCTTATTGTCATTAATATATAACGTAACACCCTTTTCATTTGCACTTGTTACGATTTCTTTCATCATTGCCTCGGCCGCAGCCTCCGAACCGTCGGTCTTTTCCACGCTCACATCCGGATGCCGGAAGAAGCCCAGATAGAGCAATACACTCAAGATTGCAACTGCTACCGCTATCAAAAACTTTTTCAATTTGGTCTCACTTTCTCTTTGGCGGCTTTGGTCCCATGAACTGATAGAAATATGATTTGATCATACCATTGTAGATCTTACGATTCTTATCCGCCTTTCTTCCTATATATTTCTCCGCCTCACTGTATGACGTGATCAGAAACATCGACCAGTCATCCAGTCGTCTGAAGCTTTCCCCGATCGTCTTATATAATTCAGGAAGATCCTCCCGATCCTCGAGACGTTCACCATATGGCGGATTCGTGATGATAAAGCCATATTTTTTCGGATGCCTGAGATCCTTTACATCTCTCTGTTGGAAATGGATATGTTCATCCACTCCCGCTGCTCTGGCATTCTCCATCGCACACTTCACCATTTCATTATCCAGATCGTAGCCCTGAATATTCATCTTCACATCATGGTCGATCATGTCATTTGCTTCATCGATCGCATTGTACCACATCTTCTTATCTCCGACCTTCGCCCACTCGGAAGCCAGGAAATCCCGGTCGATGCCCGGTGCGATCCTTGCTCCGATCATAGCAGCCTCGATTGGAAATGTTCCGCTTCCACAGAATGGGTCGACCAGTACACGATCCTTGTTCCACGGTGTCAGCATGATCAGTGCCGATGCCAGGGTTTCTGATATCGGGGCCTTACCAACCAGCTTTCTGTAGCCACGTTTATGAAGAGATACTCCTGATGTATCTAACCCTATTGTAACAATATCCTTAAATATAAATACACGAACCGGATATTCTGCTCCATCTTCCGTGAACCATGATACATGGTAGGTCTGTTTCAAACGTTCTACCATAGCTTTCTTCACGATAGACTGGATATCAGATGGACTAAACAACGCACTCTTGTTTGATGTAGCCTTGGATACCCAGAATTTTGCATCACGGGTCAGATACCGCTCCCATGGAATACTCTTGGTTCCTTCAAATAATTCATCAAATGTTACAGCCTTAAAGCTTCCGCACTTGATCATGATTCGTTCAGCTGTACGAATAAACATATTTGCTCTTGCAACCGCATCTTCTTCTCCTGCAAATGTTATTCTTCCGTCTTCTACCTGAACGATCTCATATCCAAGATCCAGGATTTCTTTTTTCAATACTGACTCCAATCCAAAATGACATGGAGCGATCAATTCGATTCTGCTCATATGCTTCCTTTCAATCACAAGTGCCAGATTCAGACATTTCTGTCCAAATCCAGCACTCCTTTTCTCTTATATCTTTGTTTCTGATTTTATTTTCTGCGTTTATTTATAACAACGATTCCGGCAAGCCCCAGTGAAATGATCATACCTGCAACTGCTGTCTTCATAGCAAAATCATCTCCTGTCTTTACTCCGGTGTTCTTCTGGTCATCCGGCTTATCGGCATCTGTTTTCTCTGTTGTTTGGTCCTCCGTTGATACAACTTCTTCGGATTCTGTTGTCACATCTTCCGTTTCATCCTGAGTATCATCCGTTGACTCTGTCGTTACATCTTCCGTTGTATCATCGGTACTATCTTCTGTCGTAGTTGTAGCTTCCGTTGTATCCTCTGTCGTTGCATCTGTAGAAGCTTCCGTTGTCACGTCTTCTGTTGTCACATCTTCTGTTGTTCCACCATCCGGAACAGACATTTTAACCGTTACTTTTGTTGCTCCCGATGCATAATAATTTGCTGTTTCCTTATATCTGACGTAATAATCACCGGCAGAAATGCCTGTGATCGTATTTGCTGTGATCGGCTTCCATACATTCTGGTCAACGGAATATTCCATGGATACATCAACATTTTTAATGGAACCGTCCTTTTTCCCTTTTGCACTTTCATTTTCTGTCGTAAGACCGGTTGGTGCTGTCTGTGGTGCTTTATCGATCGTATAATTCTTTACGGTTTCTCCGTGATAAGTCTTACCCTTTGCTGTTATTTTTACGCTTGCTGTTCCTGCATTGATATTATCTGTAAATGTACAGGTATAATCCGTTCCTTCTGTCAGATCTCTTCCATCGTATGTGACAGTCACTGTTGGCTCTTTTGCTTTTCCATCATATACATAAGAAGTCGGGGCAATGGATACAGAAACTGTCGCATCTGTCAGCCGGCGGTAACGAAGCTCTACGCTTCTCGCCTTTGTGCCTGTTTCATCTAATATCGTATTATAGGAATTCGGCTGTCCATCCAATGTGTATCCGGCCGGAAGAAATTCCTCAATACCGCCCACAGCTTCATCTAATGAAAGCAACCCATAATTGCTTAGTCCGCTTGGCGAATTTGTAATCTTATAAACAGATGTCTGATCCATCTGCAACTTTTCAAGCCACCATTCTGTAAATGCTGCACCATCATGTTGCTGTTCTATATTACTGTTTACCAGTTTAATGCCACCCTTTGCATACCATCCAAGCTGCGTAAGATCTGCTCTCACATTTTCAAATGTTAATGTATGTTCATTCCCTGTCGCTGCATTCCTGATATAGCCACTATATTCTCCATTTTCTATCACAAGCGAACCCATGATATCAAAATGAACAGCCTTTAACTCCTTCTTATTCAGATCAATCGTAAGATTCTTATTCCCAGCATCAATATATGTTGATGTACTCTCACAATTATATAGAAGCTTCAGTATATCACCGTTTCCGGCAGCCGCCGCTGCATCTTCCAGTTTAGAATAAGTGCCTTTTGCTGTTCCACTTGCATCCTTTACCTCGATGCATTCTACCGGATCATTACAATCCACGCAGGCTCCATCCTTCACCTGTGAATGTTCACATGCCGCCTGTGTCTCTGCCAGTCCATTTGCCCCTGCAAATGCTGCTACTGCAAAAAAACCTGCCGCAATGATCGTTCCTAAAATTCTTTTTCTCATTTACCCTATATCCTTTCTTTTCTAAAAAAATAAGTACCTCCGGAATATCCTGTGATACCCGCCAATTACCCTGTCCATATTATACATACTTCCCCCTGCCACCACAAGTAAATTAAACAAAAAAATCCCGGTCATGCACTTCCTTAACAGGTTCTGTCATGTCCGGGATCGATCTATTCTGTTATTCTCATTTTCAAACCACATTTTCTTCTCTTTCATAATGGCTAGTTACACCCTCTGTCAGCGGTTTTTCGTCAATGCTCCTTTATACTGTACGATTCCCCCAACGGTATTGATCACCTTATATCCTGCCTGCGACAGCAGTCTCGCTGCCAGTGCACTGCCGCCTCCATACTGACAATATGTGAGCAGCACTTTATTTTTAGGAAAATTATAATTACCATACTGGATATCCGACAATGGTACATTGACTGCCATCGGTATGTGTCCTCTCAGGAATTCTTCTTCGGTACGAACGTCCACGATCACCCCGCCATAGCGGACTGCTTCCTGCATGATATCGCGGACCGGTATGTTGTGAAATCTCATCATTTCACCCCCTGGCAAATGTTCCTGCTATATGGATTCCTATATATTCATCATATGTATCTTCCATCAAAACGTGCGGCATATTCAGCGTTTCTGCCACAATTCCCGTCTTATTTCCGCCCTTGTCCGTTGTACCCTGTCATGCCATAATCCGTACCAGTGCCATTCGACGTATAACTCTGTGAATAATTCTGTGATCCGGGATTCTCCTGCTGCCGATATGGATTCACTCCAGTTTGCGGATATGGATTAACTCCAGTTTGCGGATATGGATTCATCCCCTGCGCATAGCCATTACCCGGATACTGGTTCATCTCCTGCACATAGCCATTACCCGGATACTGATTCATCCCCTGTGTATAACCACCATTGTATGGGTTGTAATTTGTATTCTGCATATATCCTCCGGCCTGACCATATGCATCACCACCCGGATAGCCCGGATAACCCGCCCGGTAATCCGGTTGATCTGGATAATAATATCCTCTGCCCGGTCTGCGAAAATCCATCCGGTACATCCCATAATCTGCAGTCTCCGGTCTGCCGTCAATTCTGCGGTCATGCGCTGAACAGTAAAAGATCAGAAAAATTGAAAGTACATACATCACTCCAAGGATCAGGAATACCCATGCCTCCGAAATATATCCATACGATGCCGCCATCACAAGATAGTCATATAAGCCATGAATAAATACCGGCACGATATATGCCCATGCCATAAATCCGATCATACCCGCACGGTCACCTGCATATGCCGCTTCTCTGCCCTTCGCATAAAGTGCACCCATGATAACACCTACCGTACAATGAAGTGGAATAGCGGTAAATGCCCGGAGGATGCCCGTTCCGATTCCGCCGGAAGCAACATATAAGATATTTTCCAATATAGCAAAGCCAAGAGATGCACAGACCATATAAATAACTCCATCATAGCTGTGCTGAAATTCTCTGCTTTTCCATGTAGTGCAGACCGTTACCAGATATTTCCCAAGCTCCTCCACAATTCCGATTACCAGAAAGCAAAGCACCAGCAGCATCGTCTGATGATCCGTATCTGTCTGTGTAACGATTAACTGCCCGATAAATTCTGCGATCACTGCCGGAATGATCGTACCTGCACCAAGTGCCAGAAGCAATACCATTAATTTGGCCGGCGGCTTCTCTTTCCGGTCTCTCATATATATAAAACCCAGCAGGATCAATGCCGGCAAGACTGCTATTATGATCAATATTCGACTCATATGCCCTCCCATTATCCTGATCCGATGTCTGTGATCACAACCATCGAATCTTTTCAACATAATATGACTTGTTTAAAATTATACCACCCAGCAGTGAAAAACTCTACTTACAGGTCTTATTTTACATATAAAATATGGGAGACGCAAAGCTTACGTCTCCCATAGCATTTATTCATATTTTTTTGAGGAAAATATATGACAATAATTATTTTACATTGAAGGCTTTCATCCCCGGATATACGGCTGAAGCACCGAGCTCTTCTTCAATTCTTAAGAGCTGATTGTACTTAGCTACACGCTCGGATCTGGATGGTGCGCCGGTCTTGATCTGGCAAGTATTTAAAGCAACTGCAAGATCTGCGATCGTTGTATCTGCTGTCTCACCGGATCTGTGCGATGAGATAGCTGTGTATCCAGCCTTGTGAGCCATCTTGATTGCTTCCAGTGTCTCTGATACAGAACCGATCTGGTTTAACTTGATCAAGATACTGTTACCACAGCCAAGTTCGATACCCTTTGCAAGTCTCTCTGTATTTGTAACGAAAAGGTCGTCACCAACTAACTGAACCTTGTCGCCAAGCTCTGCTGTAAGCTTCTTCCAGCCTTCCCAGTCTTCTTCGTCCAGACCATCTTCGATGGAGATGATCGGATACTTCTCAACCAGTCTCTTCCAGTGAGCAATCAGCTCCTCTGATGTATATACTGTACCGGCCTTTGGCAGCTTGTACTCGCCAACCTTTCCTGTCTTCCACTCGGATGAAGCTGCATCCATAGCGATCTTGAAGTCCTTACCCGGTTCATATCCTGCTTTCTTTACTGCTTCGAGAATTGTCTCGATTGCTTCTTCATCAGATGCAAGTGCAGGTGCAAATCCACCTTCATCACCAACTGATGTAGCAAGTCCTCTTTCCTTTAAGATTGCCTGAAGTGCATGGAATACTTCTGCACACCATCTGAGACACTCTTTGAATGAAGGAGCCCCAACCGGCATGATCATGAACTCCTGAACATCCAGACCGGATGATAATGCATGGCATCCACCATTGATAATGTTCATCATAGGAACCGGAAGTCTGTTTCCGCTTACACCGCCTAAGAAACGATATAAAGGTACATCCAGTGAAATAGCTGCTGCTCTTGCTGCTGCGATTGATACGGCAAGGATTGCATTTGCACCCAGATTTGACTTGTCCTTTGTTCCGTCTGCCTTGATCATTGCCTGATCTACAGCATATGTATCAGATGCGTCCATACCAACTAATACGTCATTAATTGTTGTATTGATATTTTCAACAGCTTTCTTAACGCCCTTACCACCAAAACGATTCTTATCACCATCACGAAGCTCTAATGCTTCAAACTCACCTGTTGATGCACCACTTGGAGCTGCTCCACGTCCGACAGTACCATCTGCAAGAATAACTTCTGCTTCTACTGTAGGATTTCCTCTTGAGTCAATAATCTCTCGTCCAATTACTTTTTCGATTTCTAAATAATTCATCATTATCCAATTCCTCTATTCACAAGATTTTAGTTAGTTTTTTCTAACCAACTAAAAAATAGCATGTTATAACCTCTGTCGTCAACAAAAATACGTCGAATTAATTGAGAATTTCTATCACATATTTCGCTTGATTTTTACAAGAACACACCGTATAATGCAGCCATAAGTTAGATGTGTCTAACCATTGCATGAACGGTTCTGAAATGACACATACTAATACTGTCGCATTTGATAATTTAATGTTACAGGAGTTTCAGATTATGTTTGAAGAATATTTGATCACACATTGTTCGCCTACATTGGCGTCCTTAAAACCTGCCAGCCTGTTTCTTTATCGTTTTTCTTCCGGAGAAGAATTATACGAAAGTGTGGCTGTCTGGGATGCACAATTTCAGAAAAAAGGGATCCGGATCACGATCCTGCGGGAAAATGCTGAAACTGCCCTGATCTATGTCTACAGACCGGATGCTATGGTTCGCGAATTATCAAGACCAGAGATCCTCTCTTTTCTTGTAAGCACAGGATATCAGGCAGGAACGATCGATCAAATGCTTGAACAGCTTCGTACACGTCTTCATGGTTCGGAAGAGTTTCCGCATGAGATCGGTGTCTTCCTTGGCTACCCGTTAAATGATGTTCTCGGATTTATCAAATACCACGGAAGCAACTGCAAGGGCATGGGCGACTGGAAGGTATACGGAGATCTGGGTGAGGCCCAGAAAACATTTGCTAAATTTAAAAAATGCCGTGAGATCTATGCAAATCTCTGGCATCAGGGACGAACCATCTGGCAGTTGACGGTTGCTGCATAATTATAGCATCTGCATAACAAAATAAGTATTTATGCACATGGCGTCCACATAACAAAATGAATATAAGGGATTCCCGTAAGCATTTTCGTGCGGAGATCTCTAAATATAAAATACATGAATTATAAGGAGGAACCTACTATGAGTAAGGTTGCAGTTGTATATTGGAGTGGAACAGGTAATACAGCATTAATGGCACAGGCTGTTGCAGAAGGTGCAAAAGCAAAAGGTGCAGAATGTGATCTTTTAACATCCGCAGAATTTACTGCAGATATGGTAGATAACTATGATACGATCGCATTTGGCTGCCCTGCTATGGGTGCTGAAGTCTTAGAAGAAAGCGAGTTTGAGCCAATGTTCGCTGAATGTGAACCGGCATTAAACGGTAAGAAGATCGCCATCTTCGGTTCATATGGCTGGGGAAGCGGCGAATGGATGGATACATGGGAAGCTCAATGCCAGGCTGACGGTGCTGTATTTGCAGCAGCTCCACTGATCTGCCATGAAACACCGGATGAAGCAGGTCTTGCTGATTGTACTGCACTTGGCGAAGCACTTGTTTAATAAATAATAATACACATCTCTAAACACAACCAAAACACAGAAATCTGCCATGTGGCAGTCCTTCCGCTTGTACATTATCGTACAATCCAAAAAATGCTCTGGCAAACCACACCTCTGCCAGAGCATTTGTTTTTTTATAGTTTCTGTTTTATATATGTTCTATTTCTGACTCTTCTTTAATGTTGCGACAACCTTACCTTTTACATTGATGATCTTTACAGTTCCATCTTCATAGCTTGCTTTTTGATTGCTTTCCGCAAACATGATATATCCCGGACATGCTGCCAGAACGTATACCTTCTTCTTGGATGACTGGTAGATCTTTTTCTTGGAAGTTCTGCCCGTACTCTTTCCATAATAAGAATCTCCAAATTTATAAATGGAATTTGAGCTTTTTCCGTTTTTGATCAAAGTACCATACTGATATCCCCTGACGGTCAGACTCTCATTATACTGCATATCATCAAAAGCTCTGACAAATGCATTGCAAACCGTTTTATTTCCTGCCGGGTATTTCTTTTTATGCTTATATTTTGTGTCAACGGAATAGGATTCTGTCACATACGGAAATACACTGTAGAAATATTTGCCCTTATAATAGAATACCGTTCCATTTGCACCATCTTTTACCCTCATGTGACACTTCTTATCAGTTCCGTCCAGTTTCATTGAGCATAAACCAGAATGACCATAATAAAGTCGATTGTTTTTCATAAAACCAAGTCTTCCATTTTTACAGATCTGTTTTGGCTTTGAACTTCCATCAGCCTTGATCTTATAGATACTCATCTGGCTGTCCTGATAAAGGTTGTAATACAGATATCCTTTGTGTACCAAAACTCCACTGACAACGGCGCTCTTTACAACATACTTTGCAGTCTGTTTTTTCATATTATACGCAAGTACACCCTTTGAGGTTTCTATGTAGAGATAGTCACCTGCATGATACAGTTTTCTCGCTGATACATGCTTTACGGTTGACGCTGCTTCCAGCTCTGCCGTCTGCTCCGTCTCAACGTCTGTTGCTGCCAGACTTACATTGGAACCTGTCACATTCATTACTCCACACAGTACAAATGCGATCATTGCCAATACTACTTTTTTTAAATGTCTTTTCATTCATTTTCCTCCTGATTTTTTATTCCTTCCTTCTGCAGATTTTGCAGATACCTGTATTATATCACTGCATATAAAAAATAAATATATAAATTTGTCATGCATGACAGTTTATCCGTCATGGTCTGCATTGTCCATATAAAAAACATCTGCTGATCCATAAACTATATAAAGTCCATACATCAGCAGATGCTTTGTTTTCTTTCACTATATTATATCGTGAGACTTTCTTTATATACAGATCTTGTATTTATATCGCTCCATGCTCCCGGAGAAGTTTCTCGACATCGGTTCCTTCTACCGCCTTTAAAAGCTCCTTCATTGCGATCTTCTCTTTCAGTCCAAGCTTCATATCCGTGATCTTTCTGCCATCACGGATCGCTACGGTCGCATTTAACAGATCCCGTACATCATAGACACTGCCCCAGACCTCAGGCACACCACGATCGATATTCAACAGAGTATATACTGCCTCCATACCGGTACGGATCGAATACTCGGTCGTAAATATCGTATCTCTTGCTGTCTCTGCAAACTGTCCAAGAAATGCAAAGTTTACCGCGCCCTCCGGTACAACATCCGGGCGTGGATTCACGCATGGATGATGACGTGGATTCCGACCGCCCGCTGTGCATCGCCT
>OLIS01002805.1_pt1 | contig 10809 bp, 9 predicted proteins | sample 1601351 | NCBI WGS metagenome assembly OLIS01 (sample SAMEA2452122, study PRJEB22498) | human gut metagenome | biome: human feces; feature: human gut; material: feces | place: Australia | collected 2012
GCAGGGGCGAATCTGGCGTTGATCATCAGCGACCATATTTTGAAAATGGTATTGGTTGTGATCCTGCCGATCGTAGCCTTTTGTGTGTTGAGAGACAAGAACATGGATGTGGAAGTTCCGGTCGGAATGACAAAGAACAAGCAGTATCTGATCGCGATTGTATGCTCTTTGGTGATTGGTTGTTATGACGGATTCTACGGTCCGGGAACAGGAACCTTCTTGCTGCTTGTATTTACCAAGCTTGCGAAGATACCATTGGAGAAAGCGACAGGAAATGTGAAGATTGTGAATCTTTCTTCCAATATTTCAGCGCTGATCACATTTATCCTGGCAGGGAAAATCCTGTGGGGACTGGGACTGGCAGCATCCTGTTTCAGTATCGCAGGACATTACGTAGGTGCAGGAATGGTTGTGAATAATGGGGTGAAAGTGATTAAGCCGATTATTCTGATCGTGCTGGTGCTGTTATTGGTTAAGGTTGTGTCTGGAATATAAGTAACTGTTCAGAGCCAAGCAAAATTTCAAAAAACAGGTATAAAAGGCTTGCATTTTTAAGGCTGTTTTTGAAATTTTATTTGGCGGATACGCCATACCGACGAAATGCGTAGCTTTTTGGAGGTTGGCTCTGAACAGTTACGAATATAATAAGGATATAAAAGAAGCAGAATCATGAGGGAAAATGATTCTGCTTCTTTGTGTATAGGCTTAACTTTTATACAAAATAACATAAATTTGTCAATTTTTATAAACATTATAATATAATACTCACATCACCAATCTCAGCACTCTTGTCTTATCCAATATAAAAATCGAACATACCATAAAAAGATGTGCAAGCAGTGTACTGACGATCACACCGTTAGACGTAAGCAGGAATCCGGTATAGAATCCAAACCAGCAGACGAATCCGGAGTAACTTGCCATCAGGATAAGCAGTGGCAATTCTTCCCAGAAGCCGTGAAGTGTGCTTAAAAAGTCATCCATTGTAAAATCGAAGTAGATAAAACGACCAACAGCAAGTGTGATGAAGTACATCATCAGTGAATCGTAGTTGTCATCATTGTAAATAAACTTAATATACAGAAGTATCAGTATAATATAAAAGGAAGATACCAGTCGAATGGACGCCTTCTGGTTGGAATCTATTTCTTCCAATGGTACAAATACAATATCAAGCCATCCATTTAAGATAACGGAGAAGCAAAGGAAGAGTAACAGGATAATGTCCTGATACTTCTGCCAATAGATGGACACGCCTGGAATCCTCTCGTCGATAACATAGTAAAGAGACAGAAAGATCAGCACGGAGGTGCTGGCGAAGACCATCTCAAAGAAACTTTCAATAATGCTTCTTTTTCGCTCCTGATGGTGGCGGTTGATACGACGGATTGCTTTGTGAGACAGGGAGTCATCCTGCAGTCGCTGGCGTGTTTTCAATTTGGCTACGCCAAGAACAATACCGATCACAACGGCCAGCCCGATCAACGAGACGAGCAAGTAGATTCCGATGTATTCAAAGTTAAAGTAGTGTGTAACATAAGTTCTCATTAAAATGCCTTCTTTCAAAATCCTTAGCAGATGGTAAATGTTTCTAACCACCTTAATTTTAATTATAGCACGGTGATGCAAGGGATAATCAGGTTTATGGTTAGCGTATACTTATAAGATTTATAAAATAGTGGACAAAATTGAACCTAGTCAAACAAAATAAACTATGTTAGACTATCAATAGATTGATAAAAAGATAACAAGCATGGTATCTGTCAGAATAGATTGCCAGTCGTATGTAGTACGAACAGTAATCAAAACAGTTTACCAGGGAGTGGAAAAAGGACAGGATGAGAATAATGAAAGCAATTGTATTCGACGTAGACGACACATTATATGATTTATCAACTCCATTTAAGCAAACATGCAGGGAGATTTTCCCGGAAGATACAGATTTAGATCTGGAAGGTGCGTTTCTCGCAAGTAGAAGATACAGTGATTCCGTGTATGCACGGTGCTTGAGTGGTGAGATGTCAATGGAAGAGATGTATATCTATCGATTCAAAAATGCATTTCTTGATTATGGGAAGAAGATTGATGCACTCAAGGCATTGGAATTCCAAGCAATTTATGAAGAAAAACAGCATGAAATCAAGATGACAGATGCAATGAGACAGTTGATGCAGAACTTGAAAGAGAAGGTGACTCTTGGAATCATTACAAATGGTCCGGCGCAGCATCAGTGGGACAAAGTGAACGCGCTTGGTGTAACGGAATGGATTCCAGTAGGTCATGTATTTATATCAGGAGCACTCGGGGTAGCAAAACCGGACAAGAGGATTTTCAGTCGTGCGGCGGAAAGAATGGGGATTTTGCCGCAAGAGATCTGCTATGTAGGAGATTCTTTTGAAAATGATATTGTTGGGGCAAAAGCTGCAGGATGGAATGCAGTCTGGTATAATCATCGCGGACATCAGGCAGCAGGTGATGTAAAGCCGGATGCAGTGGTAAGAAGTGAGGCAGAATTGATTGCATGTCTGGAGAAGATCAGCACAAAGGAGTGAGCGGAATATGCAGAAGGAAGCCCAAATAATCAAGGTGATGGCTGCTCCGGAAGCTGGATGGTAAAAGAAAACCTTTTAAAAAAAGAAAAATAACAGCTGTAAGAGAAATATTTTTCAATTACAGCTGTTATTTTTCTTCTTATTCGTTATTCTTCTACTTTTTCACTTTTATCTTTCGGCAGAATCAGACTGAGCAGCAGTGATACTACGAACACACCTGCAACAGCATTTCCGTTGAAGATATCTCCCACAGCCTGTGGAAAAGCGCTGAAGAAGTTCGTATCTGTTTGTGTAAGACCAACGCCGACGCAGAAAGCGAGAGATACAATGATCATTGTGCGGTCATTGAACTCGCAGTCTTTGAGCATCTTGATTCCTTCGTACAGGATTGAACCAATCTTCCATATTGGATAGTTAGACAGCGTCTGCTTCTTCATTTTTTCCGAGTCTGCGAAGCATTGTCTTCTTGACTGCACGGAAAATGTTTTCATAACCTGTGCAGCGGCACAGATGACCGGACATCATTTTACGGATCTCATCATCTGAGAATTCTTTGCCGGCATTTAAAAGTTCAGTTGCACTCATGATGAATCCAGGTGTACAGAAGCCACACTGAACAGCTGCTTCATCAATAAATGCCTGCTGAATATCGGATAACTCACCATTTGGTCCGGCGAGACCTTCAAGAGTAAGGATTTCTTTTCCCTCAGCCCATACACCGAGATAGATACAGGAGTTGAAGCATTCCCCATCAATGATTACATTGCATGCTCCACATTCTCCAACTTCACAGCCTTTCTTTACGCTGGTCAGACGGAAGTCATCTCTTAAAACATCTGTAAGTGATGCACGGACATCGATCATTTTCTCGACTTTCTTACCGTTGATCGTGCAGGTAAGTAATTTGTACTGTTTATTCATCGATCACACCTCCTGCCAATCTGATAGATTCTGTCAGTGCACGCTCTGCAAGAACAGTAGCGATGTGCTGACGGAATGCCTTGGATGCTCTCCAGCTGTCACGTGGATTGATATCTTCCAGAACAGCCTGACCAAATTCATGAACAACAGCTTTTGTAAGCGGTTTACCCTTTGCTTTTGCCTCAGCAGAAGGCGCACGCATCGGAACAGGTCCTGCAACTCCGTAAGCAATTCTGACATCCTCGATCGTCTTCTTATCCTTAGAGAGTTTTACATTGACAGAACATCCTGTTGTTGCGATATCCATTGCATTACGCATTGCATATTTAATGTAATGTCCGTGGTAGCCTTCGTATGCTTCCTTCGGAATGATGATCGCTGTCTGAATCTCTGCCGGTTTCAGATCAACGACTCCTGCTTTAATATAGAAGTCATGGATCGGGATTCTGCGAACTCCGTCCGGTCCTGTGATCTCAACAATTGCATCCCATGCATGAAGTGTTGAAGCGGAATCAGCGGATGTAACACCATTACATGTGTTTCCACCGATCGTTCCGATGTTACGGATCTGTGGTCCACCAACCATATCAACAGCTTCCCCAAGTACGTTGATATGCTTCTGGATGATCGGATCCTTTGTAATATGAGAGAAGCTGGTCAGAGAGCCAATGCGGATCGCACCGTCTTCTTCATAAGATATGCCTCTCATTTCATCAATTTTATAAATGCTTACAAGTTCTTTTCCTGCGCGGCGTCCTTCACGCATCTGTACAAGAACGTCACTTCCGCCGGCAATGATCTGTGCTTCCGGATGTTCCTGTAAAAGCTGTATAGCATGAGCTACGCTTTCAGCTTCATAAAGTGCTTTAAGATCATACATTTGCTTCTCCTCCTTCCTCAAACATATGTTGTTCCTTCATACTGCGGAACAGATGGTGTGGATTCACCGGTGCATCATTTACATAGACACCTGTTGCCTGATAAACTGCGTTACGGATTGCAGGTGCAATGGAACATGTCGGTGGCTCACCAAGAGATTTTGTTCCGAATGCACTTGTAGGCTCCGCATTTTCTACGAAATAAGCGCGTAGTCTCGGGTGATCCATAAATGTGGATAACTTGTAATCGAGCAAGTTATTATTTAATGCTCTTCCGGTCTTCGGATCAAAAAGCAGGTTTTCAGAAAGTCCGAATCCGATTCCCATACTCATACCACCGTGTACCTGAGCTTCAGCAAGTGCCGGGTTGATAAGAGTTCCGGCGTCATGTACATTGACGATATCAAGCAGTTTTACCTTACACATCGGGATGTCAACTTCAACTTCTGCAAATGTACATCCGAAGGAGTAAGCATTGGACTTAATCTGCGCTGTACTTTCAGCTGACAGATGCTCACTGTGTGAAAGGCTGTAAAGTGCTTCTGTTGAAAGATCTCCAAGAGACATCAGAACACGGTTATCTGTGATACGAACAATCTGTCCGTCAATGATATCCAGGTTATATTCAGGCATTCTTGTCAGTTCATGCGCATATTTCAAAATACGTTCTTTCAGAAGCAGTGCTGTCTGGCGAATTGAGAATCCGGCTGTATAAGTCTGACGGGATGCATAAGCACCTGTTCCGAATGGTGTAACGTCTGTATCCTGACAGGAAACAACGTGTACAGCTTCAAGCGGAACGCCAAGAATATCTGCAGTCATCTGTGAATATGCAGTATCAGCACCCTGTCCGATCTCTGTCTCACCGAGCTGAACCTGAAGAGAACCATCCTGATTCAATACCATACGGCAGGAAGATGTCTCAAGTGAGATTGGCCATACAGCTGTGTTGTACCAGAAGACTGCCATACCGATACCTCTGCGGATATCTCCTGTCTGGTTCTGGTATTCTTTGTATTTACGAAGGTAATCAGTAACTTCGATTCCTTTGTCGAGGCACTGGTTGAATGTGTCGCTGTATAATTCATTTTTAGAAAATGCATCCTTGTATCCGACCGGCATCAGGTTTTTGCGGCGGAATTCAAGCGGATCCATGTTAAGTTTTGCACAAATGTCTTCTGTATGACATTCTACAGCCCACATTGCCTGTGGAATTCCGTAACCACGCATCGCACCGGCAACGGATTTGTTTGTGAATATTGTATAAGCATCAGCCTCTACGTTATCACAAGGATAAAGCTGCGGGAATGCGCCAACTCCTTTGGCACAGATACTGTGACCGTGAGATGCGTAAGCACCCTGATCAGAAAATGCTTCCAGTTTTCTTGCAGCAAATGTTCCATCCGGGCGAACCCATGAAATGATGTGGCTCTTGATCGCATGACGTACACGGGTAGAAACAAAGGTCTCCTCTCTTGGTACATCAAGTTTAATAAGATGTCCGTGAAGCTGCATGGACAGCCATGCACAAAGTGGCTCATACAAAACATCCTGCTTATTTCCGAAACCACCGCCGATGTAAGGCTTGATGACACGAATCTTACCCCATTCAACTCCAAGTGCCTGACCGACAACTCGACGCACGATATGAGGAATCTGAGTGGAACTTACAACCTTGATGCGGTCTCCTTCCATCTCAGCGTAGCAGATGAAGTTCTCAATATGACAGTGCTGAACAGTTGGTGTGCTGTACCAGCCTTCTACTTTGATCAGTCCCGGTTCTTTGATGGCTTCTTCATAATTTCCTTTACTGATTGTTGTATGCTTGAGAATATTGTTCGGATATTTTTCATGAAGCTGAGGAGCATCCTCTTTCATAGCATCCAGAACATCCAGAACAAATGGATATTCTTCATATTCTACTTTGATCGCACGAAGTGCCTGTGCAGCGGAAACCTCATCCTCTGCTACAACCGCAGCGATATCATCCCCATAAAATCTGACGCGGTCTGTAAGTACAAGACGATCGGCAACATCCTGATGTGATTCATCTGTGGACCATGGATGTCCGGCAGTTGGAAAATAATGCTTCTCCTTTAAATCAAAACAGGTAAATACTTTTACAACTCCAGGTATCTTCTCAGCTTCAGATGTGTCAATAGAAAGAACACGTCCGTTGGCAATTGTAGAGTGTAAAATACGTGCAATATAGGCACTCTTATCACAGAGATCATCTGTATATTTTGTACGTCCAATTACTTTATCGTAGGCATCTACACGAGTAACCTTTTTTCCCACATACATGTTATCCCCTCCTTAAACATAAGTTTGGATCAACCGTTTACGTAAAAATCAATATCCTGTTTCATCTGAAGATATTGTGCTTTGGTAATTACGATCTTTCCTTTATTCAGCGTCAGAAGATTCATCTCTTCCAGCTTTCTGATGTTTCTGTCCAGAGTTTTAATAGAAATCCCCACTTCTTCGGAAATGCGCGCTCGTGTCTGGTTAAGTACCAGAATCTCCGGTGCCGGGATCTTTTGTTCATATATTCCTGCTTTTTAAGTGGTAAGCTATTAAATAAATCCACGAATCTTCCTCCTCCTTTTTATTCATTATAGAGAGAAAAGCTGATACATTAAAAGGCCATGTGACATTTTTTCTCCGCTTTTTTGAATTATGGCGTTTTGGACAAAAAATGACTATAAATTAATTATATTATAATGTTTTTTTGGCGAAAATGACAATAAAAATTGAAAAAATATTGATTTGTAAAGTTATCCACAAATTATCAACAAAAAAGATGAGTTATAAACAAGAAACACATTGCAATTAAAAGTGGACTGGGATATTCTGAGAACATACCAATTCATGAAGTTGGTGTTGGGCAGGTAAGAGGACTGTTCTATTTTAAATATCGCATCAAAATAAACGATGAAAAACAAATTACAAAACTATTTCCCAATGATCAGAACCAAAGGACAAGTGCTTGAAGAAATCCGGAATAGCCCGAAAATGTGGAAGACATTTTGCGGTTGGGAAGAAAAATACCAACAGGAATATCTTGACATTTGCACTGGTGTAAAAGGTGTAAAACTTCTCTATGATACCTATTTTAAAGTTATTATGAATCCGGATACCAGACCCGAAAGGTTAAATGATTTTCTATCAGAAATACTGGGAAGAAAAATTAGAATTTTAAAAGTACTTCCGAATGAATCAGCGCGTATTGCAGCAGAGAGCTCCTTATTGATTATGGACATTGTTGTTCAGTTTGAAGATGGCAGTATAGCAAATGTTGAAGTACAAAAAATGGGATATTTATTTCCCGGACAGAGAAGTGCCTGTTATTCTTCTGATTTATTGTTACGACAGTATAAACGAGTGCGCGCAGAATTAGGAAATTCATTTACTTATAAGAGAATTCAGAAAGTCTATACAATTGTATTATTTGAAAAGAGCAGCGCTGATTTCCGCAGGTTTTCGAAAGAAATATATATTCACCATTGCGAACAAAAAAGTGATACAGGAGTAGAAGTGAATTTACTGCAAGAATATACTTTTATATGTCTTGACATTTTTAGTGACATCATTCAAAATGAAAACAGAAAGATAAAAAACAGATTGGAAGAGTGGCTCGTATTTCTCAGTCAGGATGATCCGGAGATGATTATAAAACTTTTGAATCAAAATTCGGATTTTCAGAAGATTTATGAAGAAATCTATACACTCTGTCTTAATATGGAAGGAATGATGGAGATGTTTTCGAAAGAACTTGAGATTTTGGATCGTAATACAGTAAAGTTGATGATTGACGAGATGGAAGAAGAATTGGCACAAGTAAAGGCAAGTGTTGCAAAACAGGTCGAAGAACAAGTGGCAGAGAAGGTAGCCGAACAGGTGGCTCAAGCGAAGGAGAGCATTGCAAGAGAACTAGAAGAAGAGAAGCAAAAGATAGAAGAAGAAAAGCAAAGAGCGGAAGAAGAAAAACAAAGAGCAGAAGAAGAAAAACAAAGAGCTGATAAAGCAGAAGAGGAAAATATGAGATTAAGAAAGAAATTGATGGAATTGCAAAAATTGTAATAAGGTAGATACAAAAAATTAAAAAAACTTAGAAAAATTTAAATTTGTGCTTGCATATCTCTGATACGTATGATAAGATATAACTCGTGTCAGAGATAACACAAGACACGCGGGTGTAGTTCAATGGTAGAACACCAGCCTTCCAAGCTGGATACGTGGGTTCGATTCCCATCACCCGCTTTTTTTGTACCCGTTTTTAAAAAAGAAGGAGGCCAAGAACATGAAAACAGCAATTACAATCGCCGGAAGTGACTCTAGCGGAGGCGCAGGAATCCAGGCTGATATCAAGACAATGATCACCAATGGAGTATATGCAATGAGTGCGATTACTGCATTGACAGCGCAGAATACAACAGGTGTTACTTCTATATTAAATGCAACACCGGAATTTTTAGGACAGGAGCTTGACAGTATCTTTACAGATATCTATCCGGATGCCGTAAAGATCGGGATGGTTTCAGATAAAGAACTGATCAAAGTTATTGCAGCGAAGCTGCGTCAGTATGAAGCAAAGAATATTGTAGTAGATCCTGTTATGGTAGCAACAAGCGGAGCGAAGCTGATCAGTGATGATGCGGCGGATACATTGAAGGAAGAATTATTCCCGCTTGCAAGTGTACTGACTCCGAATATTCCGGAGGCAGAGGAGTTGATCGGAAGAAAGATCACAAGTGCAGAAGAGATGATCGATGCGGCGAAAGAAATTTCAGAAAAATATCACTGTGCAGTACTCTGCAAGGGTGGACATAACTTAAATGATGCGAATGATCTGCTATATGCAGATGGAGCGTATCGATGGTTTAACGGAAAAAGAATTGATAATCCGAATACTCATGGTACAGGTTGTACATTGTCTTCTGCGATTGCTTCTAATCTTGCAAAAGGATTCTCCTTGGAGGAGTCTGTGGAGCGTGCGAAAGAGTATATCTCTGGGGCACTTGCAGCAATGCTTGACCTTGGGAAGGGAAGCGGTCCAATGGATCATGGATTTGCTATCCAGAATGAATATACAAAAGAAGCAGAGGCATAAACTATGGAAAAAAGAACATCATTATTTGAGAACGGATTAATCTGGTTTGGAGCAGGAGTCTCCATTGCTGAAATTCTTACAGGGACATATTTTGCAGCTCTTGGATTTGGCAGAGGGCTGGCAGCCATTCTGGTAGGACATGTGATTGGATGTATCATGTTGTTTCTGGCTGGAGTGATTGGCGGTAAGACAAGAAAAAGTGCCATGGAGACAGTAAAAGACAGCTTTGGAAGTCATGGAGGACAGCTTTTCGCAATCCTGAATGTGCTTCAGCTTGTCGGATGGACTGCAATTATGATCTATGATGGAGCACTGGCAGCAGGAGGCATCTTTACAGTGGGACACTGGGTATGGTGTCTGGTAATAGGTGCATTGATCATTGTATGGATTCTGATCGGAATTACGAATCTTGGAAAGGTAAATACAGTTGCGATGGCAGCACTTTTTATTCTTACATTGATTCTTTTTAAGATTATTTTCTTTGATGGAACTGTAGTTACATCCATTACCGATGAGACATTTTCCTTTGGAGCAGCAGTAGAACTTGCGGTTGCAATGCCATTGTCCTGGCTTCCGTTGATCAGTGATTATACAAGAGAAGCGAAGGAGCCGGTCAAAGCGACCGCGGTGAGTGCTGTTGTATACGGCGTGATCAGCTGCTGGATGTATCTGATCGGTATGGGTGCTGCCATCTATACCGGAGAGAGTGATATCGCGCAGATCATGGTGAAAGCAGGACTTGGTATCGTGGGTCTTCTGATCATCATCTTTTCGACGGTTACCACAACCTTCCTGGATGCCTATTCCGCAGGAATCTCCAGTGAGACCTTGAGCCATAAACTGAACGGAAAATACATTGCCATCGGTGTGACGATCGTTGGTGCGCTGGCAGCCATTGTATATCCAATGGACAACATTACCGATTTCCTGTACCTGATCGGTTCTGTATTCGCGCCGATGATCGCAATCCAGATTGCCGACTTTTTCCTGCTGAAACGGGACAAGAGCAGCCTGGCCGTACATATTCCGAATCTGATCATCTGGGTGATTGGATTTGTGGTATACCGAAATCTGATGAACATCGACATGCCGCTGGGAAACACTCTGCCGGATATGGTGATTACGATTGTAATCTGCCTGATCGTTGGAAAATTTGTTTCATAAAAAGTGAATAAAAAGATCAGATGACTGTTCTGCCTGCATTTGAGCAGGCGGGGCGGTCATTTTGTGTGCCGAGCATGGCACTAATCTTGCTGGTGCAAGTCCAGTCACGGGTATTTACCGCCAAGTGTAGCGGACAATAAATTGTTTAATCCTCTTAATGTCCGTGCATAGCAGATTTGTT
>OLIS01002815.1_pt1 | contig 10783 bp, 8 predicted proteins | sample 1601351 | NCBI WGS metagenome assembly OLIS01 (sample SAMEA2452122, study PRJEB22498) | human gut metagenome | biome: human feces; feature: human gut; material: feces | place: Australia | collected 2012
CATGAGCTGGTTGGCGAAAGTCGGGGATGTGGGATACTCTTTCTTGTTGTGGGCGAACAAGATTTACAATCGTCGTCGGTTGAAAAAAGGCTTACCCTATTATTCGATTGCCCGGGAAATCAAGTTGAAAGTAAAAGCTTCGGTTTCATATATCAGTGACTTTGAAAAACATATCGTGGATATTGCCGGAAAAAAGGAATGCCAGGGGGTAATCTGCGGGCATATCCATTATCCGGAGAAAAAGATGATCGGGAACGTGCTTTACTTGAATTCGGGGGATTGGATGGAATCCCTTTCTGCCTTGACCGAAGATTACGATGGAAATTGGAACGTGTATATTGAGGAGGCTGTACCTATGGAGGTAGAACAAAAAAGGGAGTCTTGTGAACTCCCTTCTTTTGCTTAATGCATTTGATTATTTCTTAGCCAAGTCAATCAAAATTTCAAGAATTTGGATTGCACTCTTGGATACCTTGGTTCCGGGACCGAATACGGCGACAGCCCCTGCATCGAACAAGAATTGATAATCTTGGTGAGGAATAACACCACCCACGTAAACGAGGATGTCTTCACGTCCCAATTTCTTTAATTCTGCGATAACGGCAGGTACAAGCGTTTTGTGTCCGGCTGCCAGAGAAGATACTCCGACAACATGTACGTCGTTTTCAACGGCTTGTTTTGCGGTTTCTTCCGGGGTTTGGAACAACGGTCCCATATCCACGTCGAAGCCGAGGTCTGCATAACCGGTGGCAACAACTTTAGCTCCACGGTCGTGTCCGTCCTGACCCATTTTAGCGATCATGATACGCGGACGACGTCCTGTCATTTCTGCAAATTGGTCAGCCAATTGTTTTGCTTTCTGGAAGTCTTCGTCTTCCTTGGCAATGCTAGAATATACTCCGCTCACGGTTCTGATAACTGCTTTATAACGTCCTACAACTTTTTCACATGCATAAGAGATTTCTCCCAAAGAAGCTCTCTTCTTGGCTGCGTCAACTGCCAATTCCAACAAGTTACCCTCGCCGGTTTCAGCACAACGGGTAATGGCTTCCAATGCAGCGTCAACTTCAGCTTGGTTACGGTTAGCTTTCAATTCGTGCAAACGACGGATCTGAGCCTCACGTACTGCCGTGTTGTCCACTTCAAGAATGTCGATCGGATCTTCTTTCTCCAGACGATATTTGTTTGTACCCACGATTGTTTGTTCGCCACTATCAATACGAGCTTGTGTACGAGCGGCAGCTTCTTCGATACGTAATTTTGGAATACCGGATTCGATCGCTTTAGCCATACCACCCAATTTCTCGATCTCCTGGATGTGGGCCCATGCTTTTTCTACCAACTCTTTAGTCAAGCTCTCAACATAGTAAGAACCTCCCCACGGGTCGATGGATTTACATACGGTTGTTTCATCCTGGATATAGATTTGGGTATTACGAGCGATACGAGCGGAGAAGTCTGTCGGAAGAGCGATAGCCTCATCCAATGCGTTGGTATGCAATGATTGCGTATGCCCCAAGGCAGCACCCATGGCCTCGATACAAGTACGACCCACGTTGTTGAACGGATCCTGCTCGGTCAATGACCAACCTGAAGTCTGGCTGTGAGTACGCAATGCCAAAGATTTCGGGTTTTTCGGGTTGAATTGTTTAACGATCTTAGCCCACAACAAACGTCCGGCTCTCATTTTGGCGATTTCCATGAAATGGTTCATACCGATAGCCCAGAAGAAAGACAAACGGGGAGCGAACGCGTCAATGTCCATTCCTGCATTAACTCCGGCACGTAAATATTCCAAACCGTCGGCCAAAGTGTATGCCAACTCGATATCAGCGGTAGCACCTGCTTCTTGCATGTGGTATCCGGAGATAGAAATTGAGTTGAACTTCGGCATATTCTTGGAAGTATATTCGAAGATGTCAGCGATGATCTTCATAGAGAACTTCGGCGGGTAGATATAAGTGTTACGCACCATGAACTCTTTCAAGATATCGTTCTGGATCGTTCCTTGTAATTGGTCTAGAGTAGCACCTTGTTCTAGTCCGGCAACAATATAGAATGCCAAGATAGGAAGTACGGCACCATTCATCGTCATGGATACAGACATCTTGTCCAATGGAATTTGATCGAACAAAATCTTCATATCCATGATAGAGTCTACGGCAACTCCGGCTTTACCCACGTCTCCGATTACACGCGGGTGATCAGAGTCATATCCGCGGTGGGTAGCCAAGTCGAATGCCACGGACAAACCTTTCTGTCCGGCAGCCAAGTTACGACGATAGAATGCGTTCGATTCTTCAGCGGTAGAGAATCCGGCATACTGACGGATTGTCCACGGACGCATAGGGTACATTCCTGAATAGGGACCACGTAAATAGGGAGGGATACCGGCAACGTAATCCAAATGTTCCATCCCTTTTAAATCTTCAGCCGTGTACACGGGTTTTACCGGTATCAGCTCGGGTGTCAACCAGTTCTTCTCGATATGATTCGCTTTTTCCCACTCTGTAGCAGTAGTGGTAGCTTTTTCTGTTGACTTGATATTTATATCTTTGAAATTTGGTTTCATCTTTCAATTTTTGATTTATGATTTTTGATTTATGATTCTTGATGTTTTCGGTTTTGTCCGTTAATCTAAAATCGTTAATCTAAAATCGTCAATTACTTAATTCCCAATTTTTGTTGGTATGCTTTCAAGTCTTCCAACACGTTACATTTCACGTGAACATAGTTCTTGATACCGATTTCTTCCAGTTGGGGTCTGCATTCCGGGTTACCGGCAACAACGATGATTGCTTTGTCTTTCATTGCTGCATATACTTCCGGAGCGATTGTAGCGTATTCGTCATCCGAGCTACAGATAACCACGATATCGGCTTTGTTGTCCATGCAGGCTTTAGCTCCTTCTTCAACCGTTTTGAAACCATTGTTATCCATTACTTGGAATCCGGCACAAGCGAAGAAGTTGCAAGCGAATTGAGCTCTTGCTTTACGCATAGCCAAATTACCCATCGGGAACATGTAAACAACCGGGCGACGACCTTGTTCTTTCGTGAACATATCGGTTCTGATACGCATAGCCTCGAAAGCCTGGGTTCCACGGTAGGGTTTCAACGTTTCAATAACAGCGTCGGGAGCGGTTTTGTCTTCCGGCTCTAGGATGCAAGCGCAAAGCTCTTTATCCATTTTTTCGTTGAAATTCGGGAATTGGTTCGTACCCAAGAAGTTTTCTTTCCGGTTAGCGATATCCTGATCTCTCTTCTGTGCAGTAGCTTTCACGGCAGCTTGTACGAATCCTGATTCAAGAGCTTTTACCATACCGCCTTGTTCCTGTACTTCCAAGAAGAGTTTCCAAGCAGCCTCGGCGATGAATTGGGTTAATTCCTCGATATAATATGAACCTCCGGCAGGGTCAACGATCTTGTCAAAGTGTGATTCTTCTTTCAACAATAATTGTTGGTTACGAGCGATTCTTTCAGAAAAATCATTGGTTTTTTCGAAGATATCATCATACGGGTGAACCGTGAACGAGTCAACACCACCGATCGTTGCGGACATGGTTTCCGTTTGAGTACGAAGCATGTTCACGTTCGGGTCGTAAACCGTCTTGTTCCATTCTGATGTTTCCGCGTGAATGTTCATTTTGCAAACGCAGTCACAGCAAGGATTGTAAGCTTTCACAATGTGTGCCCACAAGTAACGAGCTGCTCTTAATTTGGCAATCTCCATGAAATATTTGGAACCGGTAGCGAAGTGGAAACGCATACGAGGAGCGATGTCCTTCACGTCCATACCTGCATCGGTTAATTTATCAAGGTATTCTACTCCAGCAGCCAAACTGAATCCTAATTCCTGAACGATGGATGCTCCGGAATTATTGAAAACGTATCCACCTACCTCAATCGTCTTGAAGTTTTTCATTTCGGCAGAGCTTTCCGTTGTTTCCTTAACCACGTTGAATGGATTCGGGTCACAGAATTTTCCTTCTAAAACAAGTTTGCTGATCGGATCGATATTTATACCTCCCTGTATTTTTTCAGGGTTGAATCCTTTCTCTGCAACGTACTCTTTGAACATGTTCAAGATGGCAGCTTTGTTGCAGCATACAACGAAGTTAATCTCGATACATTCCAAGCAAATGTCTTTCAACAAGGCGGCCATATCGGCTTTCGTGAAGTTCTTGCAATTTGAAAGCACGAACCCGAGCGAGTCAACACCCTTGTTCAGAACATCCAACGCTTTCTTGTTCGCTTCAACCACATCCTCTACCACGATGTCTTGACGAACGAACCATTCGTTGTTGTTTTTCTTGTTACCTCTCACGAAAGGATATTCTCCCGGGAAGCACTCTAAATTCTTGAGGTCTTTCATGTTCTCCAACCGGTACATCGGTTGCACGTTGAATCCCTCGTTTGTTCTCCAAACCAGCTTTTTATCGAAGTCAGCCCCTTTTAGGTCTGCAATGACTTTGTCCTTCCACTCTTGAGTCGTGTTGGGCGCAAATTCACTGAAAAGCTTTTCGTTTACATTCTCTGCCATAATAGATTTTTATGTATTTATTCTGTAACTGTTTGTTATTAAAAACGAAAAGCAAAATTAGCCGTTTTTGACAATAAAAAAAAGAAATTCTTCTTTATTTCATCGCTTGGATGAGAATATAAGTCTTTTTAAGAGTTTTGTGAAAGGGGCGTTTTTTAGCTTGGCATAACGGATATAGCTAAAGTGAAAGGATGGATGGAGTAAATGATGTTGTATTTTGATATGATGGAGAAATAGGTGTTGAAAGTTTAACAAATGGATGGAAATGATGTGTTTGTATTTTGTCAAAAAAAATTTTATTTCGTAATTTGCAATGTTAATTTAAAAAGCAAAAAACAGATGAAAAAAATTAGAGCAGCCATTGTCGGGTATGGGAATATTGGCAAGTATGTGCTTGAAGCACTGCAAACTGCCCCCGACTTTGAAGTAGCAGGAGTAGTACGTCGGGACGCAACGAACGTGCCGGCTGAATTGAAGGACTATATTGTCGTGTCGGATATTGCTCAAATCAAGGATGTAGATGTGGCAATTTTGTGTACACCGACCCGTAGTGTGGAGTCGTATGCCTCGAAAATTCTGGCTATGGGGATTAACACGGTGGATAGTTTTGATATTCACACGGAGATTTCCGGTTTGCATAAACGTCTGGGAGAGATTGCTAAAAAGCATGGAAAAGTATCTGTTATCTCCGCGGGATGGGACCCGGGAAGTGATTCTGTCGTTCGTGCTTTGTTAGAGGCTTGTGCCCCCAAAGGGATTACTTATACGAACTTCGGCACCGGCATGAGCATGGGACACACGGTTGCCGTGAAGGCCGTTGAAGGCGTGAAAGCCGCGTTGTCCATGACAATCCCGCTAGGTACGGGAATCCATCGCCGGATGGTCTATGTGGAACTGAAAGAGGGGTACGATTTTAAACAAGTGGCGGAGGCTATCAAAACCGATCTTTATTTCGCACATGATGAAACGCATGTAATGCAGGTGGAATCTGTTGACAGCCTGAAGGACATGGGCCACGGCGTGAATCTTGTTCGTAAGGGAGTTTCCGGTAAAACACAGAATCAGTTGTTCGAATTTGATATGAAAATCAATAATCCGGCCTTGACAGGACAAATCCTTGTGGCCACGGCTCGAGCTTGCATGAAACAGCAACCGGGATGCTATGCACTAATTGAAATCCCGGTGATTGATATGTTGTACGGAGATCGAGAGGAATTGATCAAACATTTGGTATAATTTAACGACAAAACAAGATAACAATTATGACTTTATCGCCGATAATCTGGTGATAAAGTCATAATTATTTCTTTAAAAATTGACATCCTGCCGTAAACTTTGTACTTTCGTCCCCACTATAGATGACTTATAATGAATGATGAAAAGTTAAAAGAAGAAGTTCGCAAGGCTTGCGAGGTTCTTAAAAACGGGGGGATAATTCTTTATCCCACGGACACGATATGGGGCATCGGGTGTGACGCTACGAACGAGCTAGCCGTGAAACGGATATACGAGCTGAAACACCGGGAGGACAACAAGGCCATGCTGGTATTATTGGATGACGTGGGCAAGCTTGCCTCCTACGTCGAGGTTCCAGATGTGGCTTACGAGTTATTGGAAGTGAATGATAAACCCATGACAATCATTTATCCGAATGCAAAGAACCTGGCAAAGAATTTGATTGCACAAGATCGGACCATAGGCATCCGGATCACCTCGGAGGCTTTCACGAAAGCCTTGCTTTACCGTTTCCGCAAACCCATTGTTTCAACGTCGGCTAATATCAGCGGAGAACCTTCCCCCAAGTGTTTTGCGGAAATTAGTGATGCCGTGAAGTCTGTCGTTGATTACGTGGTAGATTTCCGTCAAGAAGAAACTTCGAATCCCGCCCCCTCTAGTATCATCAAACTGGGTGTCGGAGGAGAGATTCAAATCATTAGGAAATAATTATTAACCCGAGAATTGAACCTTGATATGTCTTTCACATTTTCAATTTTCAATTTCCAATTTTCAATTGTATTATGGCACTGATTTTAAATATAGATACTTCTACGGATATTTGTTCCGTGGCTATCGCTCGGGACGGACACGTGGTTGCTTTAAAAGAAAATGACGAGGGATTCAATCATTCCACTTTGCTGGGTGTATACGTGGATGATTTGTTGAAGGAGAATAATTTAACGGCAAACGACTTGGATGCCGTGGCTGTGAGTATGGGGCCCGGTTCCTACACGGGCTTGCGCATTGGGGTATCTTTAGCCAAAGGAATATGTTTTGGTGCGGGTAAGCCGCTGATTGCGGTAAGTACCTTGGAGGCGTTGGCAAATGCGGTAGCTTGTCGAGAGAACGAAGAGGCTTACTATTGTCCCATGATCGACGCTCGTCGCATGGAAGTGTACACGGCTATTTATGACCGGATAGGAAATGTCGTACGTGATATTCATGCGGAGATAATAGACGAAAATTCATTTGCGGATTTGTTATCGGAACATAAGATCTTGTTTTTTGGCAACGGGAGTAATAAGATAAAGGAGGTGTTAAAACATCCGAATGCAATGTTTATTGATGGGGTGGCAACTTCTGCCGGAAACATGATAACACTTGCCGAACGTAAGTTTGAGGATAAAAAATTTGAAGATGTGGCTTATTTCGAGCCGTTTTATTTAAAAGATTTTGTGGCAACAGTGCCGAAGAAAAAAGTTTTGTGATAATGAATATAAAACTACTAAGTCCTTCATGTTGGACGGATTACGAGTTGATAGATAGTGGAGCGTACGAAAAATTGGAGCGCTTCGGACGTTACGTGATTGCTCGGCCGGAGCCGCAGGCGATATGGAATAAATCACTTTCCGATGCGGAGTGGCAGCAGCGGGCAGATGCATATTTTAAGAAAGACAAGAAGAGTGAGGATCGGGGAGAGTGGATTTGTAAGCCTAAAATGCCACAGCAATGGTTCGTGAATTACCGCTATGGAGATATGAGCATCCGGATGCGATTGGGATTGACCTCTTTCAAACACGTGGGGGTATTTCCGGAACAGGCCGAGAACTGGAATTTTATATCGGATCAGGTAAAACGAATCGGTACGGGAGCGAAAGTACTGAATTTATTTGCTTATACGGGCGGTGCTACTCTCGCTGCGAAGAGTGCGGGTGCGGATGTAACTCACGTGGATTCGGTGAAGCCTGTCGTTTCTTGGGCAAGGGAGAATATGGAGGTTTCCGGTTTGGACGGGGTGCGTTGGATCGTGGAAGATGCTTTAAAGTTTGTACAGAGAGAAGTGCGTCGGGAAAAAAAGTACAACGGGATTATTCTAGACCCTCCGGCTTACGGGCGTGGGGCGAATGGTGAGAAATGGGTGCTAGAGGAAAATATAAACGAATTAATCACCTTATGCGGGCAATTGCTGGAATCCTCCAATAGTTTCCTCGTGCTGAACCTGTATTCCATGGGATTGTCTGCTTTATTGGCCCGTGGTATTGTGCGTCAGCTAGTAGGGAATTGTTCTGGAGAACAATTCGGTGAGTTGTATTTTACTGATTCTTACGAAAAATCACTACCTTTAGGAGTTTATTATCGATTGTGGCGATGAGAAATCATACATCTAAAATTTATATGTATTTGGTGATTTGTGCTGATTTCCTTATCTTTGCACCCTCAATGAAAAAATATTAAATCTAAAAAATAAAATAAATGGCAACAACGGCTGATTTTAGAAATGGATTATGTATCGTTTTCAAAGACGATTTATACAGAATTGTACAGTTTCAACATGTGAAACCCGGTAAAGGGCCTGCTTTCGTGAGAACAAAAATGCAGAACATCAAAACCGGTCGTACCTTGGAAAATACGTTTACTTCCGGAGTGAAGATCGATGTCGTACGCATCGAGAGACGCCCCTACCAATTCCTGTACATGGAAGGAGAGGATTATATCATGATGCACACGGAAACTTTCGAGCAAATACCTATCGCGAAAGATTTGATCAATGCTCCCCAGTTCTTGAAAGAAGGTGATGCTGTTGAAATGGTAGTACACGCAGACACGGAAACCCCGTTGTATGTTGAGTTGTTGCCGACAGTTGTTTTGGAAGTGACTTACACGGAGCCGGGATTAAAAGGTGATACCGCTTCTTCCACGGCGTTGAAACCGGCAGAGGTAGAAACCGGTGCAAGAGTAATGGTTCCTCTTTTCATCAATACCGGCGAGAAAATCCGTATTAAAACGGAGGACGGTACTTACGTGGAACGTGTGAAAGAATAAATTAGATTTCAATTTCTCCTTGTGCTTCAACTTGGAGTTTTTGGATAGCCTTTTCAGCGGAGTTTTGCTCCGCTTCTTTTTTTGATGCACCTGTGCCTTGAGCCATGATCTCTTCGCCGATGGAGATCGTACAGACAAATTTGGCGTGACGGGCATTACTTTCAAGTGTCTCGATATTCAGGTCAATCTTTTGTTTTTGAGCCCATTCAATCAGCCTGCTCTTGTAGTTTTTGTCAACGTACACGAGGTCTTCCAGATTCACGTAGTGAGGGAAAATATAATTCTCGATAAATGCCTTGGTTCTATCGTACCCTTGGTCCAGGTAGATAGCCCCGGTAAAAGCCTCGAATACATCACCGTAAATATGTTTGTTTTTGGAAATATCCGATTTGGCAATTACCTCCTCGTTCAACCCCATTTTAATGGCAATAATATTCAATGATTCGCGACTCACGATCTTGGAGCGTAAACGAGTCATGAACCCTTCATCCTTGTTGGGAAAAAACTTGTATAGAATTTCAGCGACAATAGCTCCCAGTACGGCATCTCCTAAAAATTCGAGGCGTTCGTAATTCAACACGGTTCCGCTTTTCGTGTATCTGGATGCCGATTTATGTAACAATGCCAAGGTATATAAACCCTTGTTACCGGGAACGAATCCCCATTCCGAAATAGACAATCCATAAAACTTTTCCTTCCTGTGAAGGTAAAGTTTTATGGATTGAATTATTTTACTAATCACTTCCCCAAAATTTTAGTTCGTGATTATTTTTTGAATACAACGCAAGCATTGTGTCCTCCGAAACCGAAAGTGTTACTGATGGCTACATTGATTTCTTTCTCTTGAGCCTTATTGAACGTGAAATTCAGCTTGGGATCCAGCTCCGGATCAAGATTGCTGAAATTAATGGTAGGAGGTACAATGTTGTTTTTCACAGCCAGAACACAAGCGATTGCTTCCAAGGCACCGGCGGCACCTAATAAATGTCCTGTCATTGATTTGGTGGAACTGATATTCAGTTCATAAGCGTGTTCACCAAATGCTTTCTGAATGGCCTTAGGTTCTGCCACATCTCCCAGTCCGGTAGACGTTCCGTGAACGTTGATATAATCAACATCTTTCGGGCTTAGTCCGGCGTCTTCCAACGCGAGCAACATAACATCGGCGGCTCCTTGTCCTTCCGGATCCGGTGCAGTCATGTGGTAAGCGTCGCAATTGGCTCCACCACCCGCGAGTTCTGCATAGATGTGAGCACCTCTTTTTACGGCATGTTCATACTCTTCCACGACTAAGCAAGCACCTCCCTCGCCGATAACGAATCCGTCACGATCAGCGTCAAAAGGACGCGATGCTGTTTTCGGGTCATCATTACGAGTGGATAAAGCTTTCATGGAATTGAAACCGCCTACACCCGGAGGGGTGATAGCCGCCTCAGATCCACCGGCAAGTATCACGTCTGCTTTACCTAATCGGATTAGATTTAATGCATCTACTAACGAGTGTGCAGATGAAGCACAAGCTGAAACCGTCGTGTAGTTCGGACCCTTTAGGCCTTCTTCTATGGCGATCATCGCTCCACCCATGTTGGCAATCATCTTGGGTATAAAGAACGGGTTGAATCTGGGAGTTCCGTCTCCTAATGCAAAACTTTTGCATTCCTCGTAGAACGTATCCAATCCACCGATACCTGCACCCCAGATTACACCGATTCTCTTTCTGTCCTCTTGCGAGAAATCAAGTCCTGCATCTTTTACGGCTTCCCTGGAACAAATCAGGGCAAACTGGCTGTAAAGATCCATTTTACGGACCTCCTTCTTGTCGAAGTATTCCGTGGGCTCGTAGTTTTTAACCTCGCAAGCGAATTGTGTGCGAAATTTAGATGCATCAAAACGAGTAATAGGACCGGCGCCACTGACGCCACCTTTCAAGTTCTCCCAAAATTCGGCCACGTTATGACCCAAGGGATTAATAGTTCCAAGA
>OLIS01002818.1_pt1 | contig 10769 bp, 7 predicted proteins | sample 1601351 | NCBI WGS metagenome assembly OLIS01 (sample SAMEA2452122, study PRJEB22498) | human gut metagenome | biome: human feces; feature: human gut; material: feces | place: Australia | collected 2012
GTACTCCCACACAAGGAATACCCTAGGAAAAAACATACTAATAACAATTTCCTCATCTTTTACGACCTATTATTTACCATATTTTCCAATGCTTTCTTCCCCTCAAAAATCAAATCTCCAGTATCCATAATTCCAAAAGTTTTATGGATCAATTCACCATCTTCATTCAAAAATAAATAATACATACCCTTCGATACTCCATATTTTTTCAATACGGCAACATTCTCTTCCTTGTCCACATCCACTCTTATCGATAAAAAATGAGCATTAAAAAATTCGCCTACTTTTTCATCCCTAATCACCCTCTTCTCCATTGTTCTACACATCCCATCATCAATTTTATAGACATCTATAAACACCGGCTTCTTCTCCTTGCGTGCAACTTTAAGTACTTCCTCCAAATTTTTATTTTGAAACTGAATTCCTAGAAGTTCTCTTTTCTGGCATTTGTCTAAAATAGCCTTTCCTAAAGCGATAAAATCTTTTACATCTTTGTAACCTTCCGCTCTATCAATCCATTCAACCCATTCGTTCAAAAACCAATAATGCACACCTTCCGGTGCCTGTTTATACGGCAGAACTTCTTGTTTATCCGCATCCACGTGAAAAGATATAAAATTAGCATTAAAAAAATCTCCGACCTTCTTATTATATATCACATTCTTCTCCATTAAATCTCCTTCTTTATCCCCAGCTTTACTGATATGGATAAAAATTGGCTTCCCTTCTCTCATGGACATTCTCAATATATCTTGAAAACTCCCATTTCGAAACACAATGCCCTGTGAAATTCCTTGTATTGCAATCCCTAAAAAACAAACAATTAATAATAAACCTCTCATCTCTAAAATTTGTTACCAATTAATATTTTATTCATCAACTCTCTCAAATAATTATATTTTGCAAGCACGTATCGGCAATCCTTATACTTATCCAAGAACACCTCTTGATCACCATTAATAATTTCAATCAAAAAAGAACGTAAATCCTCCTCTTGTGTCGGAGTTTTTACCGTCCACCAATCCCAATCTTCCAAATATGTGGTATGATAATAAAGCATTCCTGCATCTTCCGGCTTGGACTCCTTATGAGGAATAGTTGTTGTCGTTAAATCTTTGTCGTATATATTCGCCCCGAAAATTTCATTCGTGATACGAAAAAATTCATTTATCTCTCTTTCATGAAACTTCATCAATCCGGCAGCCCAAAGTCGTGCCAGAACATCTGTCGAATATTTTACTCTTTCCTCTTCTGACATAGAGGCCAATGACACAACATTTCCTAAAATTGTTGTCTCTAAACCTTTATAAAAACTACTCTCTGTCCCAGACTCTTTCAACTCATCCACAACATAAAAAGACAATGGAAAAAATTTCTCCGGCAACAGAAGCAACACCTCATCCCTCAAGATCTCCACGATGTCTTTCAACGCCTCTTTATTCGCCTTATCCACTTTCTTTATTGTCAAAGTGGATGTATGAGAAGAAATCGTGTACTCCGGCTGTAACACCTTGTAAAAAATAATTTTCTCTCCCGACATATTATATTCCCCACGATCACGCTTGCCAATCGTATCATCATAATAAATAGGGACACCATACTTTTCATACACCGTATAAATCAAATGATCTATAGGATTTTCACTATCTTCTACAACAAACCAATCTATATCCAAATCCGTCGAATTCACATCCTCACTATCGTCCGTGCATGCCCAACAGAAGCTAAAAAAACAACAGATCAGTCCCCAATAATACATTTTAATCATATTTTTCATGTTCAGATGCTATATATTCATATTTTTTACTTTCCTCTCTCTCGTTCTGTATCATTATCACGCCATTAAAAGTGATTGTATACCCTGGAATCGGTAACACCCATCCTCGATTATCAACATTATAAGCGGCTAATTTATAAATCTCCGTTGGCACTTCTCTTGTAGTATATTCATGAACCACGTGAATAATTTCTTGCGTACTTGGGTATTTCGGACAAACAGAATACCGACGCAAATCAAACCAACGGTGTCCCTCAAAACATAACTCCAAACGTCTTTCCGTTCGAATGAACTCAATCAACTCCAACCCGCTCCCAGCGAACTCCGGTATTTCAGAATAACGCATTTTTTGCAAATCTTGCAAAGTATTGATTGCATCGGATTCATTCCCTAATAATGCTTGAGCCTCCGCTTTATTTAAAAATACTTCCGCCAAACGAATCATCCCCCAATCAGATACGGGCTTTACATCATTCACACCTATTTTATTAGAATAAGTTATAGCTCTTCCCGATGAACTTTCTTTAAAAAATATTTTTTTACGTAAATCTTTATCTATATACAAATCTCGTAACACGGAAGAACAACCAAAAAAATAGGTCTTCAAAAAATAAGCGGATTGTTGAGGAGTCGTATATCCTCCTTGAGAAAATATAATTTCAGAAGTAGCTAATTTCGTAAAACTAGCTGTTGGCTCCTGTCCATTCATATTAAATAAAACATATCTCGAATCCTCTAGCACACTATCACAAGCCTGTACTGCTTTTTCGTATTCACCCATATAAAGATATACCCGGCTCAACAAAGCATTAGCTGCTGTTGCATTAGCTCTAAAAACACTCGGTTGTTCAACTCCTTTCAATAAAGATGCCGCCATCTGCAAATCATGTACGATAACATGATATACACTATCAATTGGAGATCGAGAAAAATACCTATCTTCAACATAATTAGTCAATTTCAATGGAATCCCTAATGTTGTAGTTGCCGTAGCTTTCACATAAGGCAAAGCATACAGATTGACTAATTCAAAATAATTTACAGCCCGAATAAAATAAGCCTCACCTTTTATTTTATTATACAACTCATCATCCTTGAATTGATCTGCATTAACAAGAATAGCATTAGCCACAGCGATATGCTTATACATCATTTTCCATATCGGATCATCATCCTCATAATAAGGATTCGCCTCCCACTTAAAAAAGCCTAATCCGTCAGGTATTGTTGACGAAAATCGTTGCCCATTTTTTTCCCTAGCGTCATCGTCCATCACGTGAATACCTTGAAAAGCAACGCTCTTGTCCCAATACCCACTACCGGCCAATAATTCATTCAAATCCTCAAGCGAAGAAGGGTGATATTTATCCTGTGACCTTTCTTCCAAAAATTCGGAACATCCGGCTAGAAAAAAACTGATAATAATATAGATAATTTTTTTCATATCCTATTCATTAAAAAGAAACACTAAAATTCATCGAAAATGTTGGTCGTTCTGACATATTGATATTCGAAGAAGAACCTCCGAATTGCGTTGGTGCCTGTCCTTTCAGTTTTTTGTTACATATCGTAAATAAATTTGTTGCTGCAAATCCAAAATAAGCGGATTTCAAATACAATTTCTCACAAAACTTCTCTGGCAAACTATAACGAAATGACAAATGCTGCAATTTCAAATAATTACCACTCACAACACGTATGTCCGCATCATTATACATCTGCCAAATATTCTCGGCAAATTCACACGGTTTCCCTCTCCACCATGGATTCAATGTTGCAGTGAACTCTTGTCCAGATATAATACCCGGAATATTTGTATAATTTTCATCTCCAGGGTATTGCCAACGTTTCAGAAACTCCCGTCGTACATTTGCCAAAGGTTGAGGAGCAATAGATGCATTACGACGAGCAACATCATTATACAAATTCAATAAACGGATTTTCGAACCCAAACTATAAGCTAAATTCAAACTTAAAACCATTCGTTTAAAAGAAAACGTATTATTAAGTCCGCCTTGTAAGGTGGGAACCCGGCGACCAGAATAATCCATTACCGCAAGAAATACATCATCTTTAGACATTGCATTATAAACGTCAAGGGTTTTCTTATCTTCCCCATCAACCAAACACGTTTCCTCTGCCCCATAAAACATAGGCCTTCCGTCTGTTTCATCCAAACCTTTGAATCGATAAGACCAGAACGAATTCAACGAACGACCGGGAACTTGCACATTTCCTTTCAAATAATCATTATATGTATACTCGTCGTGCAAAGCCTTATCTTTTCGTCTCAATGCTTTATCAATCAATGTATTAACAATCCTTCCTAATTGAGGATCAAATGTCCAGCGAAAACCATCCGGGTTTCCTTTTGAGACTGAACTCACGGGAGTAACTCTCAATGAGAGTTCTACACCTTGATTAGTTATCGTACCTTGATTTACCGTGTAGGAATCTACCCCATTAATTTCAGACACAGTCTTGCTCAAGAATGCATTTCGAGTTTTTTTATAAAAATAAGAAACAGATCCGTTTATCCTATTTTTTAAAAATCCAAAATCCAAACTGAAATTTACTGATTGTGTTTTCTCCCATTTTAAAAAAGGATTAGCAAAAGACACGATTGACGACGTATATTCATCAAACTGAGAATTCAAAGCTCCACGTTTCAGAATCATTTCCGGACTCTCACTACTAAGCATATTTCCTTGATAACCAAAAGAAGAGCGTAATGACAATTCTGTTAGGAATTTTTGATTAGAGAACACACTATTTTTAATATTCCAATAACCGGACACAGACCAAATAGGTAAAATCTTATCATTACTCTTATCTCCGAACGCATTAGAAGCATCCATCCGCATGTTCGCATTAAAAGTATAATTCCTGTTATAGGTATAGGATGCCGTCGCATACCCTGAAATCATATTTGTCAAATTATCTGTATTCACCCCAACAGACAATGGGTCATCACGATACCAATTTTTTAACATCTGATATTCTGCAAGATCCACTTGCGCCATTTGTTTACCACGTTCCGGCAAATAACCTCTATACATCTGTTTCTTTCCCACATACCTTGAAGAGGACAATTCTCCACCAACTGCAGCAGAAATCATGTGCTTAGCATCTTGATCCAATGACTTATTATAATTAGCTTGCAAACGAACGGTGTAACTGTTATTTCGTTGATACTCGTCTGTCAATTCGCCACCAAAAGGTATTCCCGTCGCTTGTTTCCAAGCACTCTCTCCCCCGTTTACGCTAGTTAATATATAATCTTTCCTTAATGCTCTTACGTGATAAGATTTTTCATTATAATACGTATCTTGATAATTATTCGAAAAATTATAAGCCAACGTAGTAGAAAAGCTCAAATCGCTTGTCACACGATAGTCAATCGAAGTAGAAAAACTCATTCTATTCGTATTTATATCATAGGAAGAACTGGCCATTTCTTCTAAAATATTAAACGTGATTTGGTCATTTTCATATCCCGTACGATAATAATACCATAAATTTCCATCTTCCGAGTAGACCGGCACCGCTCGACTGGTTTGATACGCATAAGTCATAGGTGCAATATCCGAGGGTTTATATTTACGCTTCTCCACGCTTCCATTCAATTTAAAGCGCACAGAGAATCGGTCATAACTTGCTGATATATTTGCAGACGTTGTATAATTTCGATTCAACTCACCGTTTACATTCCCCTGTGCATTCACATAACCAACTGAAACATAATAATTTAATTGAGAAGATCCTCCTGACAAATTTAATGTATGCTGGTGGGTAAGTGCATCCTTTGTTAATAAATCAAACCAATCGGTATTAACTGTTTCATAACGATTAATCTCTTTTTTCATCTCGCTAAAAGAAATTTCTCGATTATAATAATCCCGAATTGCCTTCTCATAGCCCACCCATGAAGAAATATTCGGGTATGTCATTCCTCTCTCAATCAATTCCCGAGACAATTCCACACGCTCCTGTGAATTCATCATATCCACACTTCTATCAGAATAGCGAGGACGACGAGCATAAGTCCCCGCGAAAGAATAAGACACGGACGGAGGACCCTGTTTCCCTTTTTTTGTAGTTATCACGATAACTCCATTGGCAGCCCTTGCACCATAAATGGCTGTTGCAGACGCATCTTTTAGCACGTCAATCTGTTCGATATCTTCCGGATTCAAACCAGAAATAGCATTTCCTAGCAAATTCACAAAATCCAAATCATTCAACTGCTGAGGATCCACGTTCACGGGATCTTGTTGCACAATTCCATCTACAACCCACAAGGGTTCTTGATTTCCCAACACAGTCGACGTTCCCCGAATACGCAATCGCGGAGTCGCACCGACCTGTCCTGAATTCTGCATAAATATCATTCCCGGCACATGCCCTTCCAGCATCTTGTCTATTGTTGTAATACCAGGCACTCTAATATCATCAGCCTTAATGGATGTAATTGCACTTGTCGTCGTTCTTGCATCAATTCGTTGATAACCTGTGTTAACTATAACCTCCTCCAATTGTTCTGCACTTTCTTTCATCGTAACATTTATCGTATCTTTTCCCACGTACTTCACTTCTTGAGTTTCCATCCCGATAAAAGAAAAAAGCAACGACAACTTTTCCGTTTTCATCAATGTTAACGCATATTTCCCATCCTTGTCTGTCACTGTCCCGAGAGTTAGTCCCTTCACAATAATTGTCACTCCGGGGAGCGGGTAATTTTTCTCGTCAGTTACTTTCCCCACAATCCGAACACCGACCTTTTGACGCTGGGCAATAGAAGACAATATAATAAAATCATCCATCATCTCGTAAGTTAAACCGGACCCCACCAAAACCTTATCCAACACATCCTTCACACTAGCATCCTTAAATTCAACATTCAATTGCCGATCAACATTCAATCGTTGGTTATTATACACTACGGTATAACCTGTTTGCTTTTTAAGCTCAAGAAAAATTTCTTTGAACGTCATCTGCCTAGCAGTTAGTGTCATCGTTTTCTGAGCTACTGTGTTTGCCGTTATATTCATGATAAACGCAAACATAAAAAAAACGCTCAATCTCATAATCAGACAAATTTTTGTAAGCTTGTTGTACCCAACAAGCTTAATCTTTCGTTTTTTATTCATACTTTTGTTATCGAATTAGTTAATATTTAAAAATATTACGACTCTCCCGCAATGTGTTGCAACCACATTGTGGGAATTTTATTTTTGATACACTTTTATCCGATCTCCAAAATCCACGAAAGAAATATCTTTCGTTTTCTCTATAATCTTCAGCACGTACTTTAATTCACGATACTTCCTTACAGCTCCTGAAAAACGCATCCGTTTCACCTCATCATTAGCAAAAACAAATTTTACTTGATACCAACGTTCCAACTTAACAACTAATTCCTCCATCGGCATGTTTTCAAAATAAAAATATCCCGTTCTCCAAGCACTAATCATGCTCACATCCTCTTCTGCCAGTTGAACGTCCAGATTTTTCTTATCCATCCGAACCACATTCCCTGGACTCAACGAATAAACCTGCTTTGTCTTATTAACAGTAAAGTTTACTTTACCGGTCTGCAAAGCCACCTCTACCCGATTCTCATCTTCATAATTCATCACATTAAATGATGTTCCCAAAACCCTTATGTCAGCCTCTCCCATCCTCACGACAAAAGGTTGTTCCGGGTTAGATTTCACTTCAAAAAAAGCTTCTCCCTTCAAATAAACCTCTCGAAAATTTCCATGAAAACGAACCGGAAATTTCAATTCGGAATCAGAATTTAACCAAACATTTGTCCCGTCTGCCAATGTCAAATTATACTCTCCTCCTCTCGGAACCATTACGGTATTATAGGTGTTTTCAGTAATCGTATCTTCAGGGTTCACAAAATTTCGTGTTCCTTGTATCGAATCTTTTTTTAGTACAACCCCATCTCCAATTTCCAATTCCCGTTCATCCTGCTCTTTCAAAATCCATTTCTCGCCTGAAGCTAATTGCAATACTGCCACTCTCTCCCCTTGTTTGGCATTCAACAAACTTATCTCTTGTTCAAGTTTTTTACTTTCAAAATTCCGGCTCTCGTAATACACACATCCCATTACAATTCCCAAAACCAGTATCGCCACACAAGAAACCAGCCGCAACACCCGATGCCGATACTTCAATCGCTCACGTTTACGCCACTCTTCCATAATTCTAGCTTTCATCACGATCGCTCTCTCTTCAAGCAAACCCAATCGCAAATGTTGACATTTTCTCAAAATCTGTTTAAAATCATCTTCATTCTCTTTGAATTCATTGACCCAAGCTTCCAACTCTTTTTTATCCTTATCGGAAATTTCTCCGAGATAAAAAGCAATTATTTGCTCAATAATATGATCGTTGATTCTATCCATAAATACTTACCCATTATTTCATTTCGTTAGCAAAGACGGAAAAATCAAAAAACGGGTGACTCGAATTGTAATCTTTTTTTTAAATCTGGTAATTCTTTTACGAACAATTCCTTCTTTATTGTTTGATTAAAAATAATCATTTAAATTTGTAAAATTATATCGTATGGAATGGAAACTCTGAACTCTTTTAATCTAAGCATTAAAGACATTTTCGACAAGCACGCAAAAAATTTGTGTCTTTATGCTCTCAATTACCTAAAAACAGACGCCGATGCTGAAGATATCGTGCAAGACGTTTTCATGCGTTGTTGGGAAAAAAAAGAAATTCTATCATCAGGCGAAAAAGTGATTAAAACTTATCTTTTCAATTCCGTCAGAAACGCTTGTCTTGACAAAATTGAAAAAAAAGACATCATGTGTTACCACATTGACATGATCAAACAAGAAGTTGTTGATGAAGAAACAAGCACTTTTGATGAAAAAATCCTTCAAGAAATCAAGAATGAACTTGCCCAAATGCCAGAACAGACACAAAAAATCATTACTCTTATTTTCATGCAAAACATGAAATATCAAGAAGTTGCCAACAAATTGCACATCTCTATCAACACGGTTAAGACTCTACTTCGCAACGGGATCAAGCATCTACGTTCTCATTTCTCAAAGCATTTGGAATTACTAGTCTTTTTGTGTAAAAAAATATAAACAATATCATCTTTCAATATTAGCTCACATTCATTAATTTCGTGAAAATTTAATCAAAACCTTGCTATGAAAAATACATTATTCATCATTACACTATTATTACTTTCATCCTCAATCTGTTCTGCCCAGAACAAGTACATTCCCTCCAAGGAAAACCTTGAAAACCGGGAATGGTTCAGGGATGCCAAATTCGGGATGTTTATCCACTGGGGAATATACAGTATGCTGGCAGATGGCGAATGGGTGCTGACCAACAAAAGCTTGAATGAAGAGGAGTACCAAAAACTGGCCGACGGATTTTACCCATCGAAATTCAACGCTGACGAATGGGTTCGTATCGCCAAAAATGCCGGGATGAAATACATTTGTTTCACCTCCCGCCATCACGACGGCTTTTCAATGTTCGACACGAAACAATCGGATTACAACATTGTCAAAGCCACTCCTTTCAAACGGGATGTGATCAAAGAACTTGCCGAGGCTTGCCAAAAACACGGGCTCAAACTATTCCTTTATTATTCCCACATCGACTGGCATCGCCCGGATTACTACCCGTGGGGACGCACGGGACGGAACACGGGACGTACCCCTTCCGGCACGTGGGAAGATTATTTGAAATTCATGGATGCCCAGTTGACCGAATTGCTCACCAACTACGGCCCGATCGGCGGTATCTGGTTCGACGGCTGGTGGGACAAACCCAACGCGGATTGGCAATTGGAAAGACAATACACCTTAATTCACCGTCTTCAACCGGGATGTCTGATCGGGAATAATCACCACAAAGCACCTTTTGACGGGGAAGATTTTCAGATGTTCGAACGGGATCTACCGGGACAAAACAAAGCCGGCTACTCCGCCGATGCAGAAATCAGCGCCTTGCCGTTAGAGAGTTGTGAAACGATGAACAACACGTGGGGATATAACATCAACGACCGGAACTTCAAATCCACGAAACAACTCATCCACACGCTGGTGGGGGCTGCCGGAAACAACGCAAATTTACTATTAAACGTGGGTCCCCGTCCGGGAGGAGATTTCCCCGAAGGATCAGTAATCCACTTGAAAGAAATCGGTGAATGGATGCGCGTCTACGGCGAAACCGTCCAAGGCACCCGTGCCGGAATCATTCCTCATCAAGAGTGGGGTGTCACGACCCAAAAAGGGAATAAACTCTACGTCCACATTCTAAACTTGAACAAAGACCAACTTTTACTCCCGATCACGAATAAAAAAGTGAAAGCCATCGTGCATTTCAAAGACAAAACTCCGGTGAAATACACGAAAACGAAAGAAGGGATTTTATTGCAATTAGGACAAGTTCCCACAGATATCGATCACGTGTTAGAAATCACTTGGAAATAATTCCAGGTTAATAGGGAAATAAGCTGCCACAAACAGATCACAAACGTGTCCCCCACGTTTCATAGTCGAATGATGAAACGAATTTGTATTGCCAATTACACGATTGTTTTTTCTTCGTGGCAGCTTATTTCCTTATGATTTCGCCATAAAAACGCGATTAATTTATTCGGAATCTCGTCGTCAACCGAATATCCGACGAGGAAGAGCCTATTAAAACCGTGAAAAAGCCCGGTTCAACCACCCAATTCAGCGACAAATCGAGAATTTTCAGGTGTTCTCGGGTTAGGACGAACTCAACCGTCCGGCTCTCTCCCGCGGCAAGCGACACCCGGCGGAAAGCCTTGAGCTGTATGAAAGGAGTAACCACCGATGCCTGTTCATCTCGCAGATATAATTGAACCACCTCATCTCCGGCACGATTCCCCGAATTTCTCACATCTACCGAAACCCGAACCGAATCTCCCTCTACACGCGTTTTTACCCCATCGTAAGCAAAAGTCGTGTAG
>OLIS01002823.1_pt1 | contig 10762 bp, 7 predicted proteins | sample 1601351 | NCBI WGS metagenome assembly OLIS01 (sample SAMEA2452122, study PRJEB22498) | human gut metagenome | biome: human feces; feature: human gut; material: feces | place: Australia | collected 2012
GGGCGCATCGATTTATTCTGCAAGCAAGGAAGCAACCGAGGAATTCCCGGATTTCGATGAGTGGCAGAGAAGTGCGGCAAGTATTGCAAGAAGAATTCAGGATCCGCTCGCAGAGCTAGTGAAGATCGATCCGAAATCCATCGGTGTCGGACAGTATCAGCATGACATGAACCAGAAGAATCTTGGCAATGCCCTTAACAATGTTGTGGAAGATTGTGTAAACTCAGTCGGAATTGATTTGAATACAGCCAGCCCGGCATTGCTTTCGTATGTGTCCGGTATCAATAAGACACTGGCAAAATCAATCGTGTCATACCGCGAGACAAATGGCAGCTTCAAGAACCGTAAGGAGCTTTTGAAGGTGCCGAAGCTTGGACCAAAGGCATACGAGCAGTGTGCCGGTTTCCTGCGTATCCATGGCGGAAGCGAAGCACTGGATGCGACAAGCGTTCATCCGGAAAGCTACGAGGCAACCAAGGCTTTGATGGAGAAAATCGGTGTTTCCGAGGATGATATCAAGCATGGCGGCATGAAAGGCATCAGCAAGAAAACAAAGGATACGAAGAAGCTTGCGGAAGAGCTTGGAATCGGTGAACCGACGCTTGTCGATATCGTGAAGGAACTGGAGAAGCCGGGCAGAGATCCGCGAGAGGAGATGCCAAAGCCGATCCTTCGAAGCGATGTACTGGAGATGAAAGATTTAAAACCGGGTATGGAGCTGAAAGGAACGGTGCGGAATGTGATCGACTTTGGTGCGTTTGTCGATATCGGTGTGCATCAGGATGGACTCGTGCATATTTCCCGGATGTCAGACAAATACATCAAGCATCCGCTGGAGGTTGTATCGGTTGGAGATATCGTGGATGTGACGGTAATGAGTGTCGATCTGGACAAGCATCGGATACAGTTATCTATGATAAAATAGGGTGAAATAGAAAAATTTTAAAAAAAATCAAAAAATATGAAAATTTTTCTTGCATATTGAAAAGTTATTTGGTAAAATAGCCTATGTTGTGAGCCCGCAAAGAAGAAATATGCAGGCAGGGCTTAATATTTGTCAAGGAGGTGCTAACGGTGGCAAAGTGTAGTATTTGTGAAAAAGGAGCTCATTTCGGTAACAATGTGAGCCATTCTCATAGAAGATCAAACAGAATGTGGAAATCAAACATCAAGTCTGTGAAGGCAGTAGTTAACGGTACTCCTAAGAAGATTTATGTTTGCACACAGTGCTTGAAGTCTGGTAAGGTTGAGAGAGCCTAAGCAGATGGTAAAAAAACAGCATATTAGTATGCTGTTTTTTTTATGCCGTCCGTTGATACGCAGAGATGACAAATAAATAGAATTGCATAGCAGGTAAAAGTTGCTAAATCCTGTTAAAAAGGGTATAATGTCACTATATGACTTTAAACAGCCGGAATCAGTCTGGCTTATTACGGAAACGGAGGTAAACGCATGAAGGGTTATTTATCGAATGAAAACGGTGAAATCATTATAGAGAATGAAGTTATTGCCCAGTATGCCGGACACGCTGCATTGGAGTGCTTCGGTATTGTTGGTATGGCAACCATCAGCATGAAGGATGGTATTGCGAAGCTTTTAAAGGGCGACAGTATCAGCAAGGGTGTCAATGTAGTCATCGGTGAGAACAATGAGCTGTCTATTGATTTTCACATTATTGTGGCATATGGTGTCAGCATTTCGACGGTATGTGACAATCTGATCAGTACCGTACAGTATTCCATCGAAGAGATGACAGGTATGAAGGTGAAGGCAATCAACATCTTTGTTGAGGGCGTTCGTGTGATAGATTAATAACATAGATCAGGAGGACAGACAAAGTGGCTACAAAGGTAATTGATGCCCAGTTGTTACAGAAAGCATTTATTGCTGGCGCATACAACTTAGAGAGAAATAAAGATTATATCAACGAATTGAACGTATTCCCGGTGCCGGATGGCGATACAGGTTCCAATATGTCACTTACGATCATGGCGGCAGCCAGAGAGGTAAGTGCACTGGAGAACCCATCGATGGATGAGCTTTCCAAGAAGATTTCCAGCGGTTCCCTGCGTGGAGCAAGAGGAAATTCCGGTGTTATCTTATCCCAGCTTCTGCGTGGCTTCTGCAAGGAGATCAAGGGCAAGAAGCAGATTACAGTATCGGTACTTGCAGATGGTTTCGTACGTGCCGTAGAGACGGCATATAAGGCAGTTATGAAGCCAAAGGAAGGTACAATCCTGACTGTGGCAAAGGGCGTCGCAGAGAAGGCAGTGGAGCTTTCTGAGATGGACATGGATTTCGAGACACTCGGACAGGAGATTCTCGATCATGGTAACGAAGTGTTAAAGCAGACACCAGAGCTGTTGCCAGTATTAAAGGAAGCAGGTGTGGTTGATTCTGGCGGACAGGGACTGATGGAGTTTCTGACGGGTGCATACAACGGCCTGACAGGAAAAGAAGAGATCAAAGAGCCGGTGACATCCGGCGGTGCAGCGAAGGCACAGACGATGTCTTCAGAAGAGATTGATACATCCCATATCAAATATGGTTACTGTACAGAGTTTATCATTATGCTTGAGAAGGAATACAATGCAGAGATCGAGGCAAAGTTCAAGGAGTTCTTAACTTCAATCGGTGATTCTCTCGTTGTTGTATCGGATGATGAGATCGTGAAGGTACATGTGCATACGAATCATCCGGGACTTGCGTTTGAGAAAGGTCTGGAGTATGGTTCCCTTACAAGCATGAAGGTCGACAATATGCGTGAGGAGCATAAAGAAAAGGTTATTCATGAGCAGGATCGCAAGAAGGCTGCCGAGCAGGAAGCTGCGAAGGAAGAGCCGAAGAAGTCATTTGGGTTTGTGGCAGTTTCCGTCGGAGAAGGCTTGAATGATATCTTCAAGGATCTCGGTGTCGATCATATCATTGAGGGTGGACAGACGATGAATCCAAGTACGGAGGATGTGTTAGATGCAATCTCCAAGGTAAATGCAGAAACTGTATTTGTATTCCCGAATAACAAGAATATTATCTTAGCAGCCAATCAGGCAGCCGAGATTGAGGAAGAGAAACAGGTGATTGTGATTCCAACCAAGACGATTCCACAGGGTATCAGTGCGCTCATTTCGTTTGATGAGACAGCAACTGCCGAGGCAAATCAGGCTGGCATGGAAGATGCGATTACTGCAGTGAAGAGTGGACAGGTTACCTATGCCGTGCGTGATACTTCCATCGATGGCAAGGAGATCAAGACCGGCGATTATATGGGTATCGACGATGTAGGTATCCAGGCGGTTGGACAGGATATCACAGAGGTGGTAAAGGATCTGATTGGTGCGATGGCAGATGAGGATTCCGAGCTTCTGAGCATCTACTACGGCAGCGATGTCGAGGAGGAGAAGGCAAATGCACTGGTAGAAGCTGTGCAGGCAGCGTATCCGGACTTTGAAGTCGAAGCGCATGCAGGCGGACAGCCAATCTACTATTACATTTTGTCTCTGGAATAAAGTGAATCAACGAAATTGTCGGAAAACAATTTCATGTATAAATCCTGACAGAACGTGTGTTTTGTCAGGATTTTGTTATAGAAGATGGAAAGAAAAATATGAGAAAAGAAGACAGTATCCAGACAATTAAAGGCATTGGAGAGAAAACGGCAGAAAGCTTTGCGCGGCTTGGCATTTTTACGATCGATGATCTGCTGCATACATATCCTCGTAACTATCTAAGCTACGAGGAACCGGTGTGTATTCGGGATGCAGCAGTTGGCGAGCGGCATGCAATCCGGGCGATGATCACCTCCTATGTGACCGTCAAGCAGGTGCGGAGCTTAAAGCTTACAATCCTGACCGTCAGTGACGGTGATATGACGATGCATATGACATGGTTTAATCAGCCATTTTTAAGAAATGTGTTCCACAAGGGGGATTCGTATATCTTCGTTGGAACGGCCAAAGTAAAAAATGGCATGCGTGTCATGGAGCAGGCAGAGTATTATAAACTTCCGGTGTATGCCGGGATGCAGCAGGAAATGCAGCCGGTTTATCCGCTTACGAGCGGACTTTCGAACAAGACATTCCAGAAAGCCATCATGGCAACACGGGAGCTGATTTGTCAGATGGACGATTATGTACCGGAGGAGGTACGGGCAGAGCACAGTCTGATGGAATTATCGGAGGCGTATGAGAACATTCATTTTCCGATGAATCAGGCTGTCTTAAAAAATGCGATCCGCAGACTTGCTTTTGACGAGTTTTATCAGTTCCTCTATGATATGGCATCCATGAAGAAGACAACGCAGTTACAGGAGAATCTGCATAAGATCGTACAGGGCAAGGCAGTTGCGGATTACATATCGAATCTTCCGTTTTCCCTTACAAAGGGGCAACAGCAGGCAATCGAGGATATCTTAGCAGATATGGGTGGCGATGGTGTGATGAACCGCCTGATCCAGGGAGATGTTGGATCGGGAAAGACGGTCGTTGCGGCTGCAGCTCTGCTTGCCTGTGCGAAGGCTGGGTATCAGGGTGCGCTCATGGCACCGACGGAGGTGCTTGCGCGACAGCATTACGAGGAGTTGGCGGAGCAGTTTGCACAGTATGATATCCGCACGGCATGTCTCGTTGGCTCGACTCCACTGAAAGAGAAGCGGAGAATTTACGAAGCAATCCAGCAGGGGGAAGTCGATATTGTGATCGGTACGCATGCGCTGCTGGAAGATAAGGTGGAATTCAAAGATCTGGCACTGGTTGTAACCGATGAACAGCACCGGTTCGGCGTCAACCAGCGAAAGAAATTATCAGACAAAGGGTATGGTGTTCATACGCTTGTCATGTCTGCGACACCGATTCCGCGGACGCTTGCCATTATCTTATATGCAGATATGGATATCTCGATCATCAAAGAGTTACCAAAGGGCAGAAAACCGATCAAAAACTGTGTGGTTGGCACGAATTACCGCCAGACGGCATACCAGTTTATCGCAGGGCAGATTGCCGAACAAAGTCAGGTCTATGTCGTCTGTCCGATGGTGGAAGAAAGCGAGACGCTTGACGTGACGAATGTTACAGAATATGTCGATACGATGCGGGCGAATCTGCCAGCAGGCACACGGATCGAGATGTTGCACGGACAGATGCGGGCAGAAGAGAAAAATGAGATCATGAAACGGTTTTCGGAAGGTGAGATTGACGTGCTTGTATCGACAACGGTTATCGAGGTCGGTGTCAACAACCCGAATGCAACCGTGATGATGGTGGAAAATGCAGAGCGGTTTGGACTGGCACAGCTGCATCAGCTGAGGGGCAGAGTCGGACGTGGAAAGAAGCAGTCATACTGTATCTTCATCAATGGGAAAGAATCCGAAGAATCAATGGAACGTCTGCGTGTGCTGGAAAATTCCAACGATGGATTCTTTATCGCAAGTGAAGACCTGAAACTCCGAGGACCGGGAGATTTCTTTGGAATCCGACAGAGCGGCGATGCATTGTTTGAGCTTGCGGATATCTACAATCATGCGGATATGCTGCAGCTTGCACAGGACATGCTCAAAAAATACGGAAAGACGATACAGCCGGTCCGCAGAAACCGGGGAGGAATCTCTGAGACCGTGTTATAGAAAAAACGCCAGATTTCCTATGAAAACGGTTGCCGAAAAGGGCAAAAAAGCATATAATAGGCACGTGTTTAATTAAATAAGATAAGAGGAATGACATGAAAGTAAAAGTAGGGTATATTACACGCTGGAGAAGAGCCATTTTCTTTACTCTGGTGGCATGTATTGTTGTATTTGGACTGGTATCTACCGTATGTGCAAAGCTGATCGAAGCGGCACTTGTTTCGAATATGGTAAGTGTTGCGGCACTGCTTCTGTGCATCGTTGTATTTGTGCTTGTATTGAGTGACAAATGGGAACGCTTTGAGGGCGAAGGAATCGCCGCGATTGAGAACGGGGAATTTACATATCATGATAAGAAGCGCCATATCGAGATTGCGATGGATGATATAAAAAGTGTAGATATCAAACCGATTACACTTGGACAGACAAGCAAGACGAATCTTGCGTATCTGCTCGTGATCAAGACGAATAAGAAGAAATATCAGATTGAGTCGGAGCGTGCCAGAGGACAGGAAGCGGAAACTGTTCTTTGCCGGGATCAGAATACTTTCGTTTTGGGTACGGTCGATGCCTGCCGGATTGCCTTTGGCGGTAATTTCCAGTTGGTAATCTTCCGCTTCTTTGATTATCTGACTGATGCTGAATGCGTATCGGGTCGGGTGATCTGTCTGGGTGATTTCAATCGGATAGCTTTTGTTCTTTTCGCTTCCGGCTGTGAGCATTTTCTCTACTTCCTCTTTTTTCACTACATCGCTGAAACGTATTTCACCCGTTACGGTCACTTGGTCGGGCTGGGTGGCTGTGACGGTTATCGGATCGGTATGAATACTAAAGTTTCGTTCCTGCACGCGGAAGGAGAAGTTGAATTCTTCCAGCTTTTTGTCTACATCGACGAAATCTCCCAGGTGGAAGGTTCCTTCGTAAAAGGCACCTGGTTTCAGTGCCCCTTCTTCGGGGACAAATTCAATGGTATTGTTGCTGACCCAATACGTTTTTCCTTTCAATGAAGGAGAGAAGCTGAACGGATTGTCTTTCAGTTCCTGATTCAGGTCCACCATCGGTTGGTCTTGTGTCAGTTCTATGCGTATCGTTGAGTTTTGCGAAATCACTCCTCCCGTATAAGCATTGACGTATGGAGCGTATTCGGCAGAAGGAATAATGTCTTTCTGATTACTTTTACAGGACGAAAATCCTGCAATTACTGTCAAAAGAATCAAGAATAGTCCGGCAGCAGCGCTGCATCTGGTTTTAATTTGTCCCATAGCGATGAGTTTTTATGATTCAACAAACAAATATACAGTTTTTATGGAAGATTTCTCTTAAATCTGCTTACTTTTGTACATTCAAATCATGTATTTATGGGAAGAAAGCAAGAATATAAAGAGACGAATTTGGAGTTCTTGAAAGAATTGTCATCGCAGGAAGGTGTTTATGCCTTGCCTTGCGGCATCTATTATAAGGTTTTGGAGACCGGTACGGGGACTGTTTTTCCTAATGTGCGGAGTATTGTTACCGTTCATTATAAAGGGAGTCTGATTAACGGTCGGGTGTTCGATAATTCTTATGAACGTAATTGTCCGGAAGCTTTCCGCCTCTGCGATGTAATAGATGGTTGGCAACTGGCGCTCCAACGGATGCGTGCGGGAGATAAATGGATCATCTATATACCTTACACGATGGGATACGGAACCCGTGCATCCGGTCCGATTCCGGCTTTTTCGACATTGGTATTTGAGGTAGAGCTTTTGGGAGTTGCATAACTAACGAAGAAAGATATGAAAGTGGAAATAAGAAGCAAAGTGGTGATATTGCTATGTATCGTTCTGGCAGTTTTTTCTTCCTGTATCACGGACGATGATGATGATAGGGGAGACTTTGCTCTTGTTGCCGGTGACGCCCTTCCTCAGTTTTCGGTAGAGATGAGTGATGGGGGAATGTTGAATACGCAGTCATTTAGCGGGAAGGTTGGAGTGATTGTCTTTTTTCATACGGATTGTCCGGATTGTCAGAAAGAACTTCCGGTTATTCAGAAAGTTTATGATACATATAAAGAGAATCCGGGTGTATTATTGTCTTGTATCAGCCGTTCGGAATCGGGCTCTGAAGTACAAGCCTATTGGGAAAAACATTCGTTTACCTTGCCTTTTTCCGCTCAGAATGATGATGCTGTCTTTTCGCTTTTTGCTTCCCATACCATTCCCCGTATATTGATAACAGACAAGGAGGGGATTATTCGTGCTGTATATACAGATGATCCTTTGGCGACCTATCAAGAATTGGCAAAAGATATCGATGCTGTCTTAATCGATAAGTTGTCTGGGAATGAACGATAGCTCATTTGTTGCAAATCAACAGATGGTTTAATCTGGCTTTTTCTATTATTTGTTTTCATTCTTATAGACTGGTGAAAAACTTGTTTGTATCATATATTTACGATATTCCCCGGGAGATTAACAATTTTTATGTCAGTAAATGCAGGGTGGAACGGCAGAAGACTGAAAAAATAAAAAAGATGATCTCTTGATTGATTATCAGGATTTTAATTGTTGTGCTATCCCTACAGAAAAGTAAATCTACTGACACTACTGACAACTGACACCTTAAGGCCTCTTTACAGAGAATACATCCAAGAGGAATGGATGAGTATGTAAATTAAAATGCCTTTAAATAACTCTTAATCACTGAAGTTCCGCAAATTCTTTATATTATTGACAAACAGTAGTATCTCAATTGGGAGTGACTAAAAAGTCGGTAGTATCTTAAGTCTCCTCCCAGGAGGGAGGGGAATTAAGATAGTTTGGATAACGCAAAAGTAACTTGCGAAACTTGAATTAATCATAGTTTACTAATAACTTTGTCATCACTGGAAGAAAGAAGCCTATTCAACGCTGTTGAAATTGTATTCCTACCTTCGTCCGGTTATTCATATTTGTTGTAGTGTATATATTTACAAATGAATGAATGGAAAAGTACTGCCACTAAATGTTCCATACTGACAGAGTGTGCATGAAATTAATATTTTATATGTTTATAATGTGTTGATAATTAGTAATGTATGCAAACGGAAAAAGAAATGTTATTACTAAAGAAACGCTAAAGTGGCAGTTGTCAGTGTCAGTAGGGAATAAAGGACTTTTTAATGGTGCAAATAGTATACATATGTGAGTGCGGAAGAACAGAAATACAAAGAGAAAAGAACGAAAAGTGAAAGGAAATGAGGCAGAGGAGTGTAACGATTGAAGTACTTGAAGAGGGAAAATGATGTACAAGAATGTAAGAAGTCAAGTACTGGAGTTGAGAGTTTGAAGTACTTGAGTTGGAAGTATGAAGTACGAGAAACTGCAAGATGAAGTACAAGAGTTGATGGGAGTAAGTACTAGAATCAATGGAATGAAAAATAGCAGACATGCCATTTCTTAGTATAACACACTATCAAAGTCTTGAAAAAAGCGTTTCAATACAATCATTAATACACTGATTTAAGTTATCTTTGCGGTTAAGAATAGATGATTGTCATTATGAAAAGATCAATAAAGCGTTTGCCCAAACGCACACAGGAAGAGTTGGCAGTGCTGCAAGAACTGATATTGCAGTACCTTGTGAATGTACGTATGATTATCCTCTATGGGAGTTATGCACGTGGAGAATATGTCATTTGGGATGAAACATACGACGAACGAGGTGGACTTACTTACTACCAAAGCGACCTTGATATTCTGGTGATATGTGATACGGGCGATGCTATTAAAGCGGAGAATCATGCGAACGCCTTTGTTGTTCCCAGGTATGATAAACGAATGGAAGGAAGGAGACATCCTGCACCACCTCAGATCATTGTTGAAAGCACGACAACTTTTAATCGGGCTATCCGAAGGAAACATTATTTCTTTTATGAGGCCTTAAGAGACGGCATTCTGTTATATGATGACGGCACGTTTCAGATTGGCAAACCGGAGAAGTTGCCGTATCGGGAAATAAAGCAATATGCGGAGGAAGAATATGCAGGATGTTTCGACATGGCAGAGGGATTATTAAGACATGGAAAATTGGCTCAAGTGGAAAAAGAATATAAATTAGGTTCATTCTTTTTACATCAAGCTTGCGAACGTTACTACAAGACGTATATGCTTGTCCATAGTGGCACTCGCCCTAAATCCCATAAATTGGAAGTGTTGGGCCCGATGGCTAAAAGCCGTTCACGAGGTTTTGCTAATGTATTTCCAGTTAATACTCCCGAAGATAGAGAAGCGTTCGATAAATTATGTCGGGCGTATGTCGAAGCTCGGTACAACCGACTGTTCACTGTTAGCAAAGAGCAATACGAGTACATGCTGGCACGAACGGAGCTATTGCGCGAGGTGACTATTCGGGAGTGTGCCGCACGCATTGCGTATTATGATAAGATGATAGAGAAGGAAGAGCGTTATGCAAAAAATAGATAGATTGGCATTATGAAAAGATCAATAAAGCGTTTGCCCAAACGTACACAGGAAGAGCTGGCGGTGCTGCAAGAACTGATATTGGCGTACCTTGCGAATGTGCGTATGATTATCCTGTATGGGAGTTATGCACGGGGAGAATATGTCATTTGGGATGAAACATACGACACTGGCGGAGGGATTACTTATTACCAGAGTGACCTTGATATACTAGTGATATGTGATACGGGCGATGCTGTTAAAGCGGAGAATCATGCGAATACTTTTATCATTCCTAAGTATGATAAACGAATGGAAGGGAGGCGGCACCCTGCACCACCGCAGATCATTGTTGAAAGCACGAGCACCGTTAATCGGGCTATACGAAGGAAGCATTATTTTTTTTATGAGGCTATAAAAGACGGTATTCTGTTATATGATGACGGTACGTTTCATATTGGCAAACCGGAGAAGTTGCCGTATCGGGAAATTAAGCAATATGCGGAGGAAGAATATACAGGATGCTTCGACATGGGAGAAAGTTTTTTAAGATCCGGGCAGACTGCCTACAAAAGCGGTGATTTAAAATACGGTTCGTTTGAATTACATCAAGCCTGCGAACGTTACTACAAAGCGTATATGCTTGTCTATGGCGGCACTCGCCCTAAATCTCATAAATTGGAAGTGTTGGGCCCGATGGCTAAAAGCCGTTCACGAGGTTTTGCTA
>OLIS01002825.1_pt1 | contig 10752 bp, 8 predicted proteins | sample 1601351 | NCBI WGS metagenome assembly OLIS01 (sample SAMEA2452122, study PRJEB22498) | human gut metagenome | biome: human feces; feature: human gut; material: feces | place: Australia | collected 2012
AGGTAAGCGAGCTTCGTGCCAGCTTCCCTAACTACTTCATCGCCAAGAACCGCATTGACCTGACTGCTTCTACCGATGTAGATGCTATCCTCGTGAAGGTAAAGGAGATGTATGGCAAGGAGAAGGATGTAACTGTTACTGATATCGATGGTGTGAAGCTCGACTTCCCTGACAAGTGGGTTCACCTTCGCAAGAGTAACACCGAGCCAATCATCCGCGTATATAGCGAGGCTTCTACCATGGAGCAGGCTGATGAGCTTGGAAAGAAGCTTATGCAGGTAGTTTATGATATGCAGTAAGATACTGCATTATATATAAGATACTGTATTTATATAAAAAACGACTTCCCACGATTATAGGCAGCAATGCTTATAAGCGTTGGAAGTCGTTCTCGTTTATAAAAGTTCCGGCTCGATATGATGGAAAACTTATTGCTCAGCCAGTTCTTTCATAGTATCGTTCAATGTATTGAACAGTACATTGATGTTTTCCTCTTGGTTCTTGCACGCCTCCTTGAAGAGAGCGACAGGATCTTCTGAATCGCCCTTCAGCGGAGCCTCGTTCAGGAGGATGTTCACGTTGTTCAGCAGCATACCGTGCAGGGTAGGCATGTGGAGCTGTTGCTGGGTGCCTTCCTTGCTGCCACATTTCAGTCCGGCAGCGTATGCTTTCACGATGATGCGCACCAGCAGATGGATAGCCATCGGTTCATCGGCAAGGCTGATGAGTACACCGTGGGTATAATCTCGTACGTGCTCCTCTATGCTTGTAAACTTACCCTGCAGGAGCCAGGTGAAGTTGCGCTTGTATTCAGCTTCCATAGCCTTGTAAAGCTGGTTCGATTTGCAGGCGATGCGCAGATAGTCGAGCATGGTAGGCTCGAAGGTAGGATCGGTCTTCTTCATGCTCTCAAAATTCTTCTGCATGCGCTCGTTAGCCTCTTCCGCACTCTTGTAGTTGAGTCGTACGAGGGTAGAGAACATGATGTCGAAGAAGTACTGGTTCACTTCTCCATAGTGTTCCAGCATCATCTGCTTCACCTCTTTGGGGTCGTTCTTCTTCTGGAAGTCATCGCCGCCAACCACAGCATCCATGATGCCGCGTGCGTATGCCTCGAAGAATCCTCTTACGAAAGAGGCTACAGCCTGATAACTATTGATTCTCTTGCTCATTGTCTTTTGAATGTTTTAATCAAAAATGATTTAATCAAAATGTTTTAATCAAAGATGATTTAATCAAAAATCTTAAATTCATATCCCTGTTCCATCAGCCATTCTATGGATTGTGGAAGTGCCGTCTTCAGCTTGTCGATGCTCTTCAGCGAGTCGTGGAAGGTGATGATGCTGCCGTTTCGGGCATATTTCTTCACATTGTTCACCACATCTTCTGCCGTCATCCACTTGGAATAATCTCGGGTCACCACATCCCACATGATTACCTTGTAGGTGCGGTGCAGCCACCAGTACTCGCTCTGTCGCATCCAGCCGTGAGGTGGACGGAAGAGATGGGCATGGATGATGTCATTCGCCTTGTTGGTGTTGAGCACGTAGGAGATGACACGATGCTTGAAGGCACCGATATGATTGAAGGTATGGTTACCTATCTGATGACCCTCTGCTACAATCTGGTTGTAGAGATCGTGGTTGCGCAATACGTTTTCGCCCACCATGAAGAAGGTAGCCTTGATATTGTACTTTCTCAAGGTTTCCAGGATGAATGGGGTGGATTCGGGAATCGGACCGTCATCGAATGTGAGATACACCGAATGGTCGTTCTTGTCCATTCTCCATATTGCTTTCGGATATAACCATCTGAGCCATTTGGCAGGTTGCTCTATGAACATAGGAATAACTTGATTAGGGGATGATACAAAAAGGGAGACCTAGCAAAAACGCCAGGTCTTCCTTGATATTCTTTATTTTACTGATTGCCCTGTGGCATGCTGCCGCCTCTGCCGCGATAGAGTGTATAGAGAGCATTGAGTTGCTTCTCATAACTCTTCTGCAACTGAGGGCTTACCATACCTGCCACATCGCAGACACTCTGCATAATCATGATCTGACGGATGCAGTCGTTCTGGCTCTGCAGGAAGCGGTCGTTGGTCAATGAGAGGTAATAGTTGAGATACTGGTAAGCATTCTTCCAGACAGCCTCTACATATTCCTTACCCTTTGCCTTCTGACCGGTGAGCAGCCAGCCGCGAGCCATATCCAGACCACCGCTCATGTAATCGAGGGTGACATTGTATGCAGGAATCTCCACATCAGCCTTCTTCAGGATGTTGATAGCCTTCTGGTTCTTGCCGTCGGCGATGAGCTGGAGGGCTGTCTGGGCGAGCAGGCGACGGTGAGTATAGCACATACGCATGGTAGTCTCGTCGATATAGAGTCCCTTCTGCTTCAGGTTACCGAACTTGAATCGGGTCATGATGTTGTGATAGGTCTTCTCAGCATCGAAGTTCTTCGCACCTGGCTTGTTGGTGGTGAATGGAGTGATACGGTTGGCAAGACCCTCCTGTACGAAGTTGTCGCCAAGGTTCATATAGTTCTCCTGTCCCACGGTAAGAGCCACGTAGATAGGACGTGTCCAGTTGCACTGTGACAGCATTTCGAGCATCATCAGGTCGCCCTTGTAGAGAGCATTCTTGCCTGCGAGTGAAATCACCATCTTGTCTGGGATGGTATCAGAAGCCATCATCATGCCGCTCTTCTTCACAGCCTCCTTGTCGATTGTTACATAGACGGTGTCTGTAGGGATGAAGTGCATGTCTGGGTTCTTGCTGCGTACCCAGTACTTCAGGATGTTCTTGAGCTCGAAAGGCTCATCACCAAACTGCTTCTTGGCATTCACTGGATCCTGCTTGTAGAAGTCGAGAATCTGCTGCTTAGCCTCTGGCTGGATAGAAACATACTCGTTGGTACCCGAACAGAAGTCGAGACGTGGCCAGGTGATTGGCACGGATGGTGAGTTGTATGCAGGGCGCATCATCTGGTCGATATACCAGTCGGTCTGCAGGTAGCTCAGGTTACATACGCGGGCATCTGTTCCAACGCCTTCTACCTCCTGGTTGTACCAGAGTGGGAAGGTATCATTATCACCATTGGTAAAGATGATAGGGTTGCCCTTCTCCTGGAGTGACATCAGGTAGTTCTGACCGAAGTCACGGCAGGTGTAACGGTTTGAGCGGTCGTGATCATCCCAGGTCTGTGATGCCATCTGGATTGGTACGAGAAGTGTGATGACTGCTACGATAGCTGTTACGGCAGTACCGCTGAGCTTCATCTTGCGCTTCAGGATGTCGATGATGGCGAGTACGCCGAGACCGCACCAGATAGCGTATGCATAGAATGAGCCGGCATAAGCATAGTCACGCTCACGTGGCTGCATCGGTGTCTGATTCAGGTAGATGACGATGGCAAGACCTGTCATGAAGAACAGGAAGAATACAATCCAGAACTGCTGGATTCCGATAGGGAGGAGTACTTCCTCTTCCTTGCCGTTCTTCATTACCTTCTTCTTGCGGGTATACCAAGCCTGCCAGAAAAGTCCGATGAGACCGAGAATCAGCGGCATGCAGTAGAATACATTGTGTCCCTTGTTCTCCTTCAGGTCGTCTGGCAATTTGCTCTGGTCGCCATAGAGTGAATCATCAATGAATGAGAAACCGGTAATCCAGTTGCCGTGCTCTGGCTCACCATTGCCCTGGATGTCGTTCTGACGGCCGACAAAGTTCCACATGAAGTAGCGCCAGTACATGAAGTTGCACTGGTAAGAGAGGAAGAAGCGGATGTTGTCAAACTGTGACGGCATCTTCACCATCATACTCTCTCCGCAGCGGTCGTAAGGAATCTCTGTGCCTTCTACACCGCCCATCCAGTCTTCGTATGCTTGGGCATGAGCCGAACTGTACATACGAGGGAAGAGCATGTTCTGGGCATAGATATACTTATTCTTGTGACTTACTACGAAGTAAGAGTCCTTCTCATCAGCCGAAGCTTTCTCTTTGCGCTGGTAAACCGGTGCACCTTCTTTCATGACAGGCTTGCACATGTTGCCGTCTACTTCGAGGGCTACCTGTGATGTATAAGCCTGGCCATAGAACAGAGGACGGTCGCCATACTGGTCGCGGCTCAGATAACTTCCCAGGGTAAAGATGTCCTCAGGAGAGTTCTGGTCCATAGGAGGGTTGGCAGAAGAACGGATCACGATGAGTGCGTAGCTGGAATAACCAATCATCAGCATCAGCATGCAGAGCAAGGCTGTGTTCTTGACGCGTGCTGAGATGAGAGGCAGGAGCTGCATCTTCTTCTTGGCGATGCCTGTAGATTCGTCAACGCCTGTTACTACCTCCTGCTTGCGCTTGTAGCCGAGTACGAACCAGAGGATAACCAGCACGATGATGCCAGTAATGGCAGCTGTCCAGCCATATCCGTAGAATGGGATGCCGAGCATGCCGAAGCCGAGAACGAAGGCGATATTCTGCTTCTTCTCGTTCTTCTCAGAAGCATGGCAGGTTTCGTAGATACCCCAGATAACTGAGGCTACGAGACAGATGATGTATACGATTTCACCGGTATTGAACGGACAGCCGAGAGTGTTGACAAAGAACAGTTCGAACCAGCCGCCTACGGTGATGATACCTGGAACCACACCATACAGTACGGCTACTACTACGAGGAATGAAAGGAACAGTGCCAGGAGTGAACCCTTGAGGTTGGCATGTGGCACCTTCTTGTAGTAATAAACCAATACGATGGCTGGGATACAGAGCAGGTTGAGCAGGTGGACACCGATACTCAAACCGGTCATATAGGCGATGAGCACAAGCCAACGGTCGCTATGAGGCTCGTCAGCATGGTCTTCCCACTTCAGGATGAGCCAGAATACCACAGCGGTAAAGGCAGAAGAGAACGCATAAACCTCACCCTCGACAGCTGAGAACCAGAAGGTATCGCTGAAGGTGTAGATGAGTGCGCCTACCATACCGGATGCCTCGATGGCAATCAGCTTGCTGGTGGTCAGTTCTTTCCAGTCGCTGATAACGAGTCGGCGAGCCAGGTGGGTGATGGTCCAGAAGAGGAACATGATACAGACGGCGCTCAGCAGGGCGCTCATCGTATTCACCATCTTGGCTACCTGGGTGGTGTCGCTGGCGAAATGTGTGAAGAAATTGCCTAAAAGCATGAAGAATGGTGCCCCTGGTGGGTGACCGATCTCCTGCTTGTAAGCAGTCGTAATAAACTCAGGACAGTCCCAGAAACTGGCTGTCGGTTCAATTGTGGAACAATAAGTGAACGCCGCAATGATGAATGCGACCCATCCGAAGATATTGTCCACTAATCTGTACTGTTTCATTATTGTTTAAACTTTAATGTATTATATTTCTTTCTGAATGCTTTCTCCGTGCCTTTCATAAAGGCACATTCCTGTTGCAAAGATAATAAAAAGATGAGATAATATGGATTTTTGCACCTGTTTTTTAGGCATTATTATATAATAAGCCTATACATTTAAGAAATGCTCTTCCAGTTTCTCTCTCGGCATATCTGCCGTATCGTGGTAGTGGAGATGGTGATTTACGCAAGCGATGTGCTTTACGTTATTGAGCACTTCGGCTACATCATGGCTTACGATGATGATGGCGCACTCCCGGTTGATCTGTTCAAGCATCTCGTACATCTGCTTCTGGAAACGGCGGTCGATGTAGGTGTTGGGCTCATCCAGTATCACTACATCGGGTTTGGAAACAATGGCGCGGGCGAGGAGTACTCGCTGCAGTTGTCCGCCGCTCAAGGCTGCGATATGGCGGTCTTTCAACTCCGTGAGCTGCATCTGTTCCAGACAGTCGAGTACCTGCTGGTGCTGTGCCTGGGTGTATCTCGAAAAGAGACTTTTGGTCTTGCTGAGTCCTGAGAGTACCACTTCATAGACGGAGATAGGAAACTGTTTGTCGAGATGATTGTATTGGGGCAGATATCCCATGCTGATTTCCCTTACTTCCTCCCCGTCTTTATAAAAGCGGATGCTGCCGTCTGTGGGTTTCATCAGTCCCAGAATGAGACGCATGAGGGTTGTCTTGCCACCACCATTGGGACCGATGATGCCAAGATAATCGTCTTTGCAGACGGTGAGGTTGATGTCGTGGAGCACCTCCTTGCCTTCATAGCCTGCAGAAAGATGCTCTATCTCTATTAACTTTGAACTTTGAACTTTGAACATTGAACTTTGAACTTTATGATTAGTTATCGTTCTAACAAAGCTTTTGCCCTTACAGGGCGCCTTGTTAACTGCTATTATACCCAGGGCGATGCCCTGGGCTAGGAGCTTCTGCCCTTTCAGGGCGTGTGGAGCTTACTTCCCAACAACGATTTTCTTGCCTTGTACCGCTGCTGCCGCTTCCTGCATCGCCCAGTTCCAGTCGCCCTGCAATGGGTTGATATCCATCGCCTTGGTATGGCTTTCCTTGATGAATGTCGTGGTGTTGCGGTTGGCAAATTCAGCCTGTATGAGACAGAATCTGATCTTTTCTTTTCTGGCTCTCTCTATGAGGCTCTTCAGCTGGGAGGCACTAGGCTCCCTGCCTTCTTCCTCTATGGCAAGCTGCTCCAGCTGGTAATCACGGGCAAAGTAGGTGAGGATAGGGTGATAGATCACAAACTTGCGTACCATCTCGGGATGATTCTTGAAACCCTCTCTGATGGTGCTGTCTCGCTTGTCGATGATCTTCAGCAGCGACAGATAGTTCTTCTCAAAGAATGCCTTGTTCTTCGGCTCCAGATTGCAGAGTGCCTTGAAGATGTTGCTGGAGATGATGCGGGCGTTTTTGCAACTCATCCATACATGCGGGTCGGTATTGCCGCCTGGTGTCTTGGCGGGCGTGATGCCTGTGGAGGTATCTATCACCTTCATGTCAGGAGCGTTGTCCTGCAGCTTCTTCATCCAGGTCTGTTCGAAACCGATGCTTCCTACTTTCAGATAGAGGGCACTCCTGGAGAGTTCCATCATCTGCTGGGCATAAGGCTCGTAAGTTTCTGGATTGTTGCCGTTGGATACCATCACGTTGACATCCACCTTATCTCCGGCAATCTTATCAACGAAAAACTTGTAGGGAGGGATGGTTACGGTAACAGCAGGTTTGCCATCGCTGTTGGCGACAGATTCCTTTCCGTTACTTTCTGCGGTTTTGCCTTTCTGCTGGCTGCCTTTACAGCCCGCGAAAACCACACATAATATAATAAGGTATAAATACTTTCTCATAAGCAGTCAATCTATATGAATCAATTCTTTGTTTTCTTTGCAGCTTGTTTAAAAGATGAAACTGAGTCCGTAAACCAGCAGTACATATCTCAACACCTTTCCGATGGTGATGCTGATGACAGAAATCACGATGTTGGCTCTCGTCAGTCCCAAAACGATGGTGATGGCACTTCCCAACAGGGGCAGGAAGGCGAAGAACCCCATCCAGGCACCTCTGTCGGCCATGAAGTTCTGAGCCTTGTCGAGACTCTCTTTCTTTACATGCAGATATTTTTCTATCCATTCCAGTTTGCCCATCCGTCCTACGCCATAATTAAACATAGAACCGAGCACATTGCCGATGCTTCCATACAGTACGAGCTGGATAGGTTCCAGTCCGGCAGCCTGTAAGCCCGACATGACCACCTCGCTGCTGAAGGGAAAGAAACTGCCGGCAAGGAAGGCTGCTACCAGCATGCCCCAGTAGCCCCAGCTCATTAAGAAATCTATTATCCAACTCATAGTAATACGGTTTCTGGTACGAGTATGTTATATGCCATGATAAGTACCAGCATGATGAGCAGCAGGATGAAGGTGATGTTGGTAAACTTACCTCTGGTGAATGTGATGAAATGGGCGATAAGCGGTGCTGTATTCACAATCAGAATGCCGCCCAGTTCCTGTATATGTTGAGGCTGCAGGATGATGAAGATGATGCTGGCAGCCGATAACATGATAAACGTTTCGTAGATCATGCGGGTGCGTATCTTATCGCCGTAGCTGGTGCGTATGAAGTGGATGGAACCGATGATGGTGAGCAGGGTAACGAAACTCAGGTTCAGAAGCTGATGGTCGGTAACCTGCGAATAATCAAAGAGTTCGCTGTAGTTGATGAATTCACAGAAGTGATTTGCCACCCCCTGTATGTTGTCGGTATAGAAGAAATAGCCGGCTGCAAACCAGTAGGGCACGATGAGACCTACCAGGGATGCAAAGAATGTCTTTACGCTAAACGAGAGGGTAAACACCATCATCATAATCCACAGTATAGGCATGAAATAGCCTATCTGCACGAAAATCATTGATGCCAGACCGATGCAGGCAAAGGCGTAGAAAGTCCAGCCTGTTGAGCGTTTATCCTGATAGCAATTCCAGATAATGAGATAAAAGGCGATGAAACACATCGTCACAATACTGCTTTTTAAAGAGAGGTGGGGGAGTCCTGCCATCGTCATTAATGCCAGAAAACTGCAGGATACCATTCGGCTGTAGGTACGCATCAGGGCATTACGGTTGTTCAGTTCCACCATCAGCAGGGTAGACATGGCTGTGAAAGCAAATTCTACCCAGATATTGGATACCAATAAACCTACTGCAACCCAAACCAGTGTGGCAAGGGTTGCAGTAATAGGTAAAGAGTAGCGGCTAGCCGCTACTTTATTTTGAAAAGTTTTCTTTCTTAACATCTATATTAGTGTTTAGTGATTAATGTTTAATTTTTACTTCTGAAGTAAACGATAAGGCATCTGCCTAATTAATCATTAATCACTACTAATTAAACATTACTTAAAGGTCCTGTCCGATATCAGAACGGAAGTACTTGTCGGTGAACTGGATCTTCTGTGCCTCGGCAAAGCTCTTCTTCAGGGCTTCTTCCTTGTTCTTGCCATAGCTGCTTACGCAGATGACGCGACCACCATTGGTAACTACCTGACCATCCTTCATGGCTGTACCGGAGTGGAATACTACTGAGCCTTCCACGTCATCGATGCCATGGATAGGATAGCCCTTCTTGTAAGCCTCTGGATAACCGCCGCTTACGAGCATTACGCAGACTGCAGCACGCTCGTCAAACTCGATGCTGCGCTTGTCCAGATCGCCGGCAGCAACACCCTCGAAGAGATCCACGATGTCGCTCTTCAGGCGGAGCATCACACTCTCAGTCTCTGGGTCGCCCATACGGCAGTTGTACTCAATCACCATTGGCTCGCCCTCTACGTTAATCAATCCGAAGAAGATGAAGCCCTTGTAGTCGATGTTCTCCTCGGCAAGACCCTCAACGGTAGGACGGATGATGCGCTCATCCACCTTCTGCATCCACTCCTTGGTAGCGAATGGCACAGGGGTAACACTACCCATACCGCCGGTGTTCAAACCGGTATCGTGCTCGCCGATGCGCTTGTAATCCTTAGCCTCTGGCAGAATCTTGTAGTTTTTGCCGTCGGTCAATACGAATACAGAGCACTCGATGCCGCTCAGGAACTCCTCAATCACCACGCGTGCAGAAGCGTTGCCGAACATACCGCCCAGCATCTCCTTGAACTCCTTCTTGGCCTCTTCCAGGGTAGGGAGGATGAGAACGCCCTTACCGGCGCACAAACCGTCTGCCTTCAGTACGTAAGGAGCCTTCAGAGTCTCCAGGAACTTCAAGCCTTCCTCTACGTGCTCGCCGTCGAAAGTCTCATACTGGGCAGTAGGGATGTTGTGACGCTTCATAAACTTCTTGGCGAAGTCCTTGCTGCCTTCCAGTATGGCGCCAGCCTTTGATGGACCGATTACAGGGATGTTCTGGGTGCGGGGATCGTTCTTGAAGTCATCGTAAACACCCTTTACCAATGGGTCTTCAGGACCAACTACCACCATATCAACGCCATTCTCCACTGTGAAGTTCTTCAGAGCCTCAAAGTCATCGGCCTTGATATCTACGTTCTCGCCGACATTCTGTGTACCGGCATTACCAGGAGCGATAAAGAGTTTCTCACACTTGTCGCTCTGAGCGATTTTCCATGCTAAGGCGTGCTCGCGGCCACCGCCTCCTAACAATAAAATTTTCATTTGCTGTAAGTTATTGTTTGTTATTTCAAATAATCGAAGAAATAGTTGCTGATGCGCTCATGCAGATGAGTGCTCTGATGGCCTCTCATGTTGTGAGGCTCGCCAGGATAGACGAAGAAGTCGGGCTGGGTACCGGCTGCGATACATGCCTTCAGGAAGGTGAGGCAGTGCTGTGGCACCACGGTCACGTCGTTCAGGCCCTGGATAATCTGCAACTTACCCTTCAGGTTCTTGGCCTGATAGAGCAGGGATGTCTTCTTGTAACCCTCTGGGTTGGTCTGTGGGGTATCCATATAGCGCTCGCCATACATCACCTCGTACCAGTGCCAGTCGATCACCGGACCGCCGGCTACACCTACCTTGAACACGTCAGGATAGTTGGTCATCAATGAGATGGTCATGAATCCGCCGAAGCTCCAGCCGTGTACGCCAATCTTGTCGGCATCAACGTAAGGCAGGGTCTTCAGATACTCCACACCCTTCATCTGGTCCTTCATCTCCACCTGACCCAGCTGGCGGAAGGTAGCCTGCTCGAAAGCCTTGCCACGGTTCTCGCTGCCACGGTTGTCGAGAATGAAGAGCAGATAGCCCTTTTCTGCCATGTAGGTTTCCCAGCCACGGCTGCTGTAGTTCCAGCGGGCATCCACATTGTGGGCGTGAGGTCCACCATATACATATATA
>OLIS01002832.1_pt1 | contig 10732 bp, 5 predicted proteins | sample 1601351 | NCBI WGS metagenome assembly OLIS01 (sample SAMEA2452122, study PRJEB22498) | human gut metagenome | biome: human feces; feature: human gut; material: feces | place: Australia | collected 2012
TGAAACATTGGAGCGTACTTAAAATCTGGAGCTTTTGCCATAATGTTTTTTTGTTATAATTTAAAACTGTTGAAATATTCTTGTTTACTGTTGAAACATTCAAATTTAATAGCTGAAACTATCTGACAGACACGTTGAGTAATCCATCATCAGTCTCTTTAATTCTCGTAATCTATTTCCTGGTCAAGACTATCCACGAAATTGCGGAATACTTCTTCTTCCACATCTCCCATGGCAAATTCTTTCTCTGCATCTTTCTTGATTTCGGCAATCCATGAACGGCGGGCTTTGATGTAGTCCTCGTGAATGCGGTTGGCATCTTCGAGCGTAATCTCGCTAATGCCGTAGTAATCGCAGATCATCTTGTAAGTCCATGTCCACTGGTACTCGCGGTAGTTGGCATCGATATTTTCGAATCGCTCGATGAGTTCCTGGATGGTCTCGATGTTTCCATCTTTCAGGTCGTTGATGATTCTCTCTTCCTCTGATACTGGAAGGAGGAGGCCCGACAGGTCGTCCCAGTCGCCCAAACCAATCTGTGTGCTTGGTGGGGTGATGCTTGGGTCGCGCTTGAGAACTCTCTTCAGTACGGCACCCATGTAGATGCGAAGAGCAATGTCGTAATACTTGATGCCCTTGTGAAGCGAGGTGGCTGGTATGATGTACTCATGATAGAGGTATTGCGAAACATTATCGCCCGTTACCTCGCGCAGATTTTCGAGGATTTTCTTGCCTTTGAGAACTTCTCCCACAGAGAATGGGGAAAGCCAGTCGAAGTTGACGATGCTCTTGCGGTTTTCTGGAGCACGGAGATCTCGCTTTGGCCATTTCTTGATGTCTCGATACAGACCTACGGTAGTGATGTTTCTGCCTGGTATGAGGAACATCTTGTCGCCATCGGCTATCAGATAGGCGAATGGCAGATTGCGGGTATCGGGATGGTGCATCAGTTTGCCGAAACATACAGAGTAGGTTCCTAACGTGGCAGGCATCAGCAGGTAAGCGCCGCTGGCTGTCTTCGAACCGCGTTCCAGGATTCCCCAGTGCATAGGTCCCATCTTGTAGGCATGGTTGGAGAAATTGGTGGCCGAACCTGCATTATAGAACGAGAACATACCTCCGATGAGGAGACTGCTCTTGTGGTGAGAGGCTGTGAATGGACCACAGAAGGCGGCACATGCCTCACCATTACTCATATAGCTGTTGGCGAAGAATACGGAAGCTGAGGCCGTGAAGCCATTGCTCAACTGGCAAGTCTCACCGATGAAGCAGTCTTGTATCTTCACACTGTTGATAACGCTCGAACCTTCAGCGATGATACTGTTTTCTGCAATTACGCCAGTACCGATGTACACATTACCATGGATGGAGCCCAACAGGGTGCAGTCGCTGAGTCGGGAAGCACCGTTTACCTCGCAGAAGTCATTGATCACGCAGTTGGTTATCTCCTTGGTGTTGATAATCTTCACGTTGTTCCCTATCTGTCCGCGTTCCGGCATCTTGGTGTCGATATCGCTCTTGATGAGCAGGCGTATCTTCTCCTTCAGTTCCTTGTCGGAGAAGTGTTTCACCATGAATGCAGCCAACTGACTGTTCAGGTCGCTGAAAAGAATGACATTTCCTTCGCCCACCTCATTGAGTACGCTTACCAGGTTTCCTTCGCCATAGGTAGCTCCCTCTGTGGTCTCCATGGTTGAAATATTGGAAATGTAGCAATCATCACCGATGGTGTAGTTGTTGATGAAATTGCCCACGTTTTCAATGAGGCAATCATCTCCGATGGTTACATTTCTCAGGGTGGCATTGTTGATGCCGGAATGCTTCACAAAGCCTTGGCTTACTTCTACATTCTTGTCGAATCCGCCGATGTTTACTTCACCATAGAGCATCACGCGATGCATAAAGTTGGGCTTGAAGTTCTCCGATACATTCACGGAGGTCCAGTCTTCTGCCCAACAGTCATTACTCTTGAGCACCTCGATTTCTTCTGAGGTTAGAGGTCTGTAGTCATTCATTGTTGATACGTTTTTGTGGAGTTATCTTTTCGGGATAACTCCAGGTATTATTTATTCGTAATCCTGGTACAGGAAGTCATTGTATGGATACTTCTGTACGTGGAGCTCTCTTACTTTCTTATAGAGTACCTCGCGGAACTCATCGATGTTGTCTTTGTTCTTTGCCGAGATGAAAAGGCAGTCATCGTGGAGTTTAGCCATCCATGTCTTCTTCAGGTCTTCCAGTGGAATGTTTTCCTTCTCCATAGGTGTCAGGTCATCTTCCTCTTTCTCTACCCAGGTATAGTTGTCTATCTTGTTGAAGATAATCATTGATGGCTTGTCTGAACATCCCAATTCCTCCAGCGTCTTCTCTACCACCTGTATCTGCTCTTCGAAATCAGGGTGCGAAATATCTACTACGTGCAACAGCAGGTCGGCCTCGCGAGTCTCATCCAACGTACTCTTGAAGGAATCTACCAGATCGGTAGGCAACTTGCGGATGAATCCAACGGTGTCGGCGAGGAGGAACGGAAGATTTTCTACCACAACCTTGCGCACGGTGGTGTCGAGTGTGGCGAAGAGTTTGTTTTCTGCGAAGACTTCACTCTTGGAGAGGAGGTTCATGATGGTACTCTTTCCCACGTTGGTGTAACCTACGAGTGCTACACGGATGAGACGGCCGCGGTTTTTTCTCTGGGTTGTCTTCTGCTTGTCGATTTCTGCCAGTCGTTCTTTCAGCAGGCTCATTCTGCCGAGGATGATACGGCGGTCCATCTCCAGCTGGGTTTCACCCGGACCACGCAAACCTACAGAACCCTTTCCGCCACCAGAACCGGAACCACCTCCCTGGCGCTCAAGGTGAGTCCAGAGGCGTTGCAGTCGTGGAAGCATATAGCGATATTGTGCCAATTCTACCTGAGTCTTTGCTGCAGCGGTCTGTGCACGCATGGCAAAGATGTCGAGGATGAGTGAGGTACGGTCGAGAATCTTCACTTGCAACTCTTGTTCGATGTTGCGTATCTGCTTGGCAGAAAGTTCATCATCAAAGATGACCATACCGATTTCTCTATCTTCTTCTTCCTCTTCCTTGATGTATTGTTTGATTTCCTCCAACTTACCTTTTCCTACGTATGTGGTCTGGTTAGGTGAAATCACCTTCTGTGTGAATCTCTTCACGGTGACCGCACCAGCAGTATCGGCGAGGAATTCCAACTCGTCGAGGTATTCTTTTGTCTTGGCTTCGTCCTGTGTCTTGGTTACCAGACCTACGAGCACTGCGGTTTCTGCTTTGACTTCTGAAATTACAAATTCTTTCATTTATGTTCTACTGTAGAATATATTTTATTTGTTTTCACTCTCGTGCGCAAGATATAAGCATCGTCCTCGTGCGCACGCGTATTATATATAATGTGCAAAGGTAACAAAAAAATATCTACTTGAATAAAGATAGAGGAATTATTTATAGTTTTTTATTGTAAATGCCGTTAGTTGTTCCTTCAGAAAGAATGAATCCAAGCCTTTTGAAGGAATTGGAATTATCGAAATACTGCAATTGCACAGCTTGTATTTGATACACATTTCACACAAATAACGCAAAATGGCGTCGAAAATTCGCAAACGTTTGCGTGGTTTTTTGAATAAAAAAGTAGATTTTCTTTGATTTACATCAATAATTTTATTAATTTTGCACACGTAAAACAAAACTGATTTTCAAAAATAAAATCATAACTACATAAAGTGCAAAACTGCTGAAACATTTAAAAAACTTTGAAATAGTCCCGGCGTGATGTCGGGGCTTTTTTCGTTTTAAGCCCTGGTAGTTGTCGTTTTTTTGCTGCGTTTTCCTGGTTTCTTCTCATCGTTTTCTATGCTTTGCACTATCGTATTCTTTTAATCGCCAGCCTGTTCTTTTTTAGTATTCCATTGGTAATCAGCTTGTTTCTCTTTTGTGTTCCTTTTGTCTGCAGCCAGTTTTCTCTTTAGTATTCCCTTGGCATCCGACCTGTTTCTCTTTAGTTTTCCTTTTGCCTGCAGTTTTTCCTCTTTAGTTTTCAGGTATAGTTTTCCCCTGGTCCGCTGTATTTCTCCTTTTACTATATTTTTCCTTTCGTCTGTATTCTGCAGTATTGCTTTTGTAGATTTGGATTAATATTTAAATAGGTAATAACAGAGGGTGTAGGAGTCTTTTGATTTGTTGTAAGTACACAAATATGTTTTAAATGCGCTTCTAATCGTGTTGAAATTAGTAGAAAATAGCCGTTTGTGACAAATATGAACGTTTTTGAACGAAAAATACACCTTATTCTCCTTTTTAATGTTTATCTTTGCAAACGAATGTAGAAATAACACCTTGTTAGCTGGCATTGAGGAAAGCTATATCTTATATGTCATGCGTCGTCATAATTATATATGATGCTTTGTCATTCGAAAATGCGTTATGAAGTTCAGGTGTTTCTTATTCGATAATAATTAAAAATGAAAATGTATCAACCTAAATAGTAGAATAACAAAATGCAAAAAAGTATTCTAAGTAGTATTTTGTTGCTTGGCGCTGTTTGTGCGCAAGCCAACAATTACACAGTGACTTCGCCAAATGGCAAGTTGGTAATGAATGTGAAGTGTGAGGGAGGCAAGGCTTCCTACACGGTGGATTTGAATGGAAAGCAGATGTTGGCAGCTTCGGCTCTCGGTCTGGTAGCGAATTATGGAGATTTCTCTCAGGGACTTGCCATGGGAGCTCTGAAGGGCGCACCTAAGCATCTGACCTATGTTATGGACCATACGAAGAAATCTCATGTAGAGAAAGATGTGTATGAGGCTACTATCGGATTCCTCAATGCAAAGAAGGATTCCATGACGCTTCACCTTCATGTTTCTGACAATGATGTGGCCTACAAGTATGAGATGAGCCGCCCTAAGAAGGATAATCCTAAGTCGGTGATTATATATAAAGAGGTGAGCGGTTTTAATTTTCCAGAGAAGACTACTACTTTCCTCTGTCCTCAGATTACTCCGATGACAGGATGGGAGCGTACCAAACCTTCTTATGAGGAGGAGTACACACCTAATGCCCAGATGAACGTGAAATCTCAGTTTGGTGTGGGCTATACATTCCCTTGTCTTTTCAAGGTAGGCGAGGATGGATGGGTACTGGTGAGCGAAACGGGTGTTTCCAGCGCTTATCCTGGCAGCCGTCTCTCTGATTATGAACCTGGTAAGGGTTATACGGTAGCCTTCCCTCAGAAGGGTGAGAATAATGGTGTGGGTTCTGAGTTTGCTGGCATTCCTTTGCCAGGTGAGACCCCTTGGCGTACCATCACCGTAGGTGCATCGCTGGCTCCTATCGTGGAAACCACCATTCCTTATGATGTGGTAGAACCTCTCTATGAGGCTTCTCAGAACTATAAGCCTTCCCGTTATACTTGGAGCTGGTTGATCTGGCAGGATGGTTCCATCAACTATGATGATCAGGTGAAGATGATTGATGTGGCTGCTGCTCAGGGTTATGAAGCCATCTTGGTGGATGCCTGGTGGGACAAGCAGATAGGCAGAAAGCGCATCGAAGAGTTGAGCAAGTATGCCAAGAACAAGAAGGTAAGCCTGATGCTCTGGTACAATTCCAACGGTTTCGAGAATGATGCTCCACAGACTCCTCGTCAGATTATGAACAATTCCATCGCCCGCAAGAAGGAGATGGCATGGATGAAGAAAATCGGAGTAGGGGGCATCAAGGTGGACTTCTTCGGTGGCGACAAGCAGGAGACGATGAAACTTTATGAAGATATTCTCAGCGATGCCAATGACTATGGTTTGGAGGTTATCTTCCATGGTTGCACCATGCCTCGCGGTTGGGAACGTATGTACCCTAACTATGTTTCCAGCGAGGCTGCCTTGGCTTCAGAGAATGTTTACTTTACTGATTATCATGCAAAGAAGGAGGCTTTCGAAATGACAATGCATCCTTTCTCCCGTAATGCTGTAGGTAGTTTCGACTGGGGTGGTGTGATGATGAACAAGTATTTCTCCAAGGACAATAAGAGTCGTCATCAGCGCTATACAAGCGATATTTTCGAGATGGCTACTGCGATTACCAATCAGAGCAGCGTAAACTGTGTTTGTCTCTATCCTAACAATTTGCAGGATGTGCCTCAGTGGGAGTTGGATTGGCTGAAGGCTGTGCCTACGGCTTGGGACGACGTAAAGTTTATTGCTGGTTATCCTACCCAGTATGCAGTAGTGGCTCGTAAAGCTTCTGCTGCCAATACCGGTACAGCTGCAGCCAGTGCAGGCAGATGGTTTGTTGGTGGTCTGAATGCTACAGACAAACCACTTGCTCTGACCCTGAATTTGCCGATGTTTGCAGGCAAGACCGTGACTTATCTCACCGACCAGCCTAAGAAAAAGGGCGAGAAGTTCTTCACTTCTGTCAAGAAGACTTTGAAGGTGGGTAAGGATGGTAAGGCTAAGGTGGTAATCCAGCCTAATGGCGGAATCATCATCGAATAACTTACTGTTTGATGAAACCAAATGGTTTGCTTTAAAGCATAAAAAAAGGTTCCTTCGAAGGATGTTACTCCCCGAAGGAACCTTTTTTCTTGTTTCCTTTCTATCTTGAACCTATTGAATTGCTTTTCTTCAATTCTGTATTACTTGTTCTCGAATACCAATCCGCCTTCCTTGGTGTAATCGATGGTGATTGGTTTCTCACGACTTACTTCTTCGGAAAGAATCTTCTTACTCAAGTCGTTCAATACGTAATCCTGAATAGCACGCTTTACAGGGCGGGCGCCAAACTCTGGATCGTAACCAACCTCAGCAAGATAACTGATGGCGGCAGGAGTCCAGCAGAGTTCAAAGCCTTGAGGCTCCAACATCTTCTTGACTCTATTCATCTGGAGTTCAACCACTTTGGCTATCTGCTCCTGGGTGAGAGGCTTGAAGGTGATGATGTCGTCGATACGGTTCAGAAACTCAGGACGGAAGGTCTTCTTCAACATCTCACGGCTTGCATTGGAAGTCATGATGATGATGGTGTTCTTGAAGTTTACCACACGACCCTTGTTGTCGGTCAGACGACCATCGTCCAATACCTGAAGCAAGGTGTTGAAGACATCAGGGTGAGCCTTCTCTATCTCATCGAAGAGAACTACGCTATATGGTTTGCGACGAACAGCCTCGGTCAACTGGCCACCCTCATCGTAGCCTACGTATCCTGGAGGCGCTCCGATCAGACGGGTGACACTGAACTTTTCCTGATACTCACTCATATCAATTCGGGTCATCATCGACTCATCATTGAACAGGTATTCGGCAAGCGCCTTGGCCAACTCGGTTTTACCAACACCGGTAGTTCCGAGGAAGATAAAACTGGCGATAGGACGCTTAGGATCCTGCAATCCAGCACGAGAACGGCGTACTGCATCACTTACTGCTGTGATAGCCTCGTCTTGTCCGATGACTCTCTTGTGGAGTTCTTCCTCTAGATGGAGCAGTTTCTCGCGCTCGCTCTGCATCATACGGCTTACTGGAATTCCCGTCCAGCGGCTTACTACCTCTGCAATATCGTCGGCAGTAACCTCCTCGCGGATCATCGCCTCACCGCCCTGAGTACTCTTCAGTTGCTCCTGAATCTTCTTGATATCGTCTTCGAGAGCTACCAGCTTAGAGTATCTGATTTCAGCTACGCGCTCGTAATTGCCTTCACGTTCCATGCGTTCAGCCTCAAACTTGAGATTCTCCATCTCCTGCTTGTCCTGCTGAATCTTGTTGACGAGTGCTTTCTCGCCTTCCCATTTAGCACGGAAGTCATGCTCTTTGTCCTTGAGTTCAGCAATCTCCTTGTCGAGTTGCTGAATCTTAGGTTGGTCGTTTTCACGCTTAATAGCCTCACGTTCAATCTCCAACTGCTTCAAGTGACGGGTGATTTCATCCAGCTCTTCTGGTACAGAGTCGCGCTCCATACGGAGTTTAGCAGCGGCTTCATCCATCAGGTCGATGGCCTTGTCCGGAAGAAATCTGTCGGAGATGTATCTTTCAGACAACTTGACGGCTGCAATGCAGGCATCATCCTGAATACGTACCTTATGATGGTTCTCGTAACGTTCCTTAATACCACGGAGGATGCTGATGGCATCTACCTCGTCAGGCTCGTTGACCATGACGGTCTGGAATCGACGTTCCAGTGCCTTATCCTTCTCGAAGTACTTCTGGTACTCGTTGAGGGTAGTGGCACCGATGGCTCTCAGTTCGCCACGTGCCAAGGCTGGCTTCAGGATGTTGGCTGCATCCATGGCACCCTCGCCACCGCCAGCGCCTACCAAAGTATGGATTTCATCAATGAAGAGGATAATCTGTCCGTTGGCATTGGTTACCTCCTTGATGACGCTCTTGAGTCGTTCCTCAAATTCACCCTTGTATTTTGCACCAGCCACCAGTGCGCCCATGTCGAGCGAATAGAGTTGCTTGTTCTTCAGATTTTCAGGCACATCACCACGAACGATACGCTCTGCAAGTCCCTCTACGATAGCTGTTTTACCAGTACCTGGTTCACCGATAAGGATAGGGTTGTTCTTGGTTCTACGAGAGAGAATCTGAAGTACCCGGCGAATCTCTTCGTCACGACCGATAACCGGATCCAATTTACCCTTACGAGCCTGCTCGTTCAGGTTGATGGCATACTTGCCCAGTGCATCGAAGGTCTGCTCGTTGGTCTGTGAATCGATCGTCGAGCCTTTCCGCAGGTTTTTGATCGCTGCGATCATCTCCTTTTCGGTAGCACCGGCATCTTTCAGCAACCGGCTTGCCGTATCACTGCCTGCCAGAATACCCAACAACAGATGCTCTACCGAAGCATACTTGTCGTTGAACTCACGCGTAAAGTCACCGGCTTTTTGGATCGCCTCGGAACTTTCACGCGAGAAGTAGGGGTCACCGCCCGAAACTTTGGGCAGTCGGTCGATCTCCTGTTTGAGCATCGAGCGCAACGCGTTGATGTTCACGCCCAACTTCTGCAACAGGTAAACGCCAACACTGTCATCTTCGGTGACGATGGCCTCCAAAATGTGGAGCGGCTCAACAGCCTGCTGGCCGTGGCCGGTGGCAAGTGACATTGCACTCTGCAAAGCCTCTTGCGCCTGAATGGTTAAGTTGTTGATCGTCATATTTTGTGTTCTCCTTTCTTCGTGTTTCGTGAATCAAATTCACTCTGTACTCTATCAAATTCGTTGCCACAATACGTTTCCGGGCAAATATGACACAAGAAAGGTGACAAGAGATGCCAATTTCTGAAAGGACGTCATATCACAAGAAAGGTTGTGGACTAATTGACGGGAAAAGGTGTCGAATTGTCATATGTTTTCGAGACAAAATCCGCGTTATACGGTGGTTTGAGCGGGATTTTTGGCTAAAATGTGTCTTGTTCCGGTATCTGATCGGTTCATGTTGCCCGGCTTCAGTGTCAGATGGAGGCCGACCGTAGCCAATTTTTTGTGAAGCGTATGACGGTTTCGGTTATTCGTCGAGGGTCGGAAGGTGGAAGAGAGAGTGTTCTTAATTAATTATAGGGATGCGGTCCAGATTGTCGCTTATTAATAATGAGGTTTGGCGTCCAGATGTACATTTCAAAAATGAAATGGTGAGCGGATTTGGGATGGTCGCGAGATGCTGAACTGCTCGATTGTTTTGATTGAACGGGAAAAGAAGAGATGTTGCCTCCAACTACAGCTAAAAGTATAGCCTTGCCGATGGATCGCATAAGGCTAAAGAGGAGGTACCGCCTGTCGTGCAAATCATCGAGCCGACTTTTATTCATTCAATATTATTAAAACATCAAAGGACAAGTTATTGCCTTGATATTCAAAGGTATAATGAATAAAAAAAACGCCCACGGTCACTCCGCATATTGGAGGAGGTGGGCGTCAGGTAGGGATATAACAAAGAAGCCGACCTTATGGACGGCTTCCTTTATAGTGAAACGTCAGTCAATCTGATTAGAGTGCGTTAACGTGCAACTGCAGGCTGCTCTTCAGGTTGGCTGCTTTGTTCTTGTGAATCACATTGTTTTTGGCCAGTTTGTCCAACATGGCGGTCACCTTAGGAAGCAATACTACGGCTGCATCCTTTTCTGTGGTGTTACGCAGCGCCTTCATCGCGTTGCGCGCGGTTTTGTGATAATATTTGTTCCGAGCGTTCTTAACCTCGGTCTGGCGCATTCTTTTCTTCGATGACTGATGATTTGCCATGATTTTCTGTTTTTGCTTTTTATGTTTTTACTGGTAGCCCATAGGAGAATCGAACTCCTCTTTCAAGAATGAAAATCTTGCGTCCTAACCGATAGACGAATGGGCCAATCGTGAGAATACTGATGACTAATTCAGCGGTGCAAAGGTAATTAAAAAACTTTTATGTGCAAAAAAATCTGAAAAAATCGGTCGAGTTATCTGTTCTTTACCGCTTTGAAGCTATATTTGTTTGTCGGAAAGCAACTTTCCGCGTTGTTGTTAACCCCTTTTTCCCGAATCGTTATGCATATCGTTCAGGTGACCGATCGGGTGCTCCCCGCCCACAAATATGGGGGAACGGAACGGGTCATGTGGTCTCTCGCCAAAGCACTGGTGGAGATGGGCCACCAAATCACCTTCCTGGCCGCACGCAATAGCACGTGCGACTTTGCGCGGGTGATTGAGATCGACCCCTCCCGCCCTGTCACAGCCCAAATTCCGCACGATGCCGATATC
>OLIS01002837.1_pt1 | contig 10700 bp, 7 predicted proteins | sample 1601351 | NCBI WGS metagenome assembly OLIS01 (sample SAMEA2452122, study PRJEB22498) | human gut metagenome | biome: human feces; feature: human gut; material: feces | place: Australia | collected 2012
GTAGTAGCAATGTTTATGTTTGTTTGTGGTGGTTCATTCCTTGTAAAGGCTCAGAGTTCTGCAGAAGCTGTGACAGCCCCGACAGAAATCAATGCAACAGTTGTCAATGATACAGTAGTAAAAGATACTGTAACTAAAGAAGACGCGCCTGCAAAGGCATCACTGGTTGCACTCGCCGCCAATGTCAATGATACAGTTGTCACAGACACTACATCAAAAGACAAACCGGCTGAGCCTGTCAAGGAATAACCTTGCCAACAACATGCAGGACATAGTCTGCCGAAGAATAGTAAGCACACTACAAAAAAAGCCATCCCTACTTTCGTCTATTCCGGGGATGGCTTTTTTATTATCCTATCTTCTTACAATCATTCTGTAGGAGTACTTGTTTCCAATATCGGATCTGTTTTCCAACTTGAAACAATATTTGCCGCCTCTGCTTCGAAGCTCTTTCCTGCCAAGGACACAAATGTCTTGGTATTACCATTTCCATTATTGAATAACCAATTAGCTACCATTCCATCCTTATCCTCACTCAACAACTTGCCGCTCTGCTCGGAGATCTGTTGATCCGACAAGGCTTTTGTCCAAATACGGGCATAACTGATAGCTCCGTTCAACCGGCGTTTACCATCAGACTGGCCGATGTAGAAATCAGAAGTAAGATTGATCTCTTTCAAATCATCCGGCGTACCGTTTGATAATTGAAGCGTTTCTCTGACACCATTTACATACAATGCAATCCGTTCGCTTCCGCTCTTACTATTATCCAATACCACAGCCACATCATACCACTTATTGGTTTCTATCTTAGTAGAGCCCTCATAGCGAATACTACCTTTATCATCTGCAGCAAGCTGAAGGAAACGTTCTTCATCATTGCTTCCTCCCTTATGCACGTCGACACGCAGCAAGAATTTCTTCTCTATACCCATCACCGTATTAATCCGGGCATTTCCATTGTCATTGCCATTCAACGACTCAATATTGAAACGAGCCTCAAATGTGATCGTACTCAAAATCTTTAGCGATTCATCTGCCGTACCATTATATTCAAACGGTACTTTAAAGTAATTACCGCTACCTAGGTTCGCTACTTTATCTGCCTGTACCACCGTAACGGTCAGACTTAATTCCTGTTCCGCTTCGTCTCTGACAAACACGGTAGTGATACCCGCTTTTTTACCTATTAAATTGAAACGAGTGTCATCCACCTGCTGAATAGCTACAATCTCTTCATTCTCTGCTGTCAGACTATAACCTCCGTTCCCTTTTTCTACCGTAATCATGATCTTATTGTTGACTCCCACTCTCGGTGTCAGATTGGAGACATCAATAGAAATCGGTTTTACCGTCACCTGAACCACTGCCTGTTTTCCTTTATGGTCCGTAAAAGTCACTGTTGTATGTCCGTTCTTCAAACCTGTCAAAGTATAGAAAGGACGGAATTGATCTGTATTAACCATGCTGACAACCGTTTCATCCTCCACCTCATAAGACAATTCATCATTACTGGAAAAGTTTCCCATGCTGACAATCAGTTGCTTTTCACCGGCAACTTCCAAGACCACCTCCGGTTCATTCACTTCCAATTCAAATACACCTACATTCACAGAGATATTGGCAACTACTCCTTCTCCATCCATTACTTCAACGGTAGTGGCCCCATTCTGTGAGCCACTTTTTACAGTTATTAATTCGCCGGAAACGGTAGCCGTTGCAATGGCAGTGTTGAAACTTCTCACGGTATAGTTTCCGTTTCCAACCACTACATTCACTTTGGCTTCCTCATTCTGCCCGATACGTATTACCGGTTTATTCACAATCAACTCTATCAAGTCTTTAGCCACATCGTCGTCATCATCGTCATCACAACCTGTAACGGCAAACGATAATACCGACAAGAGCAACAGACACATATATGTATAGATTCGTTTCATCTGATTTTCTTTTTAAAGTTATACATTCCTACCGGTTTACCATCCGGGATTTTGTTCAATGGTCGGTGTCTTCTGCAACTCACTCTGGCGAATCGGGAACAGATAATGCTGAATAGAGAACGTACGTTCTTCCACGCAGAAACGCTCCATTCTATATTTCACACCGTCAACCGTAATGGCCCCATTCTCATCCTGCACCGGACGCATTCCGTTAATCATTCGCTGGCAACGGGGCAATGCACCGTTATTGGCAGCCCAGTATTTCTGTGTACGTTTTGAATTGTCACTCCCGCTCGATTTCCAAAGGCTTTCCTTTGCTAGCTCTTCCTTACTGGTGGGTTCCAGATACAAGCGGCAAGTCCACGGACGTTTTCCTTCATAAAAAAGTTCTACGCGACGTTCGCGCTGAATGTATTCACGCATCAACTGTTGATTAGTCTTTACTTCCGGCGGCATCGGTTTCATAAAAGAACGTTCACGAACCGTATTCACCAATTTATAAGCTTCATCGATATCCTCGCCCAATTCATTACAAGCCTCTGCATAAATATAAATAAACTCCGGAAGACGCCAGATGGCGGGCGCATTGATACTGAAGTTACCGGATTTGTTCCATGACTCCTGTTGGAATTTACGTAAATAATAACCGGTAGTAGTTGCATTGGTAGCACCAATCTTATCGGAACCACTCGCCGTATTGATCGTTTTCGACTCGTTCTTATTATTACGGTAAGGAGCTCCGTGATAAATTACATCACGATAGAAACGCGGGTCACGAGTACCTTTCACATACGGATTAGTATCATCATAGCCACCTTTGCGGGCTTCTGCCGAATATACCGGATAGCCATAATCACCTACGATATATTCGTATTCATCCACTTGTTCCTGCACCGGTTGCTGGCGCGAACTTCCCTCACGGCTGGGCGGATAAATATCACCCTGCCATGCCTGATCCTTGCTCTTCGTCATAAAGAACACATACTCATTGGCAAAGGCATCCATATCATAAAACATATCCCACAAACGAGCATATACACGGCTGTCATTCAGATTACCGTCAGCCGGATCCTTGAAATCATTTGCATCATGTTTCGTATAGAGAGAATAACGCTTGGTTCCGCCGACTTCGAAATCCAAAACGGCTTTAGCCGCTTCTTTGGCTTTTCTCCAACGAGTAGCATCATAAGCATACTCATTTTCAAACACACGACGCAAGTTGTATCCATATTGAGAAGCACCGTTCCACAACGGAGTAGCCGCTACCCAGCGAACAAAAGAAATCAATCCCAGACAGGCTCCCTTATCCACACGCCCAAAATTCTCGGAAGTTTTCACATATTTATTAGGAACCATGCCATAAGCAGTTTGCGCATCCGTCACAATCTTTTCAACCATCGAATGAACAGATTCTTTCTTGAAGTCCATATTATCTCCGGCATTAATCACACGGTCAATATAAGGAGCTTCGCCATACATACGCAATAACAGCATGTGGAAATAACCACGCATGAAATACATCTCACCGATACGGTTGCGAAGATCACCATCCTGCTGTGGGTTGTCGGGCGTGTTATACTTCTGTACATTTTCTATAATCAGGTTCGCTTTACGGATTCCTTCATAAAGAGCTTCCCAATATTGCCCTACACTACCGGGCAAAGAATTCGGGTTCCAGGCACCGTTATTGAAGTTATTCGTAATGTTTCCCTCTACGTTGGTTCCTTCACATTCGTCCGTAATGGCACTGTTGCTGAAGTGCTCGAAGAACACCAGCGGACGGTCTGCTTTCTTTGCAGCCGCGTATACGTCGGAAACCAGTCCGTTCACTTTTTCGTAACGGGCAAAAACGTCCGCTTCCGTAATATTATCATCATCGTCCCGATCCAGGTAATCGCTACATGAAGTAAAGACCAACGGCAGGACCAATAAAGCAATTGCTGAAAATCTATATAACTTTTTCATATTTCTATCTTATTTAGAATGTTATATCAATACCAAAATTGAATACCTTTTGAATAGGATACCAGGAAGCTCCGTCTCCGGATTTCGTTTCCGGATCTATATCCACATCACCCAGTTTATCAAAAGTCAACAGATTCAGACCTTGCACATAGATACGTGCCTGTTGCACATGGAATTTACGTAATAATTTGGGTGATACATTGTAACCAATTTCCACATTCTTAAGACGCAGGTAGGAAGCATCATACAAAAACAAACTACTGTTTCCATTCTTGTTGTTATCATGTGTTCCATAATGCAATGCCGGATATTTGGCAGTAGCAGCCGTTTCCGGTGTCCAACGGTCCAGATGCATTTTCTTCACACGTCCGATCTTATCTTGTTCAAATTGCGGGAAGTCAAATACAGCAGCCCCATTCAACAGAATAGATGATTTTGTCGCACCTTGCAATAATACACTAAAATCAAAGTTCTTATACTGGAAACCGAAAGGAATACCGAACATCAGTTCCGGACTACGCGGATTTCCCATTGCTGTACGGTCTTCATCATCAATCACTCCGTTACGATCCAAATCCTTATAAACAACATCTCCCGGAATTAATTGTCCCCACGGCTGATAACCGATCTTGTTCAAACGGTCAGCCTCTTCCTGATCGGCTACAAAATGATCGAACACATAGACGAAGTTTTCGTATAAACGTTTACCGGTTTCTTTACGCCAGGAGTTCTTGCGGGCAACTTCCGCTTTATATTCCAAACGGTTGCGGGAGAAAGTCAGGTTCGGACGAATATAGTAACGGAAATCCTTTCCAATCTTATCATTCCAGCTCAATTCGATATCCACACCGCGGTTGCTTACTTCACCCAGATTCTGTAAAGCTGCATCTTTACCTACAATATCCGGATATCCCATGATACCGTCACTATTCATATCTGTAATAATGTCAAAACGATATTCATAAAATGCATCTATCGTCAATGCCAAACGTTGGTTCAGGGTAGTAAAGTCGATACCGACATTCAGTTTACGGGCTTTCTCCCAAGTCAGATTCGCATTAGCCAGATTACCTTCGGAAGTACCGCCTACATTCGTACCAAAGTTATTACCGAAATCATAACCACTGCCACCACCGTAGAAAGCCAGATATGGGAAACGGCTGCTGACATTGTCACTACCTACCAAACCATAGGAGGCTCTTACTTTCAGGAAGTCAATCCAGGAAGCCTTTTTCATAAATTCCTCTTCAGAGACTACCCAACCGATTGAACCAGCTGGGAAGAACCCGTAACGTTTGCCCGGAGCGAAGTTTTCGGAACCATTGTAACCGAAGTTAAATTCCATCAGATACTTCTGATTATAATAATAAGCAAAGCGTCCGGTGATACCCTGGCTATGATAAGCCAGTTCATTGTTAACAGTACGGTTACCACGGTTTGCCAATAACATGGCGGTCACTTCGTGGCGGTTGCTAAACAAACGGTTGTAATCCAAACGTGCCTGTATATAAGTACGTCCGTCAGAAGCGTTATGACTGAATCCGTTGCCAATAGTCTGGTCAATATCATATTTGTTACCCGTTTTGTAAGCACCCGTATAGTGTCCGCCTGCCATATAAGCATCCGAACCTTCGATCGGCATAAACGTCGCATATTTCGGATATTCACGATAACCGTCTTTGTAAGTATCCAGTTTGCGATTAATCCATCGTCCTTCAGAAGCATCATAAGAGAACATCACTTCCGCTTTTAATCCTTTCGTCAGAAATTCCATATCCAGATTCATGGCAAAACTACCATTCAGATACGTGTTCTTTTCATTCAGATAACCGGTACGGCTCAATTCACCCAGAAGATTGTAACGGTAGATATTGTCACCATAAAGCATTCCACGAGGATTTTGCTGAATGTATTCCTCATTCTGCGGATGCGCATTTTCTTCCACCAGAATGGGCAGATATGGAGGCTGGGTAGCACAGATGGTCATCAGGCGACCGGCTGTTGTACCCGGTGCATTACGGTCGGTAATACGGGCCCCCAAATCCAAACGGGTACTCAAATAACGATTAATGTTGATATCGATGTTCGAACGGAAGTTGTAACGGGTGAACTTGGTTTGCGAGTCATATTCACCGGCATTCGAATATTTGTAGTTACCGCCTTGTGAAAAGTAATTGGCCAATACATAATAACGTACCTTGTCCGTACCTCCACGGATGGAGAGGCTGACATCTTCCTGCAAACCGGGTTTGAAAGCAAAATCATAATAATCCCAGTCATATCCCAAACCATCGGAGTTGTCTCCTTTCGCACGGCGAAAATTGTCAATCGCCTGTTGAGAGAAAAGGTTCAAACTGCTGATGTCTGCGCCCGTCATCTTAGCATCGTTCAATCTGGCTTCATTATATAAAGTTGCATAATCGGCAGAACCTAAATATTCGGGGAAACCGATCGGCTGGTTAATACCGATAGAGGCTTTCAGGTTCACGGTTGCCTTTTCCGCTGCCTTACCACGTTTGGTAGTAATAACGATTACACCATTTGCACCACGGATACCATAAGCGGCAGTGGCCGAAGCATCTTTCAGGATAGTGAATGTTTCTATTTCATCCGGTGCGAGGTAACTCATGTCACGTTCGATTCCATCGACAATGACAATGGCACTCTGGTTACCGTAAGTTGCCTTACCACGAATAAACAATTCACTTTGATCCACACCCGGTTCACCACCCGCATACTGGTTTACAATCAAACCCGGCAGACGTCCGGCAAGCGCATTGTTGATATTGGCAGTAGGACTCTGCGTCAGATCTTTCGTTGTGATGGTAGCCACAGAACCGATCATGGTTTCTTTACGTTGTTTGGTATAACCAACTACAACCACTTCCTGCAATGCTTTCGTATCTTCCTGCAATAAGACAGTCAGTTCTTTCTTTGCACCGGGAACAATCTCCTGTGGCTGGTAACCCAGATAAGAAAACACCAACGGAGCTTCCGCATAAGGCAGTTTCAATGTAAACTTACCATCCATATCTGTAATCGTACCTGCATTGGCCACCCCTTTCACGACAACAGACACACCGATCAACGGATCATTTGTCGTCTTGTCCAATACCGTACCCGACACTGTTATCTTATTGCTTTGTGTGGCCTGCACCTTTGCCGTTCTTCCCGTTTGCGCCACACCCTGCAAAGGTATACCTGCAAGAAGAGTGCAAGAAACAGCCACCAGACAAATATTTCTTTTTATATGTATCATCTTTCTTTTCGATTTTCTATGTGTAATAAATCAATCTTATTCCTCTGCTTTCTTACCGAAATCCGGTCCGACCCAGTTGGCCTTTTCCGTTGCTTTACCTTGCACCCAGTCTTCATAACGGGCACGGATTTCAATCATTGTTGCTCCCGGGACTTCCGCATTCAAGGAGATTGTCAGGCGATCTTCCCTGTTGTCACGATTACCGAAGGTCGGTGCTTTTGCCCAGTCGTACTCCCACACATAATAGCCTTCGGGATGAGCCAACGTCCAAAGCACATCAGAACAGCTGCGCAATGCAGCGATAAACTTATTCTTGGTCTTTTCCGGATAAAGGCTGTTAGTCGGCTGTTTCACCATATCCAGGAAGTAACGGACAAATATTCCACGGAATAAAAGATTATCTCCCGAATTTCCTTCACCACTGAATACCGGATAGTTGGAATCCATTTTCTTATTCACCTGGTAAGAGCCGAAAGCAACCGCATTACGAAGATATTCATCCTCACCTGTAGCGTTGTACAGCTCCAGGGCAGCCGCCATAAATGTTCCCTGATTATAAGACAAGGCTACTTTATCAGGATCTCCCGGTGTTCCGTCATCTTTAATACTAAGATTATCATATACCTGTCCGGTGGAAATATCACACAGATAAGCCGTCATCCAGTTGTATACCTCTTTGGCGAAGTTCAGGTAATAAGCAGCCTGCTCTTCCCAGCCGTCTTTAGCCTCCTTAACGGTAAGTTGATACAATTTCATAGCCAGAAGGCAACCGGGACCATTGGAACAAGACATACGTGAAGCCGGCGCATCCGTTTTCCATGCCATTCCTCCTACCCCTTTATAGTCATTCTTCGCTCCCTTGATATGGTTCCACATCTTCATCAACGCACTGTAGTAATCCTGATCGCCAGTCAATTCATAAACCCGCAGACAAGACAGTGCCATCCATTCCATATCATCATAGAAGTTATTCCAGAAGTCTTTGCCACCATAACCGCAATGTTCATTCCAGTCATCAAAAGCCGGCAGGAAAGGTTTCATGATGTTTTCATACAAATGAGCTTGATATTCGGGATTGTTTGCGTGACGGATATAAGCATCGATCACGATGTCCAATGCATGTCCCTGCGACCATCCGCCGCTACCGCCCGTGCTTGCCGGTTCTCCGGTTTCCGGTGTATTCGGTTTTTCCCAGTAAATGCTTCCGCAAAAGGTATCCCGTCCGCTGGCATTCTCATAGAAATATTTGATATAAGTTCCCGTACTTTTGTCGGCTGCATCTGTCCAGTTCACATCCGACACATATTCACCGGATGAATTACCTTTGTAGATGTCTCCCAGATCGCCGTCGTCACAAGCTGTAAATATTGCCAGTGCACCGCTTAACAACAAAGCTCTTTTTGATAATGATACTATATAGTTCTTCATATTATTATTCAGTTTTAATCTTCATTCGTTTCCGAAGCTACCCAACGGTGGGTGTACGTTCCAAACTCTGCATTGAAATAGAGGGTTACATCGGTTTTCACCGTAGCATAATAGACATTTCCCTGCTTTTCGCCCCATTGCAGTAATTCGTCGCAGAAACGGAAACTGTAATCCCATGGATCTGTGCCCAATGCCAGTTGATATAAATTATAATAGCTGTTGTCGGTAGTCAGATTCGGTTGCCCTTTATCTTTCTCCTTATGTCCCCAACGGTAGGTTGTTCCGTTGATTTCCATCTTAAAGCTATGACGGGTTTCACCGCTTCCTGCCCAACTTTCCGTTTGTTTCCGGGCAGTATAATTCTTCACACCCCATTTGCCATATCCCAGATAGTTGAAATCCTGTCTATACCCACCCGAATGGTTATAAAGATATACAGCTCCTATTTCATCGTAACTGATCGTTTGTTCACCCATATTGATGGTAATCCGGTAGATGCCTGATTGAGGAACCGTAACTGTATAGTCTTCACCATCATTACGCTCACGCAACACTCCGTTGTCGTCTACATAATAATAGCATTTGCGACCTTCTACAGTAGACATAAATATAAATGGCTGGTTGGCTTTCAACTGAGTGAAAGTCTGATAGATTCCTTCATTCTGACGGAGCATTTGTTGTGCTTCCGCTTCATCACCATCATCTTCCGTACCCACACCCGTGATGTAAACCGGGTCATTTTCAGCAGGCATATCATCGATGCCATCCATCATGAAGATCACGAAATAGCCTTCCAGACTACTAAGAGCCTGATCCAATCCGCAATAAGCACGCACCTTCCAACGCAGTGTACCGTTGGTATTGCAACGGAATTTAGCCAGTTTACCTATTGTATTTGCCTGATAATGGGTCAAAGTCAACTGTGATTCCAAACCGTTATTGTCAGAAAAAATCGTTTCTACCGGTTTGGTAAAGTCTCCCCCGATCGTATCAATCAATACTTCATAACGATATACTGTATTTCCGTGTTTCTCGGTAGGCGTCCATTTCAGAACAATATCCGTCAACGAAGCACCCGAAAGTACTACCCGCTCGCCACTAGCCATTGCATCCATTGTTCTAACAGGTTCAGGCGGAACAATCGGTTCATAATCATCCGGATCAAATCCCGGATTCAGTTTATTGTCACAAGCCGTCAGTCCGATAAGAAAAAACAGCAGGGCAAATTTGATTAGTTTTTTTGTTATCATATTGTTTCTCATATTATTATATTCCTAGTTTTAGTATGAATGAGGACATTCAATTGGTTCAAAGCGGCTCTTATCTCCATTATAAGTTGCAGGAAGTTCCGCTCCCCAGGCAGGTTTATTTTCGCTTATATTCTGCAAACAAACTTGCGCATCCAATCCGCTGCCGCCATTTCCCCAATTTTCAAAAACTTCCGCTACAGGAACTTTTAATGCATCCATTTCCCTTATCCTCCAAACACTTCTTTTGCGACTTCTCTGACTTGTATCACGATCGCTTCCTCGGCATGATACATCGGCATATACGCCCGGTTACCATAAGAGTGGTGCTTCTCTCCATTTTCATCAATCCACCACCATCCGTACGGAGAATCCCAATGCCCTTTACCTGGGTATGTTCCCATTCCATATCCATTTCCGCTGGAGAGTGGATAATCCTTTGTTCCGTAGGTTATACCGGCCGAGAACTCCAGAAACAGCACCTTATCTCCAGAAAGTCGTATTGCTGCTCCAATAATATCTCCGTTACTTGCATTTATGACTTCTGTATGATATGAACCTTTTTCTTCACTGGGAATGCTTTCCATTGTCTGTCTCACCACGTCGAGACCCAGCTTACTGAGCTTGCTTACAAGTATTTGACATTTTCTTTGCAAGTCATTGCTATATGCCAGGATTTGATTCCTCATCTCTTCAAGCCCACTTGCTGATAATGTGCATTTAATCTTCCTCGCCATCGTGCCCTCCAATTTTAACGATTCCATATCGGGCAATTGCGCCCTTCTTTGTATCAATTATCTTATCCAGCCTGTAATCTGGAAGAACTGTCGGAAGTCCATTATCATCGCGCAGGAGATCTCC
>OLIS01002838.1_pt1 | contig 10699 bp, 7 predicted proteins | sample 1601351 | NCBI WGS metagenome assembly OLIS01 (sample SAMEA2452122, study PRJEB22498) | human gut metagenome | biome: human feces; feature: human gut; material: feces | place: Australia | collected 2012
ATGAAAACAAAAGGGCAATACACCCTACCCATATTTTATTCTGATTCAGCATGACTCTCATTGTATTTCGACGCTGCATGATTCTAAGATATTATTTCAAGCCCTCCAACAAAGGTTTCAGGCGCATATCACTTGGGCGATAAGCATTATACTTATACAGTTTGCCCTCCTTATCATAAATGAGGAAGAAAGGAATACCGCTTACATTCAGCGATTCACAGAGTTTGTTGTCTTGATTGTTCAACAACTCTCCCTCCAGTCCAAGGGCTGCAACTTTCTTCTTCCAGGCTGCCACATTGGTATCGATGGAAATAGACAGAAAGACAACATCCTTGTTCTGCAAATCCTTCTCCAACTGTTTGAGATAAGGAATCTCCTTGATACATGGGATGCACCAGGATGCCCAAAGATCGATGAACACATACTTGCCACGATATTTGGCAAAATCAACCTTCTTACCTTGCAAATCTGACAACACAACATCGGCAGGGAAAGGAGTTCCTGCAATGGATGACTTGCGCACCTTGAATTCACCTAAGTACCTGGTGTCCAACTGGAAACGCTCGGTCAGTGAAGTCAACTCCTGAAGGCCCTCAGCATAATTGTCTGCATAATTGAAAGTAGAGATATACTTATTCAGCAGCAGATCTTCCACTCTAACCTTCAAGCCCTTGTTCTTCACCTGACTTTCAATGGCAGTAATTTTGTCTGCCAAACCGCCTTGCGGAATGACAGAGAGAGCCAATCGAGGTGCTGATTCGAAGGCAGAAGACATATCGCAATCTACACACTTCAAGAGTTTTTCATTCTCTGCTTTAGGATCAATACCAAGACCTGCCACTTCACGTCCTGTAGCAAACTTCACATTTTCAATTCCTTCAAAAGTGAGAGTTGCTGCCCATAAATGCAGATACTGGTCAATGGAAGAAGAAGGATGATAGACATTGACAAGACTGTCGGCAGAAGCCGTATAGCCCATTATCAAATTGCGCAAATCAGTATCCGACATCGTTTTTCCTGCCATCCACATCTGCTTGGCACGACCAACGTACAAGTCGTTGAAAGCCATCAAGGCTGAGGTTTCAGCATTGGCTTTGTCAACCGTCAGATTACCATCCGCAGCAAACGTAAGATTGAGCGAAGCCTTACCAGCAGTTTCCTTCAAACTCAACGGGAGGATGATTTGGCGCTGCTGCGTAACTCCAACGACCTTATACACCTGAATAGAAGAAAGAGAGGTCTCAGTCTGGATACTACCATTCACTACCGAAATAGAATCTGGCTTATCCCAAATTCGCTCGGCAGGCATGATATAAAGTCGCAAGTCGGCAGGCACATTACCTTTTAATGTGCCTGTAACCTGAAGTGCCTGAGCAAAAGCTGTGCAGACAATAGCCTGCAACAGAAAACTCATACATAATATTTTACTCTTCATACGATACTCCTATTATTTAACTTTGAATACTTGGCTTATACATCAGGTAAGTTATCTTACCACAGCAGTCCTTGTATTCCTTCTTAGGCTTCACCGCACTACTGTTGTCTGTACGTACATCCTTGCAATCGTAGATATAGAAACTTCCTCGCTTACTTGTCTTATTGTAAGTAGCTACATAAAGTTCATCTGTAGAGAGGTTGATATCCATGAAAGTAACCTCCTCGTCAGCACCATACTGAACGGCAAACTGATTCTTGTTTGGCAAAGTAAACTGGTTGCTGTTCAGATAAACATAGATACTGTTTCCCAAGGAATAGTAATAACGGTCATACTTGGAAGAATACACGAATCGGGCACCCTGATCAGGAACTGCTGTTTCTGATGTTGGAATAAACGACTGGCTTGTGAACTCATCCTCATTGATATAATTATAGCTATTGCTATTGGTCCAGAGATTGATACTTCCAGCCACATTGCCTTTCGCCATCACATACACTGTACTTCCGTCTCCATTACAAAAGGCTGTAATCAACTTCTGTCCATTAAGCAAGTTTCCTGGATTTGGGAAGAAAGTATCCAAACCGAAGATAGATGCATACGCAGAGAAGATTGACACCTGATTATGGGTATAGTCCATATAGAAGGTACGAGAATACTCAGAGCCATAAGAAATATATTTACAAAAGATATAATCATCCGACTCACCACCTTTAAAATAAGTATATTCGTATGGGAACATATACTTCAGATTAAGATGGGCAAACTTCTTCATATTCTTATCGTAAGCGTATGGAGTATATGCATCTGGCATGAACTCAGAAGCCTGGAATCCCGGATAGAGATCAGCATACTTGATTTCTGTAAGAACCGTAAAGTTGTTAGGATCCAGAAAATAGCATCTATCTTTAGTAGATACCAGAATGCGGGTCAAGACCGAAGAGGTTTTGCCGTCCCACAGGTTCACACTTCCGCTGACAGCCTTTACCAGTTCTGCCTCAGAAACACCTTCGTTCATAAATTCCAAGCAATGCTCTACAGGTACAATTTTCTTGCCCGCAGCAGTCTCCTCGGGAGTAGGAATCTTGATAAAGGTAAGATTTCCCTTGCCATCACTATCGAAAGAGGTCAACAGATAACCTTCCTCAAAAATACGGTTCAAGTTGACTTTATAATCCATACTCTGTCCCACTTTGCCATCTGTCACGGTAAAGTGGAAATAATAAGAACCACCTACCTTGACCTTCACATTCAAGTCGCGCTCGGTACTTACTTCTTTCAGTTCACCTTTCTGACCATTGGTATAAGTACCCATCTGCCATTTGTAGGTCAGTTGAGACTCATCTCCATTATATCCCAATTCTGGTTTAATAACGATATCTTCACCCAAGTCAAAATTGTAAGTTGGCATGGTCGTAGCATCGTTCCCCTTGATGGTTAAAGACGGGAGAGAAGAAACATTACCCTCGGTCGTATCGTCATCTATGCAGGAAGTAAATCCCAGCGACAACAACATTGCCAAAGCCCATGTTGTGAGAATATGTCTTTTATTCATTGTCATAATCGTTTGTTTGGGTTACACACGTTAGTTCACACTTGGCACATCCTGCCATTCTATCACATCCTTGGTGTCATTGTACATCGGAATGAGGACATACTTTGCCAGGAAGGCATCATAGAATGCCATCGGACCACCCTGCTCCATATCCTTCGCCTTGATGAAATAATCTCCGTATTTAGTAATCAGCTCATCAAATACAGCCTTATTGGCCTTTGGTGCCAGTTCATAGAAATACTTAAAGAACAACTGCGCATTCTCGTAAGTGTAAACTGGGAGCGGATTAAAGGTTGCCCACCACATCGGTCTGTCAGGATGAATATCGGAATACTTGATGGTAAAGGTATTCTGTCCTGTAGGACGCAGATCTCCATTGGCTACGATGGCAATGCGGAGCTTCTTTTCTTTCGTCAAAATCTCAGAATCCTTGTCACGCAAGAGTTTGATTTTGATCGTATCACTCACCTCATTGGCTGCCATCTCGGCACGTTCAATGGTATAGTTGACACCTTCCACCATATCAGTAGAGTCTTTCACCACTTCCAGTTCGATGCGGCGTGCCTCTGCCTTAGGAATACCCATCAGCGATACGGGGATGTCGATAATATGCGACTGCGCTATGTCATAGTCAAAACTATAGGTAATGACAGAATCGGCAGTCTGCTTCTCATTCAGATAATTGAAGAATACAGAGTCGGTCTGATTCGTATCATAAAGCTTATAGTCGTCCTCGCAACTCACCATGAGCAAAGCCACAGCAAGAGTTGCCAACATATATATTTTCTTTCTCATAACTTTGCTTCTTTTAGTTTCGATAGTTGAACTCATCCTGAGGGATAGGTATCACATAGATATCCTCGCTGGCAGGAATAATCTTGCTGTCCAGGTTGGAGATGATATCCTTGTTGAGACGCTTCATGTTGTACCATACCTGTCCTTCACCGAACATTTCCTTATGATACTCATTGAATATCATATCCTTGGTCAGTCGGGTTTCTGCTTTCAAGGCAGGCAAACCTCTTGAACCCGTTTCGGCATTGTAATACTCAAGTGCCTTTGGATAATCTGTTTCCAACAAGGCTTCTGCTGCGATAAGATACAATTCTGAAACATGCAGCATGTTGATACCTGAGATGCGGGTTACCCAATCTGCAGGAACATTCTGGTTTTCTTCGATGGTATAATAATCGACAGTCTTCAGACAGCGTACATTACCAGTACCTTTCTTAAACCAATTCTTGCGGAAGTCCTGATCTATACCCGTTACATCCTGTGCATAAACCTTATCATAAGGCATCAGATGGGTAGAACCTGACTCATCTGTATAAGGATCATAGCTGGTATAAGACTGATATCTATAGAGATAACCATTGGCTGTCTCATTATAGGTATTAGAATAAATTCCCCAAAGGGTTTCTTTTGGAGACAGTTTTCCGGCAAACAAATCCTTGATTTCAGAAGGCTCTGCCAATGGGAACTTTTTGCTTTCTATCACCATCTGAGCATACTTGGCAGCATTCTCCATATCGCCCTTCATCCAATAAACTTTCGCCAACATACCCAAAACTGCATAATAGTTGCAATGGGTCTCGCGATAGTTCTGGAACTTAAAGTACTGTTTGTTGTCACGAGGATACTGAATCTTGTCTGCTTCTTCACTCAACAGCTGCTCTGCCTCCTGAAGATCCTTCAAGATCAGTTCGTAAACCTCACCCACTTTCTTAAACTCATTCTCCTTAATAGAATAGGTGGTGGTATAAGGAATACCCTGCTTGCTCATATCGGTAGAGCAGAACAATCGCAAGAGATCAAAATGAAGGTAAGCTCTGACGGCAAGCATCTCGCCCTTATAAAGGTTATAGAGAGGCAAGTCATTAGAACGACCTTCAAGCTTTTTCAGCACATTGTTTGCATATCCGATGCTTACATACGCTCCAGCCCAAATGTTGGCAAGACGTTTCTTCAGATAGTCATTGTCATACTGGTAACGTTCTGCTGCACGCGAACCTGCATCTACATTATTCTGATCGAAATCTTGAGCCATACAGTCGGTCAGTCCCCACAACAGGTCTTTTCCATACAGAGCAGTACTTGCTTGCAAGGAACCATAAACTCCATAAATGGCAGATTCAAATCCATCGGGAGACTTGAACAAATCGTCTTCCACCTTCTCCGATTTCGGACGTACGTCCAGGAAATCGTCACAAGAGGTAAACATGACAGCAGCAAACAGCAATGCCAGACACCATCTTGTATGATGTATGTTGAAATATTTTTTATACATATTATATCTGTCTTATTTTGTCATTGATTTCATTAGAATGTCAAACTTGCCGACATATTGATACTGCGGCTGTATGGATACGATGTACCTCGCTCATATTTGGCTGAGGTAAGACGGAAGAGATCCTCCGTACCGATACCCACATAGAGTTTCTGGATGTGCAGACTCTTCAGGAAAGAAGCTGGCACATCATACTGCAGATAAACACTGGATAGCCAAAGTTCATTGTCCTTCTCTACAAAACGGTCGGTATAGACATCAGAGCTACCGCCGTCCTTTGAGATATTCAAGTATGGCACCACATCACCTGGCTGCTTCCATCGCTCGGTAAAGGCACGTACATCACAATTGTACTTCGGATTGATACCCTCAACCTTAGAAGCACGGGTAGAATTGTACATATCGCCTCCGAAACGGTAAGAGAAGCTGGCATTCAGAGAGAACTGACGATATTTTAACAAAGAAGAGAAGCTACCTTGCAAAGTAGGATTGGTATCACCACATGACACCTGGTCCTTGGAATCATACTTATAAGTATAGCTGCCATCCTTCTTGATGAAGATTTCCTTACCTGTAGCTGGGTCTATTCCGGCTGAACGAACTGCATAAATCGCTGAAGGAGACTCTCCCTCACGATACTGCGCCAATGGAGAGGTTGATACGGCTCCTGATGAAGTCTGTCCTGTCGCATTCTGTTCGTTCTTACGTTTCAATGCCTCGGATATCTTATTAATGGTGGTCTTGGAGTGCAGACCGTTCCAAGAGAGGTTCCACTCCCAGTCCTTGGTCTTGATGATTTTTCCCCATAATGAGAATTCAAAACCATTACTGGTCTGCGAACCTAAGTTGGCCTTTACAGAAGTGGCACCCGATGAAGGTGGCAACGATTTGTCTATCAGCATATCACAGGTTTTCTCATTGTAGAAATCCAAGTTCACATTCATGCGATCGCCAAAGAATGATGAAGTCAGACCAATGTTGAACTTCTTGGTGGTCTGCCACTTCAAATCCGGATTGGCCATACCCATAGGGATAGCTCCTACACCGGTATATCCTAAATAAGAACTGTTATACTTATAGGTGGTTACCGCCTGATAAGAATCGAATTTCACACTACCTGTAAAACCATAACTTCCACGCAGACGCATGGTATTGATCCAACCTAATTTCTTGATAAACTTCTCATTATGAATGTTATATCCCAAACCAACAGACCAGAATGGAGCAAAACGATGGTTGGCACCAAACTTGGAAGAACCTGACAGACGGTAGGAACCATCTACTACATAGCGATTCTTCCACATAAAGTTGGCAGCAAGGAATCCACCCACACTGGTAGAAAGAGACTCTGAACCAGAAGGACTGCCATTAGTTGGATAAGCAGTAGCGTATGCCAGGTCGTTCTGATTATCATTCAAGAAACCTGTGGCACGCATTGTACTTGACTTGCCGTCTGAACGCTTGATTTCACCTCCGAGATTCAGGGTCAGCATCGTTCCGTCCTTATCAAAATTATGAATGTAGTTACCAATCAACTTGGCTGCCCATTGCTCAGAACTGCTATTTCCCAATGTATAAGAACCCTTCTCCTTCAATACGGTTGTATTGGTATAGAGATTAGACTCTGGTGAGGTAAACGAATCTGTAGTACCCTTGCTGGAAGTATATGAAACCTGACCTGTCAGATAAAGGGTTGGCAGGATATTATAACGCGCATCCAGCGAAATCTCCTCGGTTCTTGTCTCCGACTTTCCGAAACTGCTCAATGATGCCTCGTAAAGAGGATTGTTCATATCATAAGAAAGGCTACGACGCAAATTGCCATACTCATCATACGGAGAATCATAAGGATTGCAACGCAGATAATCAGAGAAACTTCCATACTTGGAATCATGAGTATTCAACTGGTCATGGGATGCACGCAAGGTAAGAATCAGATCTTCTACGGCAGTATAAGACAGATAAATACTCATACCATAGCGCTTACGACCATCATCCTTCATCACACCCTGAGTATTGGAATAATTGGCGTTTACATTATAATCCAAGCCTGAGCCACGTCCGGAAATGGAGAGCGAATGATCATGAGAGAAACTGTTGCGGATTGGCTTTGATTTCCAGTCGGTATTCTGACCGCTGCTTACCAATGCTAATTTCTCATAATAACTCTTGTCCAAACTTCCATCCGTGGATGTATAAAGACCTGCCAACTTCTCCAACTCGAGTTTCTGGGCTGCATTACAGTAATCATAACTGCTCAAATCAGCAAAACTCAACTGTGGAGTAAAGGTATAGCGAATACGGACTGGAGACTGGCTCACACGCTTACGCTCGATAACAATAACACCATTGGCGGCATTCTCACCATAAAGTGCAGTTGCCGAAGCATCTTTCAGGATATCTACACGCTCAATATCATGAATATCTATATCATACAAAGCCGTCAGACTCTGCTCTACACCATCAATCACAACCAAAGGGGCATTCAATCCCACCTCATTATTGGTAGCCAAGGAAGTAGTACTACGAATCACGAGGTCTGGCACACTATTTGGGTTAGAACCGGCAGCATTATTCTGCTGGATATTAAGACTTGGATCAAGCGTAGCCAAGCTCTGCATGATATTGGTTGGTGAAATCGACAGGATATCATCGCTGGTAATCGTTTTGGCTGCACCCGTAAAGGTTTGCTTCTTTCGGGTGAAATAACCATTTACCACGACATCGCTAATCTGCTTCGAGTCATTCTTCATCACCACCTTCATGTTATGGCCTGCCTTGACAACCAAGGTTTCCATTCCTACATAAGAGAAGGAGAGTTTCTGACCTTTCAGGGATACAGACTGGAAATTGAATTTTCCATTCACATCCGTGATTGTTGCTACATTGGCACCTACAATACGTACCTGTACGCCAATCAGCGGCTCGTTATCTTCTTCAGAATAAACGATACCACTGATACTATTGGCTGTTTGGCTACCATCATTCACGACAATGGTAACCCCATTGCCCTGTGCTTGCAGAGCAATAGGAGTACCAGCCGCCATCATAGCCATCAATAAGTATTTTTGCATTTACTATAATGTATTGGTAAATAATCTAATCTTTTTCTAATATATAAGAGGGGCATTACTTGATAATTACCTTACTTGATAACCACCTTCTTACCACCAATGATATTCAATCCCTTTTGAGGAGCACGCAATTTCATACCCTGAAGATTGTAAACTGCGTTGTCTTTGTCTGCTTTGTCAACTACAAGTTGCTGAACACCATTTGATGTATTTTCTGTGTATTGATAAGAAACGGATGTCTGATCAGCATTCAGCAAAGATGTATAGGTATATTTACCGTCAGCTGAAAGAACTGCACCTGTTGTATATTGCTCAGCAGAACCGGCTGTCAAACCTGTAGCAGAAGCCATATCTGCAGTAAAGTTCAATGGTGTAGAAAGAGTAGAAGGAGAATAAACATCTTTTCTGCTTGCTACGCCACCATACACGCTCAACTGAGTGCCATCGATTGCAAAGCCAGAGAACTTCTCCTCGTTATCATTACCAGCAGACTTCTCGTCATAACCTGAAGCCAAAGCCTTCTGTACAGAAAGATCACTCTTCTTCAAGCTGACGAAGAAAATATCTGTATTACCTACAGCCTTAACGTTGGTATCGAATGGGAAGGTCTGGAAAAAGCTACCACCAATATAAAGGTCATCGCCCTTGACAGTCAAAGAAGCAACTCCTGGCTCAACCAAGCTGGAAGCTCCTGAAACCCATCCATACTTACCATCATAAACCTTAGCAGAACTTGTGTTATTTCCCAAATTAACGCTTGCTACATAGAAGGCATTAATACCACCTGCGTATTTAAAAGAAGGCTCATCTTTCACCTCGCCATTTACTTGAAGGGCAGCCTTAGAATAAAATCCATTCACAGAGGCAACCAGATACAGGTTTGAACCATCGCTGGCCATCTTGGCTGACTTGGCATCAATTCCCATATATGAAGCATCTGTATAGTTACCTTTACCACCGAATACAACAGGGAAAGCCTTAGCCTGCATGGTCTTTGCATCCAATTCCACTGCAACGAAATCGGCATCAGAACCAACACCCATTCCCCAGCCACTCATATTCCAAGTACCAGAAGTAACCTTGACATCACCTGCAGCATTAGACAAGACATCGGTAAAGATCAAACCAGCATACAATTTGCCATCAGCAATAGCCAAACTATTCAATTTGCAATATACCTTGTCCCCCTGAGAGTATTGATCAAACTTCTCAACCATTTCGGAATTAGGAGTAGAAACAAAGGCATAAGCAGCTAAAACCTTTCCTTCCTTGCTGATATGTGCAACGAAGGCATTAGTCTTTTCAGCATTTTCAGATTTCTTACCAGTCAATGTAATACCACCCAAAGTAATTTTCTCATTGAAATCACCACCAATATAAACACCACCTTCATTATCAGCAAGAATAGCATTGATGATACTACCACTCTTGATATCTACCTTCCAAGTAGGACTGTTAGGCAATTTAGGAGAAGACATAGCAACAAAAGAACCTAAAGACTGACCATTGATCATAGTACTTGTCACAACGACATTACCCTCTGAGGTAACAGCCATAGGAGTAGCAATCTGGGAATAACCCTTCATAATAACATTGTCAAACTTCAATTCACCTTGAGTTTGAGAAGTCTGAGCTGAAACATGTGAAACAGAACAAAACAGCAAAGCAGCTGCGAATAGTGTAGAAAATTTCATACGCTAATGTTGTTAAAAATAAAAAAATCCGATTTCTCGGGATACAATTCTCTCTCTTTCCTGTTCAATAGAATGTGAAAACAAATATTGATCAAGAAATTGCTACAAAGTTAAAAAATATATTAGAAATAAAAGCATAAAAATGCAATTTTCTTAAAAAAAAGTAAGAAAAATAACAATATATGCTTAAATAACAGGAATTTAGCCAAAATTATCACAAAAAAACAAACATAATAAAAAATTATAATAATAAAAATCGTCAGAATACCCATAAAAAGAAGAAAATCAGAGAAAATCTGCATAATCCTTTTCGAGTTCATAAGAGCAGAAATCTGCGACATCCTCCCAGACCGACAGGTCTAAAATCTGCGAAATAAAGAAATGGCAGAAAAAAGAAGAAAATCTGTGTAAATCTGTGAAATCTGTGGGACTAAAATAATCAATGAGAAAAAATCTGCGTCATCTGCGAAATCTGCGTGACAAACTAATATTCAGCGAGAAGAAAAAAACAGCAGAGAAGAAAAAGATCCGCGGGAAGAAAACAAGAAAGCCTCAGAAATCTTTCGAAATCTGAGGCTCTTCATTGAAAGGAGGCGGCGACCTACTCTCCCGCATTGCATTGCAGTACCATCGGCGCAAGTGGGCTTAACTTCT
>OLIS01002849.1_pt1 | contig 10680 bp, 10 predicted proteins | sample 1601351 | NCBI WGS metagenome assembly OLIS01 (sample SAMEA2452122, study PRJEB22498) | human gut metagenome | biome: human feces; feature: human gut; material: feces | place: Australia | collected 2012
GGCGGCTGCATTGAAAATATATCCGAACCGGAGAAAAATCTTCTAAAACTTTTTGCAGCCACACCTACAAAGGAGTCTCCCAGTTGTACCGGATTCTTTGGAGAGCCGTATGTAGAAGCTGCACCGGATGAGATAAGATATTATACGCAGTATGTAACGAAAAGGATTCCGGCAAGCCTCCCATCTAGCAACGGATGGAACAACTTCTGCTGGACACTCGATATAGAAAAGCATCAGGGAACATTGCTTAGAAATGCAGAAAATATAATTGCAAAGTTTTCAGTTCCTGATAAAAAGATAATGATTACATCTGATGAAATGGTGTTCGTCTGGTATGACTTTGAAGGAACATTTGATGAAATGATTGCAGAGTGTGAGAAGCGTGTTGCGAAAAAATATGCAGGAAGGGAAACACTTTGGATTATGAAAGGATTATCACATATGACAACACCACAGCGTGATGAGTTAAGATTCAGACAGCAGATAGTAAATAATGAAATGAGAAAGAGAGGATTAAAAGAATATGACACTGTCAGCATTATCTAAAAAGATTGAAAAGGTTGAAAATGAAATTAGCAAATATCAGAAAATTATTTCTGACAAGAAAAAGGAACTTGCTGAATTGAAAAAGCAGCAGCATCTGTTACAGGTGCAGGAAAAACAGAAGATGGGAGAGAACTTCATTTCCACTCTGGAAGAAAAACTTGGAACAGAAGTGACAGACGAGATGCTTAAGAAATTTCTTGCGATTGCAAACGAAAACGCAGGTGAAAGTTCAAAAGTTTCTAATGAAAATGATGATAATAATTCTGAAAGCATTAATGAAAGCACGACAGAAAATATGACGGACTCCGTTACATATAATCATCAGACATACTAAATAAATTGCATGATAAAAATGGGATGGCAGAAATAAATGCCATTCCATTTTTTACTGCAGGAAGGATTGATGTATGGATAAAAAGGAAGGTCGACACAGCATAAGAATCATTGTGCGCATGACAGAAAATGAATACGAAAAGTTTGATACACTTTATAAAAAAGCGAAAGAAAAATCGGACGGATTAAGAAAGAGTGACTTCATGAGGTCGCAGCTAATTTATGAAAATAATGAAAGACAATTGAAGGAAATCATGAACGAACTCCGCAAGCTACGCACAGAATTTCATCAGGGGTTATTAAGACTTACCGCATATAATGACAAGGAATCTGTTGAACACATGAAAGAACTTCTTACCCAGGCTGATGAAAAGATAGATGATATTAAAATAAGACTGGAGGCAGTAGATGGCGACAACGATACTTAAAAATATAAAAGAAGCTGCAAAGGGAAGACCATCACAGCATCTTATTAATTCAATTAAATACATAATGAATCCTGATAAAACAGAAGGTGGTCTGTGGGTAGGAAGCAATGCAGGGGTTACTCCTGATGAAATATACGACTGCATGATGAGTACAAAAAAAGAATATGGAAAAGAGAACGGCAGGCAGGGATATCATTATGTAATATCATTCCCTCCTGGCGCATGTGATGAAGCTACATGCTTTAAAGTCGGAAAAGAATTTTGTGAAGCATATTTTGGTGATGGTTACGAATATGTCTTTGCTGTTCATAACGACCATGAACACATGCACTGCCATATTGTATTTAATTCTGTCGGAAGGATGGACGGAAGCAAGTACAGATATGTAAACGGAGACTGGGAGAAATACATCCAACCAGTCACGGATAAGATAACAGAAAAGTATGGGCTTGGAAGACTTGAGTATGATAAATCTTCAAAGAGAAAAGGAAAATCCTATGCAGAACATTCTGCAGGAAAAGCAGATAAGTTTACATGGAAAAAGATAATAAGACTTGATATAGACATGGCGGTGTCCGTATCAAATAATCTGCATGAATATTTTGAAGAAATGAGAAGAATGGGTTATGACATTCGCATAGGCCAGTCTGAAAAGCATGGTGATTATATATCATATCATCATCCGGCAATGAAAGAGGTTGATGGAAAGACTTCCAAGAGAGCCAGAAGGGATTATAACTTAGGACCGGGTTATACATTTGCAGATATTAAGAGAAGAATCATGCAGCCGGATAAAGATATAATTCCACCTGATACCGTATATGTAAAGGATAGGCTTACTACTATTACGGAACACAAGGACTCAAGATTTCAGGTGTGTGCAATAATGCGTTACGGACAGGCAAGCCAGTACCACTATTTTGATTTGCAGCTAAAAGAGCAGATAAGGGTAAGACAGGATTTGATCGGAATCGATAAGCTGCTTGAAGAATGTAATTACATTTTGGATAACGATATAAAGAGCGTGGAACAGGCAAAGGAAAAACTGGATGCAGTAAAGCAGGAGATAAAGACAGTAAAGGATTTAAAAGGCGACAGGACATATTCTGACGCAGATATTAATGTAGACGATTTAAGAGTAAAAAATGAGTATGAAGACATCTACAGAAAACTTATTAATGCCAGGGCAGAAATGACAGATGAAGAATACGAAACGCTGTCTGACAGGCTGGAAGAAATAGAAGCAGCTCATCCGGACATTGTAAAAGGAAATTTAACAACTGCTTCTGAATATGATAAAAGACTTGAAATGCTCTACGCAGAAAAGAGAATACTTTCAAGAATCATAAAGGAAGCAGATGTGACGGAATCCGTCACGCAAAGACCGCCGGTTAAAATCACTGCTGAAAGGTCAATGAAAAATACAAAGGCAGTTCAGGATAATATATCAGAGCAGGCATCCGAAAATGTGACGGATTCCGTCACACAGAATGTACCGAAAGGGGGATTATAAAATATGGAACTTACAGAGGAACAGAAACTTGTAACAGGAATAGCAGATTATTTTAATATCGAAGTACCGGATATCATATCTGAATATGTGACGGATTCCGTCACGGTGCAAAGAATGATATATGCAATAGTAACGGTCAGGAATACAGAAAGACTAAAGAGACTCTATAATGCTAATAAAAATACATTTTATGATGCTGTACAGAATTACAATTCAGAAGCATACATGGAAAATGACAAACTGGCTTCACAGATAAAGGAAGCTAACGACCTTGCCGTTAAAGTGACGCAGGCAAATATTGAGATAAGAGACCTGTTCAAGAACCAGGTCAAGGCTGCATATGATAAGGAGAAGGAAACACAGAAGAAGCTTATGGAGCAGTACCAGCTTACGCTTAATGAAAAGGAAAGAGCCTACAAACTTATGATGACACAGCGTGATGAGGCACGACAGGAAATAAAGAATCTGGAATATAAGCTTTCGCAGGCACAGGACAGGATAAATATGAGCAGTGCAGCTTCTGCAAAAGATGAAGCTGATAAGAAAACAGGCAGATTACACAGACTGTTTGAGAAAAGAAAAAGGAAGGATGAAAATGCAGCTTACATATATGATGCATTTGTAAAAGAGATTGCAACGGATAAACGCTTTTCTGCAGAACAGAAAGACTTCCTGATGCGCTGCATGGAAGATGGTATTGCATATGAAGAAATAAGAAGAATCGCAAGACCGGAGCTGGATGTTGAAATGATGGAACGCCTGGCGAATTACTACAGGAAAAAGATAAAATAACATTGTAAAATATTGCAAAAACCCTTTCAATTTCCTTGTATGTATTCAAAATAGAATTTTTGATACAGATTGTACCAAACTGGACTAGATTGGACTAATTAGATATGCTACTCTATACTTGCATTAAGTGTAAGGAACACAGATAAATAAGACTAAATGAGACTGGATGAGACTAATTAGATGTGTTACATTATACTTGCAAGAAGTATAAAAAGAGGATTTAAAACAGGTGTGAATCTGCTTAGGCAGGTTTGCACCTTTGTTTTAAGTCCTTTTTTTATGAAAAAATGTGACGGAATCCGTCACAATTATTATCTAATCCAGACAGAAAGGACGGTAAATTTTATGACAAAGAATGAAGTAATCGAATTAGTTAAAAGTGGAAGATTAAGAGGTTTCCTGCCGCCGGAAATGGCACAGTATGAGGTTAATGTAGAGCAGATGGGTTCATACACAGGAATCGTTCTGGTTAATCCTGAACAGAAAAGCGCTGCATACCCGGTGTTTAATCTTGACAGGGCAATGGAAAGACTGCAGTTTATTAATTCAGAGGAAGAAGTGGCAGAATTACTTGCAGGAAGCATGAACCGATTCATACAGGCTGCACCACAGGGCAATATTGATATTGAAGGATTAAGGGAGAAGTTATCAAGCTATGAGGCTGCAAAGCCTTATATATTCATGGATGCCGTATCACATAATTACAGCAATGACAGAGCTGTTGTATATGAAAAGATCGGCATGAAGTTTGTCCCTAAACTCATGGTATCCAACGGAACGCAGGAGAGGTCAGTGTCGGCAATACCAAAGGAATGGCTCTTAAGGCAGGGAATAAGCGAAGAGAGACTTATCCAGGATGCCATATCAAACACAGCAAATGTCACATCTGTATCAATAAATTCCATGAGTGACATATTTTCTAACATGAATGCTGATTTTGAGATTTCAGCTATGCCAGAGACAATGCTTGTCGTAACCAACGCAAATAAAACAGGAGGCGCATCTCTTATTCTGGATGATAATGTAAGACAGAGAGTATCAGAGCTTTATGGCGGTAATGACTTCTTTGTTATTCCTTCATCCATCAATGAAGTTATAACACTTCCTGTTGGTAATACTATATTAAGTCCTGCGAGTACTTTTAGTCCGTTCCAGCCAGATTCTGAAACACTGCAGTCAATCATGGAAATGGTATCCGAGGTTAATGAAACGCTTGATGATGAGGAAATATTAGGATATTCGGTAAGCATATATGATGCAGATAAACATGAGCTTGAAAAAGGTACAGAATACTGCATCAATAAGCAGATTGACAAGGTAAGAAACTTAAGAATCAATGAACTTAAAGAGATGGGAGAAATACAGCCGGATATCAAGCCGGATAATGATAATCCTAAATTATAATGTGACGAGTTGCGTCACATTGTGACGGAAACCGTCATAAGCACATATCAATATTAATCAAGGGGCAGGCATGTAAAATTGTCTGTCCTTTTTAAGAAAGGAGCGTATATGGACAAAAATGTATATGGAAGCCTGATAAGCAGGTTAAGACAGGATAACAACATGACAACACAGGAGCTTGCTAATATTCTTCTTATTACACCAGAAAAAATGATGAGAGTGGAAGCCGGGGAAGAGATACTGACAGACAGCGAGCTTACACTGTGCGCCAATGTACTTGACGCATCAAGTGCCGCTTTAAGGAAAGGTGAGTACAGACCGAGAACAACAGCGGCAGAACTGGAAGAAAGCCTCGGAAAGTTTCAGGAGCTTTATAAGGCTGCGGCAAAATCAGAAGCAGCCATACTGGATATGCTGCAGGAGCTTAATCCATCCGAGAGATACCGGGGAGTATATCTTGATGAGCAGACGGCAACAAGGACGGCTGGTTTTGCAATATATGACAACCTGGCTGCTGATTATGTCCGTGATGAAAAGGGTGAGCCTCTTATGTATGCAACAGCAAAGGAAGCTTTTCAGGCGGTAAAGGAGCTTGAAGAAAAATATGAGCAGGAAAAGACTGCATCCGAAAATGTGACGGAATCCGTCACAACTGATATCACGGATGGAATCAGTGCAGACAGTGAGAATACACCTGATATGACTGATGAACCTGATATTGAACAGACCACAGGAATGAGAATATAAAATGTGATGGAATCCGTCACGGAAAGGAAATGACAATGAGTGAATACAGCAACAGCATTTATGCTGACTATGGGAAAATTGCAAGAGGCATGAAAATGTACTTTAAGATAAGCCAGCCGGCAATGTATGCAACAATAAAGCTTATACAGTTCATTGCAAGGGGTGTAAAAGCAAAGTTCTTTGATAAGGATATCACAGAAAATTTCACAAAGTTTCTCAAAGAAACTGGCGGTGATTACAGCATATTCAGAGTGCCATTTAAGGAGAGTGATACTAGGGAAGCTGCGATCGGAAACATTAAAAATTATCTTGATAAGGCAGGTGTGAAATACTGCATACTGGAATCTGTAAATGATGAAGATAAGGCGGTGCATGTAAGCATTGCCAGAAAAGATGAGCAGAAGTTTAATGTAATGTTTACTGACTATATCAAGGCAAACCTTACATCTGATAAGGAACTTAATTCAAACGACCTTATTAATCTTACAAACGGTAAGACAACAATAGTGTCTGTTCCGGATGCAGCCCTTGATGTAATGAAAAATGCACTTACAGAAACGAAAGTAAATTTTGCAGAGCTTCCTGACCTTATACCGGATGATGGAGAAAAGCAGTTAAGGGTTGCTACGGCAGACTTAAATACAACAAAGCAGTGCTATGAGAGCTATAAACACTCTCTTATAAAAAATGCTCCTGCAGATGTGACGGAATCCGTCACAGGTGTACCGGACATGAAGATATATTCCGAAGATGATTATTTAAACACTGCAAGAAGAAGCCCGGATGAGTACATGGAGTCTGCATCAGATGAAATTAAGGCACAGGTTGCGGAGTTTGAACAGCTTGAAGCAACAGAAGCAGAGAAAGCAATGCAGAAATGGGATATGGAAATACAGGACAGCAGGAATGTAAACTGTCAAGCATTAAGAGGCAACATGGCATTTTCAGAAATATCCATTGATAAGGAAACACTTGTTGACCGTCACGATATCAATGCACAGCTTGAGCAGAGATTTCCTAACTTCTTCTTCTGTACAGTGCCGGGAACTATGGGAGAGCAGACATTAATGCTTCCAAAGAACCAGGTTTTTGCTGTAAATGATGCAGACAAGGCAAGATATATTGCATTTGTAAACAACCAGAAGCCGGCGAAGCTGTGGGTAAAAGGTGAGCCGGATGGCGGAACTACATACAAGACCGGAAAAGAGTTGTTTAAAAAATTCGATAAGCACGGCAACAATGCTGAACTTACAAGAAACATATCGAAGGCACTTGAAGCTGCTCCAGTGCCAAAAGCTGCTCCGGTAAAGTGATTTTAAATGTGACGGAATCCGTCACAATGTAACATTGATGTCACATGAGAGGAGGATAAAACCATGGATATATCAGATGACAAGATGAATGTATATAAAGACCTTGCAAGAAAATGTGAGAGCTTTGAATTGTTTAAGTGGATTGTTGGAGACAAGGAATCCTGGATGACCGAAGCAGGAAAGGCAGAGACAGAAACAATGCTTAAGACAATCTACAACGGAGTACATATTACAGACAAGCAGAGACTGTTCGTGGATATGGACGGAACACTTGCAGAGTTTAAGACTGTGGATACACTGGAAACACTATACGAAAAAGATTACTTCATTAACCTTAAGCCTAATGAAAATGTCTTAGGAGCAATAAAGCAGCTTATTGCAGATAATGATATTGATGTATATATACTGTCTGCATATCTGACAGACAGCCGCTATGCACTTGAAGAAAAAAATGCCTGGCTTGATAAATATCTGCCGGAGCTGCCGCAGGAAAAGAGACTCTTTGTACCATGCGGAACAGACAAGAGCGTTGCAGTTCCGGGGCTTATAAGACCAGATGACTACCTGCTGGATGACTATACCAAGAATTTGTCAGAATGGGAGCCTCCGGCAAGGGGAATAAAGCTGATTAACGGAATCAATCATACTAACGGAACATGGCAGGGAGATAAGATACAGTTCACACATGCACCAGAAGAATTAAGTAGTATGATTTCAGATGTCATGAAAGGATGGACACATTTTTATGAAGACAGGATTGTGACGGATTCCGTCACAATGCACAGCACAAAAAATGACAACAGGAGTGAATATGATATTGAGATAACAGAGGTTCTGCAGAAAGTGGTAAGCACGAAAGCTGCAAGTCTGCAGGAAGCAATACAGGATGTTGAGGAGCAATATCATAATTCAGAAATCATTCTTGATGCAGAAGATTTAAAAGAAACTACCATTGAGGCAGCCCATCCGCAGCTTGATGAGGAAATAACAACAGATTTAAGAGGTATTTTTTTGTGATGTAAAAATCCAGTGTGACGGAATCTCGTCCTAATGTGACGGAATCCGTCACATGTGAGATAGGAGGATGATAATATGTTAGATGTAAAATACGCAGGTTTTGGCGGATATATGGAAGTTCCCTGTTATGAAGATGAAAACGGAAAGCTGTATTTTGATGAGAATAATGGAATAGGCGGTTTAAATCTATATACAGGAGCATATAGGGATGAGTTCGGGGAAATCTTAGGAGAGCCAGATAAGAAGGTAACAGAAGATGTAAGATGTGCAGAGCCGTTTGCAAGACATACAAGGGAAAATGATTACCGGATGCTTGGCAGGCTGAAACAGGATTGTGAATATTTCCTTGGGTACGGAGCTGGAAATGAAGATGCACTGTACTATAAGAATGTTGCGGCTCATTGTGATGCAATGGAAAAGCTGTGGAACTCATTTTCAGAAGCTGATAAACCGGAATGGCTTTCAATGGAAGATATAAATGAGTACAGGCATGCAATGACCAAAGCACTTGAGGATAAAGAAAAGAACAACCTTACGGCATGTGTTGATGGGCTTACAGCAGCACTTGACGCATCAAATAAAGTGCTTGAAGCATCACAGAATACAGAAACAGAAGTGACAAAATCTCGTCCTAATGTGACGGATTCCGTCACATGTGAAATGCAGGAAACGGAAGAAGAATATAAAGAAGAAGCAATACCAAGATTATAAGGCAGGCACATAAAAGTGTCTGTCTTTTTGTATGGAGGAATAAGCAAATGGATATCCAGATAACAAGACTTAAAGAGTACATAGAAAAACAGCCGGAGGATTTCTTTGTAACGGCAGACCTCACAGCCCTTACAGATAAGATGGATGGGATAGACAGGAAAGAGGTGAAGGAAGATGAACATAGATACAGTTAAGGCGCAGGAGAATCTTGATGAACCTGAAAAGGCGTTTGAACTGGATAATGTAGCCGTAAGACTTGTAAGAAGCAGAGAACCACTTGTGTCAGATGAACCATTCAGCAATCCAGACAGCGTTGTAAGGGCGCTGTCAGAACAGATGAGGGATTTTGACAGAGAGGTGTTAGGAATAATAAATCTTGACAGCAGAATGAGACCGATAAATGTAAGCTTTGTATCTGCCGGAGCTGTGAATGGTACATTGTCACACCCAAGAGAGATATTAAAAGCTGCAATATTATCCAATGCGGCAAGCATGATGCTCATACACAATCATCCAAGCGGATATCTCATACCAAGCAAGATGGATGTGCAGATGACAGACCGCATGATTCAGCTGTGCGACATGGTTAATATTCCTCTGATGGACCATATTATTGTAGGTGGGAATAAGGAAGAATATTTCAGCTTTTCAAGCCAGAAGGTACTGCCGGAAGCAGATAATTATTTTACAGAAAATTATCTTAATCTTGAATTTACCATGCGGCCGGAAAGACAGGATAAAGAGCTGCCTGATGATTACAATGGACTTATGCCTGTAATAGAAGAACCGCAGGCTGCATACAACCGTGAAGACCGTGTAAAAGAAATAACACAGCAGCTTGAAGATGGAATAAAAGATATGTTTACCAGTGAAAAATACATGGGTTATCTAAACACAATGTCTAAATTCCATGGATACAGTCTAAATAACACGCTTCTTATTGCAGCGCAGAATCCGCAGGCTTCACTTGTAGCAGGTTTCAAGTCATGGGAAAAGAACTTTGACAGGCATGTAAAAAGAGGCGAAAAAGCAATAAAGATACTTGCACCAGCTCCTTATACAAGAAAAGTTCTGCACGAAAAGGTAAATCCTGATACCGGGGAAATAATCCTTGATAAGAATGGTAATCCGGAAAAAGAAGAAACAGAAATAAAGCTCACATCATTCAGGGTTGTGTCCGTGTTTGATGTCTCACAGACGGAAGGTAAGGAACTGCCAAGCATGGCACATGACCTTGAGGGCAATATAAATGATTACCCGCTGTATATGCAGGCACTTAAAGAAGTATCAGATGTTCCTATTCACTTTGAGGAAATAGATGGTGATGCTCATGGCTATTATAACCGGGTAACAGACAGCATAGCAGTTAAATCAGGAATGAGCGAAAGTCAGACCGTCAAAACAATGATACATGAGATAGCACATTCAATACTGCATAATGACAATGCAGCTGATGCCGGAGAGAAGAACAGAAGGACAAAAGAGGTTGAGGCTGAAAGTGTTGCATATACAGTATGCAAACATTTTGGCATAGATACATCTGATTATTCATTCGGTTATATAGCCGGATGGTCGGCAGATAAGGAATTGAGCGAGTTAAAAGCCTCTCTTGAAACAATAAGAAAAACCTCATCAAGTCTTATAACCGACATTGAAGATAAGCTTGAAAAGCTAAGACTTGATAAAGATATGAATGTATCAGAGCAGGCTTCCAAAAATGTGACTGAATCTCGTCCCAATGTGACGGAATCTCGTCCCCTTGTGACAGAATCTGTCACAGGTGAATTACAGCACAGCAGAGATATGATGATGGCAGCTCTTGGGAGTACAGGTGACCTTCTTTCTTCATATGAAAATAAAGCTTCTGGGAATGTGA
>OLIS01002863.1_pt1 | contig 10647 bp, 7 predicted proteins | sample 1601351 | NCBI WGS metagenome assembly OLIS01 (sample SAMEA2452122, study PRJEB22498) | human gut metagenome | biome: human feces; feature: human gut; material: feces | place: Australia | collected 2012
CCGTGATTTGTGAGCAAGCTCCCAATCACGGTTCTTATTTTGCCTATGCGCGGCTATGCTTTCGTAAACTCTCAATTTATTTCTCTTCCGCCGGAATCTGTTTCAGATTCTCCACAGGCTCCAGAATCTCATTGCTACGGATATCAATGATGGGGCCACCGGTTCCTTCGATATACTCTCTGGTAATGGTGACTCTTCCGATGTTGTCATCCTTGGGGATCTCGTACATGATATCCAGCATGAAATCCTCAATAATGGAACGCAGGGCTCTTGCACCTGTGTCGCGTTTCATAGCCTTTTCGGCAATTGCATCCAGGGCATCATCCGTAAATTCCAGTTTCACTTCATCCAGTTCCAGGAGCTTCTGGTACTGCTTCAGGATCGCGTTCTTCGGCTCCTTCAGGATCTTCACCAGCATCTCCTTGCTCAGTCCCTGCAGAGTACAGATGATAGGCAGTCGTCCGATGAACTCCGGAATCATGCCGAACTTACGGATATCCTCTACGGTCACCTTAGATAGGATATCGGTATCTTTATCGTATTTATCCTTCAGTTCGGAATTAAAACCGATGGATGCGGTCTTGGTCAGGCGCTCTTTGATGATCTCATCCAGATCAGGAAATGCACCACCGCAGATAAACAGGATATTGCGGGTGTTCACCGTAGCCAGGGGCACCATGGCATTTTTGCTATTGGCACCTACCGGTACTTCCACCTCGGCACCCTCCAGTAATTTCAGCATTCCCTGCTGTACACTTTCACCACTGACATCCCGGGAATTGGTATTTTTCTTCTTGGCGATCTTATCGATCTCATCAATAAAGATAATACCTTTCTCTGCTTTCTCTACATCGTTACCTGCGGCTGCCAGCAGCTTGGATACTACGCTCTCGATGTCGTCTCCAATATATCCGGCCTCCGTCAGGGAAGTTGCATCTGCAATCGCCAGAGGCACATCCAGCAGTCTTGCCAGTGTTTTCACCAGATAAGTCTTACCGGAACCGGTGGGACCGATCATAAGGATATTGGACTTCTCAATCTCAATCTCATCCATGGTATCAGTCGCAACTCTCTTATAATGGTTGTATACTGCGACAGAGATAACCTTCTTGGCTTTTTCCTGTCCTACCACATACTCATCCAGGCTTGCCTTGATCTTATGGGGTGCCGGAATATCTTTAATATTGAATACGGGCTTAGGACCTTCGGCTTTCTTTTTCTTCTTGAGTTTTTGCTTGTTGGGGATGCCGCCGTCTCCCTGGAGGTCTGCCAGATTCACAAAGCTGATATTTGGGAATCCGTTCTGTCCACCAAACTGGTTCAGATCGCCTGGATTGTTCAGCATGCCCTGGTAGTCGAACTGACTTACGGTCTCCATAGTCTTGTGCATACAGTCATCACAGATGCAGATATGGTTAGGCAGCTTGAACATTCTGCCGGCTTTGCTCTCCGGTCTGCGGCAGATAAAGCAGACGTCCTCATATTCGCTGCTGTCCTTTTTGTCCTCTGTCTTTTTATCAGCGGAATTTTCACCCGCAGTATCCACGACCTGCGTATCCTCGTTATTTTTTTCATTATCCCGATTTTCGCTCAGAGTGGTCTCTGTTTTTTCCTCCTCGGGAATCACTTCTCTATAATCATCATTATAATTATCAGTCATGTTATTCTCCTCTTTGTCTATTGCGCAGTGCTCATCTCGGTATCTCTTCATTCTACCTTGATGTCCGGACTTCGCCCTACACGTATCGTGTCTTACATAATCCCGCCTGCAAGCAGTCGGTTTGCATTATCCACGATTCCTGCTGCTTTCTTCTCGCAGTGCTTATCTCGGTATCACTTCGTTCTACCTTGATGTCCGGGCTTCGCCCTACACGTATCGTGTCTTACGTAATCCCGCCTGCAAGCAGTCGGTTTGCGTTATCCACGATTCCTGCTGCTTTCTTCTGGCACTGCTCATGCCTACGCTTATTATATCTAATTCGAATGGCTGCTACAAGTGAAGTTTTTCTAAACAAAATCCCCGGGAGAGCCAGTTGGTCTTCCGGGGATTATTCTAACCATCCGATTTTTGTGATTAAAAATCGCTATATTTATTTTTTGTCCGCAGGTCTGCTGCCCAGTGTCAGATTCAGTTCTACAGATACATATTCACCGTTCTGAGGTCTCTGTACCGTTATGGTTACGGAATCACCGGCTGCATAGTACTGTAACATCTTCTGAAGATCAGAGTAGGACGAGATGCTGCTGCCATCGAATTTGGTAATGATATCACCTTTCATGATACCGGCATTCGCTGCTGCACTGCCTTCCTCTACGGATACTACATAGATGCCTTCCGGCATGTTATACATCTGAGAGATCTGGGAAGTTACTTCCTGCAGAGAGATACCGATGTAACCGACTTCATCCTCAGCTACCTTGGTTCTGGTCTGACGCTCCATCAGATCTGCAATGATAGGACTTGCCGAAGTAATCGGGATAGCATATCCCATACCTTCTACGGCAGTACCACCGATCTTGTTGGAGTTGATACCGATAACCTCACCATTCATGTTCAGCAGTGCACCGCCGGAGTTACCGGGGTTGATGGCTGCGTTGGTCTGGATGAAAGTACCGGTAGAGCCGTTCTCCAGACCGGTAGAGCCGTTCTCCAGAGTGATCTCACGATTCAGGGCACTTACGATACCGTTGGTAACGGATTGACCATATCCAAGTGCATTGCCGATGGCGATTACCGGCTCACCAAGCTTCAGGTCATCACTGCTGCCTAAAGTAGCAACGGTAATGGCATTCTTGGTATCATCACTCAGATCATTTAAAGATACTGCGATCACTGCCAGATCCATATCGGAATCCAGTCCTTTTACTTGTGCCTGTGCTTCACTGCCGTCGATAAAAGTAACGGTCAGTGTATCTGCGCTCTCTACTACGTGGTTGTTAGATACGATCAGCAGTTCATCATCGGTCTTGCCTACGATAATACCGGAACCGCTGGCTGCTTCTTCCTGTGTATACTGCTGTCCGAAGACATTGGCTGTCTCGGTAAAGTTATTCACAATCGATACCATGGCAGGCATTACTTTCTCTACCACGTCGGATACATCGGATTCTACATAAGTAACGTTGGTCGCAAGCTGCGGTGTACTCTGACTACTCTCTGTTGCAGCTTCGGAAGCAACCTCACCTACCACTGCGGTATCCGTACCGGTCTTAAGCATCCCGGTGCCCTGCTGTACCGCATAGAACCCGATACCGGCAAACAATCCGAAGAAAAGTCCCAGGCTGACACTTACCATAGCTTTCCGGAAATAGCCTCCATGCTTTTTGGTTTTCTTAGGCTCTGTATTGTTGCCGGTGCTTCCACCCATCTGGTATGTGGTATAACCGTTTGCACTTTCCGCAGCGCTTACACCACTGAATGTACCGGTTGTATTTTCATTGCCGGTTTCGTAACCGGAAAAATTATCATTCTCGTACATAATGCTTCCTCCTATCCTATCTGTAAGTGAGAAACTCTTTTTACCATTCTTCGTTGTTATTTCAGTTCTTCCTCTCACCTTATGAACACAGTATAACCGTCAATTGTGACCGAATTGTGATAACTTTCTGAAGCAATTATGAAAGATCAAAAAATCCGAAGAAGTTTTCACCTCTCCGGATTTTTCTTGTTATTCCACCGTAACGGATTTTGCCAGGTTTCTGGGCTTATCTACATCGCAGCCACGTCCCACTGCCACATAGTAAGCAAACAGCTGCAGAGGAATGATTGCCAGAGAATTGGTAAAGTACGGATTCGTCTCGGGAATGTATACCACATAATCCGCTGCTTTCTCGATGGCCTTGTTGCCCTCGATGGTAACCGCCATGACAAAAGCACCTCTTGCCTTTACCTCTACCATATTACTGATGGTCTTCTGGAACAGAGCCGGCTGGGTTGCCAATGCCACTACCAGGGTGCCATCTTCGATCAGGGAAATGGTGCCATGCTTCAGTTCTCCGGCTGCATAAGCCTCGGAATGAATATAGGAGATCTCTTTTAACTTCAGGGATCCCTCCAGGGAAATCGCATAGTCAATGCCACGTCCGATGAAGAAGATATCTCTTGCGCCCACATAACGGTTGGCGAAATGCTGGATCTTCTCCTTCTGTCCCAGCAGCAGTTCGATCTGATCCGGCAGACATCTCAGGTCAGCCAGCATTCCGGCGAACTTCTCCTGATCAACGGTTCCACGCACCTTGGCGAACTTCATAGCCAGCATGTAAAGTGCTGTCAGCTGTGCACTGTAAGCCTTGGTCGTTGCAACGGCGATCTCGGGACCTGCCCAGGTGTACATAACACTGTCAGCCTCTCTGGCGATGGAACTGCCGACGACATTGACGATACCCAGTACCTTGAAGCCCTTTTCCTTGGACTCCCGTAATGCTGCCAAAGTATCCGCCGTCTCACCGGACTGGCTGATGACGATGACCATATTGCCCTTCTGCAGGATAGGATCTCGATAACGGAATTCGCTTGCCACGTCCACCTCTACCGGGATTCTTGCCAGACCTTCGATGACATATTTTGCGGTAACACCGGTATGATATGCAGAACCGCATGCCACAATATGGATTTTTGTGATCTCCTTAATCTCCTCATCGCTCATATTCAGTTCTTCGATGACAATATCATTATCCTTGATACGGGGAGAAATGGTATCGTTGATGGTCTTAGGCTGCTCGTAGATCTCCTTCAGCATGAAGTGCTCATAGCCTGCCTTCTCAGCTGCATTGGCATCCCAGTCGATGGTAACCGGCTGTTTTTCTAATTCTTCTTCATCTACGGAGAAGAAACGCAGACCATCCCGCTGTAATTCCACGACTTCCTGATTGTCTACATAATATACGGTTCTGGTGTATTTCAAAATAGCGGGGACATCGGAAGCGATAAAGCTGCCGTTTTCGCTCTTACCTACGATCAGAGGACTGTCCTTACGGGCTGCAAAGATCTTATCCGGCTGGTCAGCGAACATAATTCCCAGTGCATAAGATCCTTCCACACGGTGAAGCACTTTGGTGATGGCTTCCAGGGGGTTTCCTTTATAATAGTAGTCTAACAGATGTGCCAGTACCTCGGTATCTGTCTCGGATACGAACTGATAGCCCTTATCCTGCATCTTTTTCTTCAGGGGAATATAATTCTCGATAATTCCGTTGTGTACTACGGCGATCGTTCCCGCATTGTTCATATGGGGATGGGAGTTGATGTCACTGGGAGCGCCATGGGTTGCCCAACGGGTATGTCCGATACCGGAAGTTCCCTTCATATTTGCACCGCCATGGGTCAGATTCTCTAAAACCTTCAGTCTTCCCACTGCCTTTTTGGTGTTGATCTTCTCACCATCAAAAATGGCCATACCTGCGGAATCATATCCACGGTACTCCAGTTTGGACAGACCGTCTAAAATGATCGGTGCTGCCTGTTCTGTTCCAATATATCCTACGATACCACACATAGTCATGCATCCTTTCTGTTCTGTTTCCAGTATTCTTTGTTGGAAGTAAAAGCAAGAACCCATTTTTTCGGGAGCCTGCGATAATTCTTACCTAATAGATAGCCTGCATATTTACAGGCACATTGTATATAAAAATGGGGCAATTTTGCAGTCATATGTTGTTCCCGCAGATATGCCGTCACATCTTTCACCATCCGTTTTCCTTCGGATTCCGAAGGATACGCCGCAAACACTTCCGGGTGTTCTGCCTGGGATACCCCCAGATCGAAATTCCTATGGAACTGCTGCCCATTGGTATAGTTATGAGAGTGTACAACCTCAGCATCCGCCGCATAAGCGATCGAATAGCCGGCTTCCACTGCCTTCGCCGCATAAATCATGTCTTCATTAAATATGGTATGTCTGACAAATCCGCCCAGTTCCTCATAAATCTCCCTGCGATATGCCGCACACACATTAGAGCAGAAAAAAGTCTTGATACCCAGGGTCTTAAGATCCTCCGCAGATTTGATCCGGGATTTGTCCGGATAATTGAATTCTCTGGTATAGCTTTCTACCGGTGTGGAATCTTTTCTCGGCAGCTGTCTGGCATAGGACACTGCTGTGCTCCCCTGCAGAGGTTTGAGAAGATTTTCTATCAGCTTATTATCTACCGGCATGGCATCCTGCGTCATCATGACAAAGACATCGGCGGAAGACTTTTTCACGCCCATCCGCCTGGTTCCGCCATGGTCGAATTCCCGTTTGGATACATGATATACTTTTATATTCTGATACTGCTCTAAAAATCTGGTTCCGTAGATCAGCTGTTCAAAATACTTCTCCTCCGTATTTAAGAGAACCACCTGATGTACCGGCACGCTCTGACTGCCAAGCTTATCCAATAATGCAAATAATTCTTTCCCCGGTTTATACAGAGGAATAATCACATCGATCTCCATGACAGAGCGCTCCTTACTTTCCAATCTCTGGTTTATTATACTTTATCGCAGTCGGTTACACAAGTTTTTTTCTAAAACAGAAGGGAGCCCCGATCTATTCGGAAGACTCCCTTGTATTCCAGTTCACTTATTTATTCAGGTACGGTGATGTGTCTGCGTTAATCTTTCTGCTGTATTCCTTTACACTGTCGGTAACAGTATAGTTCGCATCATCAAACAGGAACTGATGGAGCCATACTACATTACTCTCCAGATCCACAGGGATAACACAGCTTCCCTTAGCACCGATGTTGCCGGTGTCACGCATGGTCTCCTCGGGGAAACCTCCCTCATCCACAATACGATAATTTGCAATATTGCTTAACAGATCCAGGATATCCTTGGAATCCAGGCTGGTGTAGATATCATCGATCGCATTATTGAATACCTTGGAAAGTGTTGCGTAATCTGCTTTCTTCGCCTGATCTTCAATTGCCTGAATGACCTCACGCTGACGGGCAGCACGCTTGAAATCGTTACCTGCGGTATAACGGATACGGCAGTAAGCAGTAGCCTGCAGACCGTTCAACAGCTGCGTTCCGGTCTCGGTTACCGGTGTATAGTCGCACTTCAGTACTTCTGCAATACCGATCTGATAGTTATTGATATGCTTGATCTCCTCGGAGTCCACATCAATATAGATACCGCCCAGACCATCGATAACTTCGCTCAGTCCCTTATATCCTACGGTTACAAAATTCGTAATATCCATATCCAGGTTCATGTTCAGCATCTTAACTGCCTGCTCCGCTCCGCCGTAGGAATAAGCTGCGTTAACTTTCTGATAAGAATCGGTACCGATATTCAGATAGGTATCACGATATACGCTGACCAGCTTGATATCACCGGTATCCATGTTAACACTGGCGATCATAACGCTATCACTTCGGCTGCCCTTGTACAACTGGCTTTCCTTAGTCGCATCTACGCCGAACAATGCGATGTTCATATAGCCCTTCATGGTCTCGTCCTGCTGTACTTCTTCGGGAATCCGGAGTTCTTCGGTCTCTAAGACAGTGAATTTCGGGCCTTCGTTATTGGTATGTGTCATTACCAGATACAGTACTGCTACCATGACCAGGATCACTACGATCTCTACGCCAAAGATGATAACTTTTCTTCTCTTCTTGGCTGCACGCTGCTTCGCGGATTCTCTCTTTTGTCCGTTACTGTTGCCGGCAGGTCTCGATCCGGAAGGTCTCTGTCCGGAAGGTCTCTGTCCCGCAGGTCTCTGTCCATTTCCGGAAGGTCTTCTTCCGCTTCCGGCAGGTCTCTGACCATTGCCGCCATGACTGTTAGAATTTGTTGCCATCTTGTTTTCTCCTTGCATTCGTAAATATTTAATAAGCATTTTTATTGATGAATCCGGTGAAGAAGGTCATCAGAATAATCTTGATGTCAAACCCTACTGTCCAGTTCTCAATATAATAAATATCGTATTCGATCCTCTTCTTGATGGAGGAATCGCCGCGCAGACCGTTCACCTGTGCCCAACCGGTCAGCCCCGGTCTTACCTGATGTTTTACCATGTAACGGGGAATCTCTTCCCTGAACTTCTCCACGAACTGGGGGCGTTCCGGTCTCGGTCCCACCAGACTCATATCTCCCTTAAGGATATTAAACAGCTGCGGAAGCTCGTCAATACTGGTACGCCGTAAAATCTTGCCGATTCCCGTGACACGCGGATCGTTCCGCACTGTCCAGCCCTTTTTCTCTTCCGCCGCCGACTGCATTGCCATACTGCGGAATTTGTACATGTAAAACGACTTATTATGAAGTCCTACCCGTTCCTGCTTGAAGATCACAGGTCCGGGACTGGATAGTTTTACCAATATAGCCGAAAGTAGCATGATCGGTGAAGTAATGATAATACCGAAGATGGAACCGACAATATCCATTGCCCGTTTGATCATCATGTTACCGGTATTCGTCAGGGGCACATAACGGATATTGATCACCGGCAGTCCCATCAGGTCCTCTGTATAAGGTCTGCTGGGGATCAGGCTGCTGTAATCCGGAATGAATTTCGTGTGCACACCGGACTTCTCACAGATGTCTACCACACCCTCCAGATAATCGTAATCCTTCAAAGACAATGTAATAGCGATCTCATCCAGCTTGTTTTCCGGCAGAATGTATTCCAGATTGCCAAGTGTTCCCAGGACTTTTACCCCTTTGTAGATGGTGCCTCCCGGGATGTGTTCATCCAGAATACCGCACACCACATATCCCCATTGAGGATTCGCAAGTATCCGGTCGATGTATTCCTCCGCCGCTCTGGAATACCCCACCAGCAAAATATGCTTCAGGTTGTATCCCTTTTTACGGATAGACCGTAAGGCTTTACGCATGAAAATACGGAATACGGAGGTCAGGAACACATTCAGGACATAAAAAATCGCCATGACGGATCGTGAAAAGTTGATCTCACGGATGATCATATACAGGATAATGATCAAAGCCGCCAGGCCAATGGTATTTGCCTGCAGAATGCTGTATATCTCATGTCTGCGGCGGACGGTTCGCTTCGGAGAATACACGTTGCACCGGTAATACAGAAACATATACCCGGGTACAATAAAGGGAAGCAGCATGTAGTAATCCTGAATTGGCAGGACACCGATCCCCGGACCGTCATTCAATATATAAAATTTGATATAATAGGCAAGGACAAAGGATGCTGCTGTGATCAGCGCATCTATTATCACAAGAAGCCTGTTAAAGACTTTCTGGTTGTCTTTTATCATATAGGTCACCCAATCTGTAAGTCTGAAAAGCTTCTTTTTAACGATTTCATTCTACAATAACAGTGTTTTTTTCTCAACTTAAGAATTTATGAAGCAAATTCTTAAGATTTCATAAGAATTCGAAAAATGTTCAGGTACAGCTGCCACTGGATCTTCACATAGTTCCACAAATGACTCCATTGAAAGCGTACTTTCGTCTGCTTTCCCACAGGTCCGACAGATCTCTTCAGACCATTCAGCAATCCCTTCAGGTATAGTTTTCCCATTCTCTTCTTGCAAAAAAACAGAAATTTTATGCCAAATCCAAGCAAAAAAAATGGCAGATTCAGGATCCACTGAAAAAGCGGCATGTTTTTCCCGATGACACAGACATTATTGGCGGAGGACAGTTCTGTCTTCCGCATATTATACCGGGACCCGGTGGATGCACTGCCATAGTGCAGTACAGCTGCCGCAGGCTCATACCGGTTCTCATAACCATAGATCCGGGCGCGGTAACCAATATCCAGATCCTCCAGATAGGCAAAATGGTTTTCATCAAAATAACCGATCTCTTCAAATACGGAACGTCTGTAGATCGCCGCTCCTCCACAGGCGGAAAATACGCTGACATTTTTTTCGTATTTGTCTGCCGGGCGTCCTTTTCCACGGGAATACGCCCATCCCAGGGCACAGTAGCGATCCCCGGCATCATCGATAAGTTCCGGCTTGTCCCACATGAGCATCTTCGCACTGACAGAAAATATCCTCTCGTCCTCACGGATGGCATCGTACAATCCCCTCAAAAATCCCGGTTCCACTTTGGTGTCATTATTTAACAAGATCACATAGGGGCTCTGTGCCTTACGGATTCCCAGATTCACTGCATGACAGAAACCGGTGTTTTCAGACATCGGGATCAGGCTCACCCTTACTCCCGACTTCCGGCACCATTCCTTTTCCAGATATTCCACACTTTCGTCCGCAGAGGCATTATCGATGATCAGCACTTCGTATTCCGGAGCGTTCTCCTGTCTCTCACACAGAGAGAGCATGCACTCCGGCAGATATTTCATTCCGTTGTAATTTGGTATAACAACTGTTATTTCGCTCATAATGTCTTACACTCCCCCGGATATTCCGGCAGATAAAGCAATCTTCCCTGTTGCCGTAATGCTTCGGACAATCGCAGACTTAAGGTTCGGATGTCCACCCCTGCCGGCAGTACAGTTACATCAAATACCGGTTGTTCTTCCGGGCGTCTTCGTATCTCGGTATACGGAACTCCCACGATTTTTTCAAACACTTCCCTGCATTCGGGCCGGATACGGATACAGCGAAGATCCAGCGCTTCCGCATCCTGGGACAGCTCCGCGCGGTGCAGATATCAGCCGAATCCCTTCGGCAGTCCTTCATAAAATACGGTTCCGTCCGCCGTCATTCTGC
>OLIS01002890.1_pt1 | contig 10580 bp, 8 predicted proteins | sample 1601351 | NCBI WGS metagenome assembly OLIS01 (sample SAMEA2452122, study PRJEB22498) | human gut metagenome | biome: human feces; feature: human gut; material: feces | place: Australia | collected 2012
AGGTTTACAAATTAGAGATTCTGCTTGATTTTGAGTACCTTTGCATCACAAAATGAAAGCAAGCAGAATATGAAAATGACAAAATATAAGCTGGGTGAACTGGTTGAGGTTACTCGTGGTGCAAGTCTATCTGGTCAGTTCTACGCAGAGGAGGGAAAACTTATACGTTTAACCCTTGGAAATTTCAATATGAATGGAGGTGGGTTCAAAGAAAACACTTCCAAGACGGATTTGTATTTTACAGGCACAGTTCGTGATGAGTTTATACTCAACAAAGGTGATATTATCACTCCACTTACAGAGCAATCGCTTGGATTGTTGGGAACAACTGCACGTATTCCAGAAAGTGGCAAGTATATTCAAAGTCAGGATGTAGCCCTTGTAAGATGCAAAGAGGGGCTTCTTGACCCTAATTTTTGCTACTATCTGATTTCTTCGTCTATTGTGAGACAACAGTTAAGTGCTGCTGCCCAACAAACGAAAATACGCCATACTTCTCCCGAAAAAATCAAAGACTGTACCGTTTGGGTGCCAGATTTTGAAGTTCAGAAGAATATAGGGCGTATTCTCACTGATATAGACAATAAAATTGCTATCAATCGTCGGATAAATGATAATTTAGAGGCGATGGCAAGGCAACTCTATGACTACTGGTTTGTACAGTTTGACTTCCCGAACGAGAAGGGCAAACCGTATAAATCAAGTGGTGGTGATATGGTGTGGAATGAGAAGTTGAAACGAGAGATACCAGAAGGATGGAATGTTGCCAATGTATTTGACGAACTATCCGTTCAATACGGCTTTCCATTTTCTACGGAATTATTCACAGAAGAGCCAACAAGCATTCCTGTTGTACGTATTCGTGATATATTGGAGAATAGTGTTTCTGCATATTCAGAAGAGGAAGTTGACGAAAAGTATAAATTACAGAAGCAAGATTTACTGGTAGGAATGGACGGCAACTTTCACATGAATTATTGGAATGACAATGTTTCTTATCTGAATCAACGGAGTGTAAGACTAAGGGCAAAATCCAAGTCGACAGTTTCTATTATGCAAGCAAAATATGATATTGCACCATACATTAAGGCTAAAGAGTTGAGAGCAAAAGGTTCTACCGTCGGACACCTTTCAGACAAAGATTTGAAGGAGTTATTTGTATTGGTTTGTCCAAATATCGATTTTAGGAACAAGTTTGACTCTATATTGGCAGAAATCATAGAAAACCGTTGCGAAATGATAGAATTGACTAAACAGCGCGACGAGCTTCTACCCCTCTTAATGAATGGTCAAGCAACAGTAAATTATCATTTATCCGCTTGTTGAGTTCAATCTTGCGGTCAATGTCAGCTAACACCTTTCCTATGGTATGTTGTTCATCTATTGATGGAAGCAATACTGGTATATTGCCAATCGTATCATTGGAAAGGGTGTAACGCTGCCCACTACCAGAAGCATTGTTTTCAAAATACTTCTGAATGTAGCGAGTGTGCATAAAGGCGTTCAGATATTTTCCGTCAACAACAGCAGAGTTTGGAATAATCAAGGCACAATGATAGCCAAGAACGACATTATCAAAGTCGTCGGCGATATAAGTGGCAACACCTATATCATCCCTTGTTTCACTATCCTTTGTAATGGCTACCATACCCTTGCCTATCGAACATTTATCAATCTCGGTCTGTTTGGCAGACGCAAGCATAAATGATTTTGCCTTTTCTTTGGTGATAGCCCAGTTGTAATAGACATCAACAAAGTTGCACAAACGCACAGGTGTTTCACCCTCTATTGTTTTCTTGTCAACACCGCTAATTTCAATATTGGCGATGTCGGCAAGTTTATATTTCTTTAATTCCATAATTTTACTTATTCGTACTATCTCCAAGTTTTGCCTCCAATTCTTCTATTGTAGGCATGGTGCCTTCTATTTTTTCAGGATAGAACTTTTCAAGTTCATACTCTGATATGGCTATCGGTTGGCTACTTGACTCCAAGGCATATTGCGCCTGTATACGGTCTTTTTCTTTGCAAATGAGCAGTCCTATAGTAGGATTGTCTCGTCCTTCCTTGCGAAGGATATGGTTGCATGCCACGACATAACCTCCGAGTTGCCCTACGTCAGCAAATGCAAACTTGCCGATTTTAACCTCAATCACGACATAGCACGAAAGATTGAGGTTGTAGAACAACAGGTCTATAAAGTTCTCTGTCTCTCCAATCTGTAACCGATACTCCTTGCCAACGTATGCAAAGCCTGTTCCAAGCTCAGTCAAGAATGTGGTGATATTGTTGAGTAGTGCATCTTTTAGAATGCGCTCGTTGTATGGCTTTGTTATGCCAGTAAAGGCAAAACTATATGGATCTTTTGTCAGTTCTTGTGCTAAATCGCTGTCAACTTCAGGCAATGTATTCTTGAAATTGGTCAGAGCCTTGCCTTGACGTTCATACAATCCAGTACTAATGAAATTGAGTAGCATGGAACGACTCCAGCCATTTTCCACAATTTGCTGCACATAAAACAAAGATTTGGTAACATCACCTGAACATTTGTCTATAAGTACCATTTGGTGTCCCCAAGGAACAGAGAACAAATCGTTCAGAATATGTATGGCTGTTTCCGGTTTTGAATATCCCTCGCCCAATTTTGCAGCAAGTTGCTGCAACGTTCCATTGTCGGAATTTGCAGCAAGTTGCTGCAAATTTTCCACCTGTTGTTGGTACAAGCAATAGAACTTCTTTGTATAGCGCAAATTTCTTTCGGACAATCCCTCTGCATCAGGCATTTCATGGCGCAAGTCACGGCTCAGCGTAGCGTAGAATTTACTTCCATAAATGTTTTCTGCAGCTTTGTTGCAAATATCTCTACCAAGTTCCCAATAGAATTGTAGAACTACATTATTGACTTTTACCGCAGCCTTTATTTGGCTTTTCCGATAACGCTTGCAAAGTTCTTTAACCCATTGCAAGTAGTCCTTGTCCAATATACTAATAGCTTTTTCCATGCCTTTACTATTTGTTTGCGTTAGAGTTGAATGAAATGCTGCGCAACTGAGCCAGTATCTCATTCTCTAAACGATGGCTCTCCTCGAATTGTTGTGTCAGCGTAGCCTCGTATTCACTCATCCGCTTGTTGAACTCGTCTTCTGTAATATCCACATAGTCAATCTTGATGTCGAAATACTGACCTGCAGACAGACTGTAGCCCTTCTCCTTGATTTCATCATAAGTAACGGCAACAGAGAAATCATCCACAGCCTCCTTGCTTTGGAACGTCGTAACAATCTTCTCTATTTCCTCGTCACGCAGACGCACTTTCTTCAGGCCGTTACTGTCCTTGTATTCCTCGCCGAGTTTGCTTGCATCGATAAGCACTACCTTGTCGGCAGTCTTGGATGCGTCGAAGAACAACACAGACACATTTGTACCTGTGTTGGCAAATACATTGCTTGGCATGGAGACACAACCATACACTATCTTGTTTTCAACGATATGCTTCAATATCTTATTCTCAATACCGCTCTTTGCCGTAATAAAACCAGTCGGAATAACGATGGCACCCTTGCCTGAGCCGTTCTTCAACGAATTGATGACATGCTGGATGAAGCACGTATATATAGCCATACTTTCCTTTTTCTTAGCTGGAACTTTAGGTACACCAGCCCAGAAACGAGCAGGGAATGCGGCAATTTTCTCGCGAGTGTCGCTGAAATCCATCTTAAAAGGAGGGTTGCTCACCACGAAGTCGAACTGGCGCAAGCTCTGACCGTCATCGCTCTTGTGATAAGGCGCAACAAGTGTGTCGCCCTGTATGGCATGGTCGAGCGAGGACACAAGTCCGTTGAGCAGCAAGTTGAGCTTCAGCATCTTGTTGCTTCGCTGTGAGATGTCTTGTGCAAAGATGGTGCAACGGTCTTCGCCTATTTGGTGAGACAACGCCATAAGCAATGTGCCAGTACCTGCCGATGGATCGTAGCACTCCACGTTGTGAAGGTCGGCATTTTCGCCCACCAGCAGACGCGCCATGATGGTGGCAATGGCATGGGGCGTGTAATACTCGGCATACTTGCCACCGCCAGCCGTGTTGTAGTCCTTGATAAGATACTCAAAGATGTTGGCAAAGAAGTCGTAGTGTTCAGAGAAGGCTTCCTCAAACGAGAAGTTCGCGAGTTTGTCGACCATTGCACGGGCAAACGGCGCACGTTGTGCTACGTCTGTAACATATTGCGTAAGTGGCTCAAAGAGCGGAATCTTGGTGTTCTGTGTAGTCTGTGTAGAGAATATAGCAAGATTTTGTTCGGCAATGTCGCTCATCGTATTGTCGAAGATGAAGTCAAAGTCGCCCTTAGCCTGCTGGTTCCACAGGTTGGCTATCAGATGTTCCGGTTTCAAGCGGGGCAGGTCGGGCGACAGTGAAGCCCAAAGCATCATGCGTTCCATGTCGGTAAGTTGACTGTAAGCCACCTCCCACTTCTCTGCCGTGCGTATTTTTGCAGCATATGGACTCTTTGACGTTTTGAGAGCATAGCCGAACTTGTCATTCAGAAATTTATACAGAAACACCTGCGTAATGATTTTATACTCGTTTCCGTCGTTGCCCATGCCGTATGTCTTGCAAGTGGCTTTCAAGGCATCAATGAGAGCCACAGTCTTTTCTCTTATAGTCATATTCTTGTTTTAATTTCTTGGGTATGTTGCATTATATTGGTTGATGTACTGACGGGCTATGCGAGTCTGGATGAATGAGAAGTCGTCCATTTGCGGCTCAATGGTGGGATAGTTGTAGAGAGCCTGTGCAATTTCTGTCATTACCGTCATCTCGAAATACTCGTCTTTCTTCAATATGTCATTGCGGTCGTACACCTTTTGGTCTATCTCCGATTTTATGTCAGTGAGGATAGCCACGATATTGTCGTCATAATAGCTGAATATGGCGGCTTTATGCTCCGCAAAACGCCGTTTGTTCTCCTCGCGTATGCGCTTGTGAACATTGGCAAACTTGGTGTCGCCATTATACTTTTTCAGCAAGCGGTTGTTGCTTTCCTGCAACTTGACAAGCCGTTCGATGATTTCATCAAGTTCCTTGCTCTCCTGATTGAATTTGGCAATGCTGTCAACCACAAAGCCATGCTCCTTGAACCGCTGCATGAAAGCGTCGCGCAAGGTGATGTATTCAGGATCGTCAGGGTCGGTGTTCTCCGTGAACTTACGTATTGCCACTGACCATTTGTCCTGCAATTCACGTCCACCTGCAATCATCTTCATCTCCTCCTCACCAATTTTTGAGAAGTTGAAACGGATGTCCTGCATGGCCTCGTTGACAAGCTGCTTGGTCTCGTCGGACACGGCAAAGGCTTCCTTCTGGTTGATGATGTCTATATGGTGTTGCACCTCCTTCAACATATCGGGCAGTCGGGTAATCTCTAACTTGCCGAAAGCCTCCTTCAAGTCATCATCACCAAAGGTGCGTACAATGTTGGCACAGTCCTTAGCGGATATGAGTGTCTTTTTCAAGTCAAGCAACACTTGCTTATCCTCTATGGAGGATATTTCAGACGAAAACTCCTCCACATTGTTTGTAGTGTAGTCGAACAGAGTCTGCCGCACATCACGCATCTGCCTGATTAACTCTTCCGGGTCTTCTATTACTTGCGAGAATGTGTCGGTTGTGTGGTCACCATCCACTTCATCAGGGTTGTTGAACCTGTTAAGCTCCTTGAGATAAGCCTCGTTGGTTTCCTCGAAGTTTCGCTTTATATTGGCGAAGTCGATGACATAGCCATATCTGTTGTCTTTATATGGGCGGTTTACACGAGTGAGAGCCTGTAGAAGATTGTGGTCTTTCAGTTTTCTGCCGAAGTAAAGACGTTTCAGCCGTGGTGCGTCAAATCCTGTCAAGAGCATATTGAAGACAATGAGCAAGTCGATACTCATATTCTTCTTGAAGTCCTTGATGATTTGCTTGCGTGTCTCCTTGTCATCGCTGTCATGAAGTATCAGTCCTACTCTCAAAGGCTTCTTTTTCGTCCCATACATCGGCATGGCTTCGGCTGCCATCCATACTTGGTCGCCCATTTTTATTTGTATGGTTTGTGTCTGCCCACCGTCTGGCATGTGCTGAAAGGCTTCATACAGTTTGCGTGCTTGTTCGCTTGTCTCACAAATGACCATGCCCCCCAAAGTATCGTCACCTTGAATTTTGCGGAATTGACGGAGGTCGTCTAATATATAATGGGCAAGTTCGTTCACATAACTCTCATGCTCTATGATTTGCGAACGCTTAATGTCCTTCTTTTGTACAAGAGTTTCGAGCTTGTCGTATACCTCCGACAGACGCTCCTTGTATGATGTCTCGATGTCCTCACGAATAATTTTCAGTGTATATCCATCGGCAATGGAGCGGTCGTAGTAATAGGTATGGAAATATCGTTGAAAGACAACACTCGAAGCACAGTCGCTTTTCAACAACGGTGTGCCTGTCAATGCAATCTTAATGGAATTAGGGTCAGCATCGAAAAGGTTTGCCAAGAAGCATCCTCCTGGCTTATATCCTCTATGTGCCTCGTCCATGATGAAGATACGCTGCAAGTTTGTAGCGTAAGCAGGGAGATTGACTTTCTCCTTATCTTCGGCAAAACGCTGGATATTGATAACTGTTATCTCCGGCTGACCGCTATTTCCTTCCTGTGCATGGTTGTTGCGGAACTGTGCCATTAACTCGGCACGAGTGTTGGCAGTAGAAACGACCAAACCTCGTGCTTCAAACTCTTGTGTGGCTTGTTCCAGCAAGTCTATTCTGTCGACAATGAAATAGAACTTCGCCACCATGTCGCGTTTGGCATAATAATCAGAAAGGACATAAGTGAGGTAATAAGACAACGCTGTCTTTCCACTTCCCTGTGTATGCCATACCACGCCAGACGTGGCACCATCTCCCAACTGCTCACGGATGGCCAACGACGCGAACATCTGCTGGTAGCGCATAATGTGCTTTTGGTCAGTGCTCTCTATCTTGCCGTCCACTTCCTTTTCCATTTTCACATAGGCTATGCCATACTTGATGAGGAACAGCAAGCGTTCTGGGCTACACATGGATGTAAGTATACGGTTTGTCGGTGTGTTCACATCAAGGTTGGTCTGGTATTCGGGCGTGTGGTGAATTACCTGACAGTTGAAATCAGACAGTATGCGTTTCTCCTCATCTTGCTTTATATTGTCGTAGGGATATTCTTTAATGAATGGCGCAATGGGAAGGTTGGATGGATTCTCCTCACGGAAGCAGTTGAATGGTGCACTTTCTCTTGCTGCTGTACAATAGAAAGCACCTTGAATAGGCACAATACCTCCCATCGTGTCATATTCCATGTTGTTGGAGAATATCATTAGTTGAGTAATGTTGATGAACCTACGGAACTTCCTGTTTGGGAAGCGTTCGTGGTTCATTCGCTTACTCTCTGCCACCATGCCGCCATGATTGTTTGGCTTCTTCACTTCAACAAAGCAAAGCGGCAAGCCATTGACAAACAGGGTTATGTCGGGACGGAATTCATCCTGACCATTTTTGCAAGTAAACTCCGCTGTGAAATGAAACGAGTTGTTCTGTGGGTTCTCAAAATCTATCAGTCGTACAGGTGATGCTGTTGTCAGTCGTTTATAGAATGACTTGCCAAGGTCGTCATTAGCCAATTCTTGCCTTATAGCACGAAAGATTTGCCCGAATTCACCTTTTGCGGATGGATTCAAAAGTTCAAACTGCTGTTTGAATACATTAATAAGAATATTGGTATCAGGGTCGTAAACATTGTCAGCCATATCCTCATTGATTTTTCCAAAATAGCTGTAACCTAAACGTGTCAGATGCACCATTGCAGGCATTTGAACCCTTGTCGCTTCATTGAACTTACTCATAACCTATTTGCTAAACTTATTGGTAACCACTTTGATTTTAAGGCACATATCCATAAGCCAATCGCACGCTTCATCCCATTTGTCAGAATTGTTTATATCAAGACTCTTACTTACAAGAAAACGGCTCGCTTTTTTGGCATTACGCCATTCAACGGATGCGCCTAAAGAATCTTCTATTTCCTTCTTGTTGTCTAATAGAGATTTATAAATGTTCTTGTTGTCAGGTATATACAATCCCGCATTAATATCATTCTTTTGGAAATGTACTTCCATACAAACATGATACTCTGAACTTCCAATACTTAGGTCATACCAGTTTTGTGGATGTGCCTTTCGTCTTCTAAACGTATGTGCAAAATTGGGATCGTTGTCCCAGCGGTCAACAAAATGTTGCCAGAATTGCATCTGTTGAGATTGGGTGTTGGTGATTGACACATTTTTCATAGCTTTAGCCCAATCATTTGGACGTTCTACTATATTAAATTTAGGAGCAGGGTCACTATTGCCTATTTTCCAAACTTCAATTTCTATGAGAAAGAAGGCTGAACTATCATCTGTATGTTGGTTAAGCCATTCTATTGCTTTTTTATGTTCATCGCGGGCCTTTCTGACAATCCATATAATTACCTCTGCATCTTTTCCTGACGCATACGTTATAATTTTGCCTAAATGGTCATGATTAGTTTCTTCCAATTGGTTCTCAATAACAACCTTTCTACCCGTACCCTCTTCTGTTGCAAACAAATCAACGCTAAAGTCACCAACATTGGACTCTTGTTCCTCTAAAACAAGTTCAATGCCAATGGCGTCACTTAATGCAGCAAGATTTTCCTCTTTGGCAAGCCAAGGAGTGAAATCATTTGCTTCATGTTTCCAAATAGAGCGCAAGTCTGTTATTTGTTCTAATTTGCCTAATTTCATGACCATTTGTTGTTTAATCAAAATTTATAATCTCACTCACGTTGACATCCAGCAATTCTGAAATACGTTTCAGTGTTGCTAAATCTGGTTGGCTGGTATTCGTACACCATTTTGAAACAGTTGTTTGATTTACATTCAGCTGTTCTGCCAACCATTTGTTGGTTTTCTTTTTCTTGACCAATACCAACTTAAGTTGATTCAAATCTTCCATATTGTTGTAAATATAATGAATTTAACGCAAAGATAGTGATTTTGTGTGGTAAATTGATTAAGTCTATAAAATATTTAATTTATTATAACAGACCATGAGCATTAGAAATGATTTTCTCATTGATTTCAATCTTATGTCTGCCTGTTGTAGTACGCAGATTCTTTCTGATGGTTTCAAGTGTGGAGTTGGCAAACCACTCATTGAAAGTGCGCATAACAAATAGTGCAGTTACATCGCCACCGATATTATACTGAAATGCTATGTTCCATGCAAAATTCTTCAAAGCTATCTGAGTGACAGTTGCTCGCCTTTTGATACGAATGTCTGTTTGAGAGAGAGGTTGCTTGTTGGTGACAAAATAGCGGACGCACTCACAAAGTTGGAATATCTCTGTTTCTTCAAAATCCAAATTCTTGAACGTGTCTTTTGTGTATTTCACTACGGCTTGAAGTTTCGTTTCATCGGCTTTTTCTTTTCGCTGCACATATTGCTGCTGCTCGTATTGATATTCTTGGTGAAACAGTTCCATTCTTTGTTTTTGGATATTTCCATCATTAAGATTAGGGGTGTTGTCGGTCGCCCAAACTTCCATAGGTACACGTTGATGACCAGAAACCTCTCTGTTGATAGTGGGCAAACAAAGAATTGATAAGGTCTTTAAGCAAGCATAGATTGCCACCAATATGAAAACTGAAACTTCCATAGACATGACCATAACCTCATGCAGACGGAAAGCCACCATAGATGCCACAAGCACTATGGAGCTTTCTGTCGTCAGTGTGAGCAATATGTTTCGATTTCTTGCCATGTCTATCTGTTTCTCGTTTTTGTTTGCAAAGGTACGTTGCTTTTTCGTAAAAAACGAAAGACAAAAATAGACGCACGTAGCGAAGTTGTTTGTATATCAACGCTTTATGACAACAAAGGCATACCATCTGCAAACAAGCGTACACGCAATGCAAACATCTGATAAGAATGGTTGTTACCATTAAAAATATATAATAATTCTTAAATGTAAAATTACGCAGCGTATATGGGTATGCTAAGTAGCCACACCTGCATTATTGGCTTTATTATAATTCATATTTGTACCATATAATATGTAAAGAGCTGATATTCAGTGGTAATCATTTTCGAGGAGGTTAAGTAAGCTTGACTTTTAAGAACAGACTTTCTGAATAAGAATAAATAATAAGGCGTACAACCGAAATCTTATAGAGATCGGTTGTACGCCTTTTTTGTATTATAGTGCTTTATTTTTTCTTTTGACAAACTTGATACTTGGATAATTGAGAATAAAAAATAGGGAAAGGTAGAAAAAGAAACTCCCACCGAAGCGGGAGTATAGGTTTAACACCTTCGGCAATTACTGCCTTATTGTGATAAGATGTAGGAAATCTTATATTCTGTTGCAAATATATAATGAATAATTTGTTCGTACAAATAATTTGTAGTACTTTTATGGATTATTAATAATTAACTAAACAATTGTAACTATTCAGCGGTAGCGCTGCTCCCTTAATCCACGATTGAAATGTACTGC
>OLIS01002892.1_pt1 | contig 10569 bp, 9 predicted proteins | sample 1601351 | NCBI WGS metagenome assembly OLIS01 (sample SAMEA2452122, study PRJEB22498) | human gut metagenome | biome: human feces; feature: human gut; material: feces | place: Australia | collected 2012
CTTTATCGGTGTCGGCGAGCCTTCCGGTCATCAGTTCCAAGGACATTATTTCCAACTTGCAGATATGCTTGGTGTGGAAAAAGAAACCGGGTTCACCTTAAATTATGATAAATACAACTGGGAGGAACATCCGGATCATTTCATTCTGGAAGATATCACGCAAGCCGTGGATTTCGGTGAGGGCAAGAAGAGCATCTTCGCTTACGAAGGTACAGAAATCCTGGTACAGCGGGAGAAAGAAGTGCAGATGGCAGTTCATGAGTTTGGAAAGGGACGCTGTGTTTATATCAGTGGGCTGCCGTATAGCTTTGAGAACAGCCGTATCCTATACCGCAGCATCCTGTGGAGTACCCACGGTGAGAAGGAGCTGCACCGGTGGTTCAGCTCCAACTTCAACGTTGAAGTGCATGCCTATGTGAAAAATGGCAAATTCTGTGTGGTCAATAATACATATGAACCCCAGAAAACTGTAGTTTACCGTGGCGATGGCAGCAGCTTTTCGCTGGAGATGGAAGCAAACGAGATCAAATGGTATAACATTTAATACATCAATCTGCTTATATAATGAATCAATAAGGCTAATGCCATATCAGGGAATTGGTTTCCTGGATGGCATTAGTTTTTTGTATTTAGGAGTCTTTTAGGTTCACTTGTTAAAAGAACGCCTTAGTATGAAATAAAATAACAATATTTTATAACATAATAAAATAAAGTTTTAAAAAATATTGACATTATAGTTCTGCGGTTGTAAAATAACACTATAGGAGAGGGAAAATATGAACGATTATTTAGGCAATTTGACTACGGAAAGTGTTAACGAGAGAACAAAACATATTGATGAATGCAGTACGACAGAGATCCTTATGCTGATCAATGAGGAAGACTCCCTTGTTGCAGGAGCTGTAAAGGAGACGATTCCTAAGATTGCAGCAGCGGTTGATACTATTGTAGATTCCATGAAGCGAGGGGGAAGACTCTTTTACTTTGGCGCAGGAACATCCGGAAGGCTCGGTGTCTTAGATGCTTCTGAATGTCCTCCGACTTATGGTGTGGATCCGGAGCTTGTACAGGGATATATTGCCGGAGGCGATACGGCTCTGCGTACGGCGGTGGAGGGCAGTGAAGATAGTGAAGAACTTGGAGAAAGCGAGATCGCAAAGCATCATATCACAGAGGATGATGTTGTAGTCGGGATTGCAGCAAGCGGAAGAACTCCCTATGTGATTGGAGTTATCCGTAAGGCAAGGAAAGTGGGAGCATACACCATCGGAGTTACGACAAACTCTCAGAACATGCTGGAAAGAGAAGTGGATATATGTATTGCACCGGTTGTAGGTCCGGAGGTTGTGACAGGATCCACGAGAATGAAGTCAGGAACGGCACAGAAATTGGTTTTAAATATGCTTACAACAACAACAATGATAAAGCTTGGCAAAGTATATGGTAATCTGATGATAGACCTGAAGGCTTCAAATGAGAAGCTTGTAGACCGGGCAGAAAGAATATTCTGCAGCGTGACAGGGGCTGACAAAGAAACAGCAGCTGATTTCCTTGATAAGGCGCAGAAGGATACCAAGCTTGCAATCATGATGTATCTGTCAGGCATGGAAAGCTCAGATGCAAAACATATTCTGGAAACAAATAACGGTGTTTTGAAACTGGCATTGAAAAATATCATGCGGGAATAACAGGGGGGATAAGAATGAAAGGAAAGCTGGCAAAATTAGGGCACGACATATGGAAAGCAAGAACAGTATATCTGTTGATACTCCCGGTTGTGGTTTATATGCTTTTGTTTAAATACTGGCCGATGTACTGGCTGAAGATTTCGTTATATGATTACAAAATCTACAAAGGATTTGATGGAAGTAAGTTTGTAGGATTTGCTAATTTCATAAAGCTGTTTAAGGCAAAAGACTTTTGGCTGATGATCCGGAATGTTGTGATGCTGAATTTCTGGTCATTGATCTTTTGTTTTCCGGCACCGATTATTCTGGCTATCATGCTGAATGAGTTACGGCTCTCAAAAGTAAAAAAAATAGTACAGACAATCACATTCCTGCCACATTTTATTTCCATGGTAGCTTTCGTGGCACTGGTGACAGCATTTCTTTCACCGTCAACAGGAACCATTGGATCTATCATGAAATTCTTCGGGATGGAGCCAATTTATTTCATGGGTGACGGAAAGTATTTCCGTGCAATCTGTGTTATTTCCGGTATCTGGCAGCAGACAGGATTCAGTGCAATCGTTTATCTGTCTGCATTGACCGCAATAGATACGAACCTGTATGAAGCAGCTATGGTAGATGGGGCAAACCGTTGGCAGAGACTGCTGCACATCACACTTCCGGGAATTGCAACAACAGTTATTATCATGCTGATCTTAAAGATTGGAACGATGGTTTCCGTTGATTTTGAAAAAGTATACCTATTGCAGAATACGGCGAACCTCTCTGTTTCCGAAGTGTTACAGACCTGGGTATATAAAAGGGGACTTATTAAGTACGATTACAGTCTGGCAACCGCAGCAGGATTGTTTAACTCAATCATTGCAATGGTCCTTGTAGCAATCTCCAATCATTTAAGTAACAAGTATTCAGAAACCAGCGTTTGGTAATGAGGTAGTGGACATGGCAAAGACTTTAACAAAAAATAAAGCGATAAGGGTAAAAGAAAAATGGCGTACCAATGATATTATTGTGGAAGCAGTTCTCATTTTTATCTTTATCATAATCAGTATTCTTATTTTATATCCTATTTTAAATGTACTTTCCGTATCATTAAGTGGCGACGGATATGTTTTAAGAGGTGCGGTTACTTTTTACCCGAAGGACTTCACGGTTGCTGCATACAAGGCAGTATTGAGCAACAAGCAGATTTTGAAATCATTTGGCAACTCGATTTATATCGCTGGTGTGGGATGTGTATTAAGTCTTCTGGCAACGTTATTTGCAGCTTACCCGATTGCCTGTTGTGAATTTCCAGGCAAGAAGATTTATACAATCTTCGTGCTTCTGCCGATGTGGTTCAGCGCAGGAACGATTCCATCCTATTTATGCATCAGTAAATTAGGACTGATTAACTCCTATTGGTCACTGATTTTAAGTGCCCTTATCGTACCGTATAATGTATTGATCTTAGCAAGCTTCTTGAAAGGTCTTCCAAAAGAGATCCTGGAGTCAGCAAGGATTGATGGTGCAGGGGAATTAAAGATTATGTTCCGTATTGTACTGCCGCTTGCAAAAGCATCACTGGCAACTATTGGCTTATGGGTGATTGCAGCCCACTGGAATGCATATATGGAACCGTTGATGTACATCAGCGATTTTAATAAATTTACTTTGCAGCAGGTATTACAGGATATTGTATTGAATGCAGATGCAGTAAAATATGAACTTGGAAGTGCGGCATCAAATACCGTAACAGGAGCAGCACTTGCAGATCAGTTAAAGAATGCAGTTTTGATTGTATCCATGATCCCTATGCTCATTATCTATCCATTTATTCAGAAATACTTTGTAAAAGGTGCAACACTTGGTGCAGTAAAAGGTTAAACATAATGACAGCAAAGACTGTCTTATGCATATAAGAAAGGGAGGACCGAATATATGAAAAAAAGAATTGTAGCGACTATGTTAACAGTATCAATGGCAGCAGGACTTGTTGCAGGATGTGGCAGCAATAGTTCCGTTTCTTCAGGATCAGATTCTTCAAATGCAGAAAAAACACAGGATGCAACAGAAGCAGCAGATTCAAAGAGCACAACGCAAGCACCAGTTTCAGATGGTGATACTGTAGAATTTTCAGTATATGGATCAATCTGGGATCCATATAAAGAGACTTCAGATGTGTTAGATAAATGGCAGGAAGAGACCAACACAAAGATTAACTTTGAATGGGCACAGAGTGACAGCTTTGATACACAGCTTGCAGCAAAAGTTGCTTCCCAGCAGCTGCCGGATGTCATTATCCTTCAGTCAGGAAATGCACAGGAGCTGATTGAAGAAGGAGCAATCATCCCAATCACAGAATATCTTGAAAAAGATTGCCCGAACTTCATGTCCATGTTCTCAGATGATGATATGATTTATGTAAAGAATCAGGACGGAGAGATTTACGGACTCGGACTTGTTATGGACAACCGTGCAGCATTAAGTACAGCCATCCGTACAGACTGGTTAGAGAACCTTGGTCTGGATCAGCCGACTACCTGGGATGAGTGGGTAAATGTATGGAAAGCATTCAAGGAGCAGGATGCTAATGGAAATGGTGATACAACAGATGAAATCCCACTTGCAATTTCCTATGCAAATTTCTTTGAATTAGAGAGTATTTTCGGAATCAACAGTAACGGTAAATTCTCCATTGAAGACGGAAAATACATTTATGATCCGGAAAATCCAAAATATGAGGCATTCTTAGACGGAATGAGAGAGCTCTATGCTGACGGTATCCTTTATAAAGAGTACATTACCTGTGATGACAGTCAGTTAAGTACAATCGGAGCCAACAATACACTTGGTACAATGATAAACTGGGCTGAACAGGCTAAGGTTCTTTCACTTGGTGCAAGAGAGATTGATGAAGATGCATTATTCTCCTGTATAACACCTATTACAGGACCAAACGGCGATGCGGCAATCCCGGCACGTCAGAAATTCCAGCAGACTACTTTCTTTACACAGGCAGCGGTAGAGAGTGGAAATATCGACAGAATTTTACAGGCATTTGATTACTTATACAGTGAAGCTGGCATTAACCTTACAAACTACGGCATTGAAGGACAGACCTACGAAGTAGTAGACGGCAAACCGCAGGTACAGGCTCCGTACAACACAGACTTTGCAACAGCAAGATCTTATGACTTGATTCCGGCTATCTTACCTTTCTGCTTCTTGAAAGATTCATATATGCAGTATCTATTAGGCGGACAGACTTATGATGATCTTGATGAGACAGGTAAATCTTTTGTAGATGGATTAAACATTAATGATGATTACTACTATGACAAAGCACCAAACTTTACAACAGAAGCGTATGTAGAGTATGCAGATTTACTGGATCAGCAGATTTCTTTAAGAGACCAGTACATTATGGGCAAAATCTCAAAAGATAAGTATAATACAGAATATCAGGCATTAAAAGATGCAGGATTACAGGAAGTGATTGACCAGGCACAGGCAGCATATGAAGCTGTTACCAAATAATATATAAAATGTAACTATTCTGAATAGTCACTATAAAAAGAAATGGCGGACTCTGATAAGTAGCGTTTCCCAGCGGAAGCCTATTTACAGAGTCCGTTTTTAATGATATCCAAAACATTAAATTCGGTACATAGCAATGAAAATAATAAAGGAGAAATGTTAATGAAAACAGTACTTGGACTCGACCGGATTGAGGAATACGGGGAATGGTTTGAAGGCAGAAAAATTGGACTCATCACGAATTATTCCGGGATAAATTCTGCATGGGAGAACAATATTGACCTGTTTGAAAAAGCAGGCTATGATCTGGCAAAGCTATATACACCGGAGCATGGACTGTATGGGGCGGCTGATGGTGCTGCAATTGAAAATGGAGTCTATCCGGGATATAACATACCAATCATCTCTTTATACGGAGATAAAAAGAAACCATCAAAGGAAGATCTGGAAGGAGTGGATATTTTAGTCTATGATATCCAGGATGTCGGACTGCGTTATTACACGTTCATCTATACAATGGCATACTGCATGCAGGCAGCCGCAGAGAAGAATATCCCATTTGTTGTTTTAGACCGACCAAATCCGCTTGGCGCAAAGAGCATATCAGGCGCATGTATCATGCCAGAGCTGGCAAGCTTTGTAGGAGCTTATGAACTGCCGGTACGCTATGGATTGACCTGTGGGGAGCTTGGGGCTTATTTTAAAAAATATGATAAACTTGATTTGGATTACCGCCTGATTGAAATGAAAAATTATACAAGGGATATGACTTATCCGGATACAGGATTGATCTGGAACATTCCTTCGCCGGCGCTTCCGGGATTTAAGAACACACTCTGTTACTGTGGCGGATGTTTTACAGAGGCAACTAACATCAGCGAGGGGCGAGGCACACCGAAGCCATTTCAGATGTATGGAACGCCGTATACGGACATGGATGCACTCTATGATTGCCTGAAAAAAGAAATTACAGAGGAAAATATTGCATTCCGCAAGAGGACTTTTGTCCCGTTTGTTGGAAAATATAAAGGGGAAGTATGTTTTGGGGTGGAATATGAACCGTTAAGTAATACAATTGACTTTATCCCGATTGCATTAAAGACTTTAAAGGCAATCAAGGACTTAAATCCAGAGAAGTTCGCTTACCGTATCCAGGAAGAAGAGAATCACTTGGATGCCCTGATTGGAGACCATTCGGGTTATGATTATCTGGAAGGTAAGAGAACATTGGAAGAAGTACTTTTGAACTGGAAAGCACAGTCTGCCCGGTTTGAAGAAAAGGCAGCAGAATATTATTTGTATTAGGAAATGACGATGGTAAAGTATTATATTGGGATTGATGGAGGCGGAACAAAATCAACGGTTCTTGTCTCAGATGGCAGAAAAGATCTGCAAGTGTTTGCGGTAAGCGGATTTAATTATAACAGTTTTCCGAAAGAAGTGATACAGCAGAATGTGGCAGATATCAAAAACTATTTACAGGCTCATGGACTTGATGTGGCAGACTGCCTTGGAATCTGTATCGGAAGTGCCGGTACCGGAAATGAAGATGCCGTAGCATTTCTGAAAGAAACATTTATGGAAGGGGGATTTTTATGCCGCCTTCTTATCACCGGTGACCATGTAACTGCCCTAAAGGGTGCATTCAAAAATGCATGCGGAATCCTTCTGATAGCAGGGACGGGGGCGATATGCTATGGACAAACAGGGAGCGGAGAAGAGCCGGTGCGTGCCGGAGGATTTGGACATCTGATTGATGACGGGGGCAGCGCATATGCGATTGGAAGGGATCTGCTCCATGAAGTTGTCATGGAATGGGATGGAAGGAAGGAAAAGACGATCCTGACAAAGGCGGTTTTTGCTAAGATTGGGATTACTTCTATTCCGGAACTGATTGCTTATATCTATGATAAAAAGCATACAAAAAGGGAGATTGCAATGATTGCGTCCATTCTGACAGATGGGGAACTTCTTGCTCTTGAGTCTGTACAAAAGATACTTGAAAATGGTGCAAAAGAGCTGGTTTCCTGTGTAAAGGCAGTAGCAGCACGATTGTATGTGCCGGAGAGGGAACAGATTCCACTTGTGCTTGCAGGCAGCACGATACGGAAGAATAAAGTATATCAGGATATATTTGCGCAGAAATTAAAAAAAGAGCTTCCGCAGATACAGATTGTGGAAGCCGGGAAGGATGCTGTGCATGGAGCGGTTGAGCTGCTTATGGAGAGAATAGAAGATCAGAAATGATCTTTTACGGACAAAGATTTGACCACATCATAACTTTTCTCCAGATTTCCTTCGATTTTCTGATAGTCACGGTTGGCAATCACCGTAAATAGAATATCAGCCAGACACAGCTGGGCGATTCGGGAGCTCATGGCACCACTTCGCTTGAAAATTTCGGGAGAGTTCATATAAAGTGTATAATCAGCCGCTTTTGATAAAGTATTGTTCGTATACTTTGTGATGGCAACGGTAGGGGTATGGTTCTCTTTTAGAACGTGGACCGTTTTGATGATTTCGGAGGTTTCTCCGGTATTAGAAAAAACAAGGGCAATATCATCTGCTGTGCTGGTAGAAGCATAGGTCATGGAAATGTGAAAATCGCTGGTATAAGTGACATTAAAGCCGATGCGGAGAAGTTTATAATAGAGGTCCATGGCAACCAGACCGGAAGCACCGAGCCCGAACAGGCGGATAGACCTGGCATGGATTACAAGTTCAGCAACTTTTTCCAGCAGAGATTCATCCAATAACTGATAAGTCATATGGATTGCTGATGCACTGCTGTTGCAGACATTTTTGGCAATAGCGGAAATAGAGGAACATTCATGAATATCAGAAAATTCAATTGCATTTTCATCATCCTCTTCTTTTGCGTTATTAATTTCATTAAAAAGGGCATTCTTGAGACTTTTCATGCCATCATAACCAAGGGATTTGCAGAAACGTACCCAGGCACCCTGGCTTGTCTTGGACATTTTTGCAAGTGTTGCCAAAGGATAGTGGAAGATTGCTTCTTTATTATTCAGAAAAAAATCCGCAGCGCGTTGCTCTGATTTGCTGATATCGGGATATATTTTTTTTACTTCCAGTTCAATCGTTGCCATAGTGAACCCATACCTTTCCGTATATTTTTGTATACCAATAAAAGTCCCTGATCGACCTTTTGAGTTAAACTATAATAATATTATTATAGTTTAACTGCAAGAAAAAAACAAGGAAGCAGTTTAGGGAAAAATGCATGCATGGTATCTACTTATAGTTGATTTTGCATCAAGAAAAAACAACTAACACATGCTTGAAAAATCAACTATTGGTTTTATAATGGAATTAAAAAACGAAATGAGTGACTCGGAATGTTTGATATCATGACAATGGCAGAAAACATTAAAGCATACCGTAATAATAAGGGACTGAACCAGTATGAATTTGCGGAGAAATTAGGAATCAGCCCACAGGCAGTATCTAAATGGGAGTGTGGACAGTCTTGTCCGAGTATCGAAAATTTATGTATGATCTCAGAGATTTTTGGCATATCAATTGATACGCTGCTTAGTGGAAGCGGCGATAGCGAAAAGATGATGATCGGAATCGATGGAGGTGGAACCAAAACAGAGTTTGTATTATTTTCAGAGAGCGGAAGGGTCTTGAACAGGATTGTTCTTGGCGGCTCTAATCCAAATACGGTTGGAATGGAGAATGCAATCAACATCTTACAGCTTGGCATTGATACGCTGCTGAGGATTAAGGGGAAAATCAGCGGAATCTTCGTAGGTGCGGCAGGACTGGATTCCGGGAATAACACATCAAAGATCAAAAAGATGTTAAAAGAAAAATATCCAAAGGTAAAAATCCGGTGTGAAAATGATGTTTTTAATGTCATTGCATGTGGAAAAAATCTTGACCAGTGTGTGGCTGCAATCTGCGGAACAGGAATGATTGTTTATGCGAACCGGAATGGTAATCTGAAACATTTTGGTGGGCGGGGATATCTTCTTGATAAGGGAGGCAGTGGCTTTCACATTGGGCGGGATGCAATCTGTGCGGCTCAGGATGCGAGAGACGGAACAGGGAAACACACAATATTGACAGATCTGGTTGAGGATAAAATTGGAAATACCGTATGGGAGAGTATCCAGGATATATACAGTAAAAACCAGTCCTATATCGCATCTTTTACACCGTGTGTATTTCTTGCGTATGAAAACGGAGATAAGATTGCAGAACAGATTTTAAAGAATAATGCAGTATGCGTAGCGGAACTGATCAATTTTGCTGTGGATCATTGCGATGTTGGAAAATATGTAGTTGCATCCGGCGGAATTTTAAAACAGAAACCTGCTTTCCGGGTAATGTTAAAAGAGATGCTGCATCCGGATATCATATTAGATGTTCCGGACTATCCACCGATATATGGTGCGTGCATTATGTGCTGTATAATGTGTGGTATTGATACAAAACAGGTGGAAGAGCATTTTATGATGTCGTATGATTCATGCCAATAAGAAGGAGGAAGATTACATGAGAATTATCAAAGTAACAGATTATGATGAAGTTTCTGTAAGGACAGCCAATATGATTCTTGGACAGGTAAATTTAAAACCTGATGCAGTTTTAGGACTTGCTACAGGTGGCTCACCTGTAGGGGCATATAAAAAAATCGTGGAGGCATATAACAATAACGAAATTGATTTTTCCGAAGTTACGACAATTAACCTGGATGAATACAGGGGAATCAAAAGAAGCCATGAACAGAGCTACTGGAGCTTTATGCACGAAAATCTGTTTAAACATATAAATGTAAGAGAAGACCGTATTTTCATTCCAAATGGGGAAAATCTTAATGCGGAGGAAGTCTGTAGGGAATATGATAGGATCATCGAAGCCGTCGGTGGCATTGATATGCAGATTCTTGGGATTGGTTTGGACGGACATATAGGTTTTAACGAGCCGGCGGACCATTTTGAAAAAAATACACACTGTGTAGATCTGACGGAGAGCACAATTGAGGCAAACAAGAGATTTTTTAATAGTAAAGATGAAGTTCCTCATCAGGCATATACCATGGGTATTCTGCCAATCATGCAGGCAAAGAAAGTGATCATGATTGCAAATGGCAGGAATAAAGCCAGCAAAATCATCTTTTTCATTTCTTTTCCGTTAATTGGTTCAACACTTCGCGAAGCGATTCCGAGTAGGTTTTGCCAAGATTCGTTTCAACGATGTTCAGCAATGCCGAGAGTTGTCCGGCAGTGATGCCAAGATGCAGACAAATAGACATGTGGCCGTAAGCCATCGGTTCCACGCCGCCCACACCGGCAAGGATGGAGACAGTAGCGAGTTCGCGTTCCCGCCA